>Ga0209186_1003110_pt1 | contig 11477 bp, 7 predicted proteins | sample SidtaG_FD_187426 | JGI IMG/M metagenome (GOLD analysis project Ga0209186, IMG submission 187426) | Marine algal microbial communities from Sidmouth, United Kingdom - Sidmouth_Male2 metaG (SPAdes) (version 2) | ecosystem: Host-associated > Algae > Red algae > Unclassified | place: Sidmouth, United...
CTTTTTCCGATACTCTTCACCTATTTTTCGCCCCGTACCGTAGGGTATGCGGCTCAAAATGAGGCTCGATTATCGAAAAAATACAAAAGTTCCATGCATACAAAATATTCCTAAATAAAGTCTATTAAGTACACACAATAAGTACTATAAATATACGAATCTTCATAAGCGTCATTTTTCTTTATATAAAAAATGCTTCCTAATTTTCTACAAGATATATTTTTTTTTCAAAAGAAACAAATAATTTATGGATGTGTTAGTATGTAATTCGTTTTTAATTTGTATAAATTATAAATTATTTAAAAATAAAAAGTTGATTATCAATGAATTGAGTCATAGAAATGGTTTATGAATTTTTTATTAAAAAAAAACCATATAATTAATAAGGGAAGAGGAAGAAAATAATCTACCCCAAATGAAGAAGTTATTTATTTTCTTTCACTAAGGAAGATTTAGTGAAACATATAAGAAAAAGAACAATTCAGACGGGTAGATTATTTTTTTCGTCTTCCCTAAATTAGTAAATTTCAATCCAATTTATTATAAATAAAGTAATTGGCATTTTTATTGTACATTTACAGTATTAAAACTAAATAAAAATATGAGTAATTTACTGAAAATCAGCTTTTTAATGCTCTTCGTGTTAGTAGGGCAAAGTATTTATGCACAACAAGCCGAATATGGATTGGCAATGAGATACTCCGATAAGTTGCAAGGCACAAAAACTTCAAGCGGAGAATTGTATGATGCTAATAAATTGACTGCCGCACACAAAACATTACCTTTCGGCACAAAGGTCAAAGTAACCAATATGGACACGAATAAGTCGATAGTAGTACGCATCAATGATAGAGGACCTTTTGTAAAAGGTCGCGTGATTGATTTGTCGGGTGAAGCAGCCGCAAGTTTGGGTATTGCTCAGGGCAAAGAGGCTAAGGTAAAAGTAGCAGTCACGAATGCAAAGGTAAGTTCGGCAGTAATTACAAAGGCGAAACCTGCCCCAAAAACGCAGCCACCGGCTAAAAAAATAACACCAGCGAAAACAGAAACGAAAACGGCTACGCGTTCGCTCGCTGTTTCGTCGGCTAAAGGTTATGGCGTGCAAGTTGGTTCATATTCGAGTGAAGCCAATGCCCGTAAGCGTGTAGAAGATTTGAAAAAGCAGTGGTTCAAAGAGGTTCACGTCAAAAAAGACAAAACTTTATACAAAGTAGTCTTGGGTAATTTTGCGAATAAAGAGCAAGCGGAAACTTATCTTGCCAATTTGGCGAAGAAAAATATTGATGGTTTTATAATTAATATGAAAAAATAGATAAAACTTTGCAATTCTTATTTTTTCACGATAACTTTACAGCAGTTTAATAATCATTGTTTTTGTCGCCCGGTACTTCGTGTATTGGGTGGCTTTTTTATTTACACTAACTTGTTTTATCTTAAAACAGCAAACCGCCCCTCACCACAATCATTCTTCAACGAGCAATCCAGCCACTCTAAGTACTTCAAATTCAGATAGTTTTATATTCAAACGAGTCGCGAGCAAATTATTTTGCGCTTGCGCATAAGCACGTTGAGCATCACGCACTTCGATGTCGCGGGCTTGTCCGCTGCGGTTGGCGCGGAGCGTGCGGTCAAGGCTTTGTTTGGCAATCGCCACATTATTTTCACCAATTGTGAGCAAGGTTTTGTTATTTTCATAGTCCAACCAAGCATTAAGTAAGTCTTGTTCGACGAGAAAACGCGTTTGTTCGAGTGCGATAGCTTGGCTTTCCTGTGAGAGTTTGGCGTTTTTGATGCGTGTGGTGGTTTGGCTGCCATTGAAAATATTATAGGTCGCAGTCGCGCCTGTATTCCAACCTTGATTTTGATTGGTGAGCAAAAAGCCGAGTTCGTTTTTTTGGTCGGTCAATGCGTAGGAAGTCGATAGGTCGATACGTGGGAAACGCGCCGCTTTCGCCAATTTTATGTCATAAGTTGCTATCGCAATATTATCTAAAGCTCGGAGCAAATTGATGTTATTTTGCTGTGCTTTTTCCAACAATTTTTCAAAATCAAAATCAGGACGTAATGTCAATTCATTTTCCGCAATATCACCGTCATTTATTTCTTTTTTACCAATCAAAGTATTCAGGTTTAATATTACTTTTCTTATTGTCAAACGATTGCGGATGAGCGCAGTACTATCTGCATTATATGCCGTCAAAGCATTGAGTCTATTGGCTTCAGTGGCTTGTCCAAATTGCTGTCTGCCTTCCGTTTGGCGCAGTTGTTCTTTGGTGATAGCGAAACGCTCGGCGGCTATTTTTTCATCTTCCTGCAAACGCACCCACTCATAATACGCCGAAATAACATTCACGATTGTGTTCTCAAATTCTTGTCGATAAGCGAGGTCGCTCAAGCGAAAATTTAACTGTGCTTTTTTATACGTGTTTTGCCCACGAAAACCATCAAATAACACATAACTCGCGTTCACATTACCCCCGTACACACGCGAGCCTGCCGCCTCCGTTTCTATGGGCGGAATAGCGGCGTATGTGGCTTTAGTGCTGCTTTCGCCATAGCTATAATTGCCGTTCAAATCGACACGCGGAAGCAAACCAGCATTGCCCCAAGTGGCATTATTTTCGGCAACTTCGCGGTTATTATCAGCTACCCTTAGCCCAAAATTGTGATGGGCAGTGAGGTCGATGACTTGCGCCAAAGTGACGATGCGCTGTGCAGGTATTTGCGTGTAGAAAAGTGCTACAAAAATGAAGGTAATAATGGTTTTTGTATTCATAATGCAAAGGTAATAGGGCAAACGAAAAATCGTTTTTGTGATATATAATATGCTAATTTTTAGATTTTTAGAAAATCTACTCGGCGGACATTTCTTAAATGTCAGGCGAGTTAAATTGTAAATTTTAATTTCAATTTTTTTATACAATTTCAATTTTTTAAAATAGGTTATTTACAAGCCTTGTCGCCTGACATCTTCAAGATGTCCGCCGACTAATGCAAATCTCCCATTCAAAAATTTATATTATAAAAAGGACTTTTCGTTCCCCCCGGCAAAGATAATGAAGTTTAAGTTTAAGTGTAAGCCCAAGTTTAAATTTAGTCGAACAAACGCCCAAGTTTGAGAATAAACCGCAATTCTGATTCACCTTCGTAATAAAATCAATACTTTCGTGTAGCGATTCAAAAAGGGGCAGCCTCCGTACCGACGATTTTAACCGTCGCAGAGTGCCAGCCACTTGACGGCTAAAGTCGTCAGTACAGTTTTCTTCAAAAAATCGCACAAACATCAACTATGGACTATCGACCAAAGATTTTCGACTACCTAATTGTCGGACAAGGTATTGCAGGGACATTACTCGCACATTTTCTGCTAAAAGCAGGAAAAAAAGTAGCAATAATAGACAATCCTAAACAACAAGCCGCCTCAAAAGTTGCCGCCGGAATTATCAATCCTGTGACGGGTCGGCGCATTGTAAAAAGTTGGCGTATAGATGACTTGCTACCCTTTGCAGTCGAAACTTATCGGGAAATTGAAGCGCAATTTGGTGTCAATATTTTTACACAAAAAAACATCCTACGTTCGTTTGATACCAATAAACAATTTCAGGATTGGTCGGTCAAAAGCGGACGCGAAGATATGCGCGACTACATCAGCGATGAATGTGAAGTGAGTGATTTGAAAGGCATTATAAAACCCAAATTTGCCTGGGGAGAAGTTCACAGCAGCGGACGTACTGACTTGGCTTTACTGACAAGTGTTTATCGTGATTTTTTTATAGAAAATAATATTTTTTTCGCGGAAAAATTTGATTACGATAAAATCGAATTTGGTGATAATGAATTGATTTATAAGGAAATAAAAACCTTGAAAATTATCTTTTGTGAAGGTTGGCATAGTTGCTCCAATCCCTACTTCAAAGACCTTCCACACGAAGCCGCTAAGGGCGAGTCACTCACGATTCGCATCCCTGATATTCGACTGAATAACATCATAAAATCTGGTCTTTTCATTGTCCCCATCGGTGATGAAAAGTACTGGGTCGGCTCTACTTACGAGTGGGACGACCTCAACGATACACCCACCGAAGCTGCTCGCAATAACCTCATCGGACGCCTCGAAAAATCCCTTGAAACGCCCTACGAGATACTCGAACACCATGCAGCTGTGCGCCCCGTTTTCAAAAATCGTCGTCCGGTTATTGGTTTGCACACCGAGTATCCGACTTTGGGCATATTCAATGGTTTGGGGACGAAAGGCGCGTCGATAGCCCCCTTTTGGGCAGCGCATTTTTGCAAGCACCTATGCGAAGGGGAGCGACTTGATGGGGAGGTAAATGTGCGGTTCATAGTTTATTAGTCGGTAGCCAATAGTGTATGGCTCGGTAGCTTATCGGCTATAGACCCATGGACTATTGACTATCAACTAATAAACTATTTATACAAAAAAGTCTTCACCTCTCCATCGTCCTTCACGTAACCGCGATACATGCCCGCGGTATTGAAAGGCATTGCCACATTTCCGTACTTATCGAGGGCAATCACGCCGCCCGAACCGCCTTTTTTCACCAACTTATCATTCACCACAAAATCGGCGGCTTCTTTGAGCGTTGCTCCTCCGTACTCCATTCGCGCCGAAATATCGTAGGCAACCATGTAGCGCATAAAAAACTCGCCATGTCCTGTGCTGGACACCGCACAAGTTGCATTATTGGCATACGTACCTGCACCGATGATGGGCGAATCGCCGATGCGTCCGTAGCGTTTATTCGTCATGCCTCCGGTGGATGTACCTGCGGCGAGGTTACCATTTTTGTCGAGTGCTGCTGCGCCGACAGTACCGTATTTATAGTCATTATCTTCGGAGAGAATAAACGTATCGCCTTCTTTCGCCTTCGCATTTTGCAGTGCATTCCAACGCCTTTCTGTATAAAAATAACTTGTATCGACCAACTGAATCCCCTGCTCGCGTGCGAAGGCATCCGCACCCGCGCCGGAGAGCATGACATGTTTCGATTTTTCTAAAACCGCGCGTGCTGCCTGTATCGGATTTTTGACGCGACGTATGCCGCCGACTGCTCCTGCATTTTGCGTCGCGCCATCCATGAATGAAGCGTCCATTTCGTTGCGCCCCTCATTCGTAAACACCGCACCTTTCCCCGCATTAAACAAAGGCGAATCTTCCAAAGGCATAATCGCCGCCTCGACTGCATCTACGCTACTGCCGCCTGATTGTAAGACATTATATCCCGCCAATAATGCCTCGCGCAACTTCGCATGGTATTGTTTTTCGAGTTCTGGGGTCATATTTTCTTTCAAAATCGTACCTGCTCCTCCGTGTATTACGAGCGCGAAGTCAGTTGCTTTTTCTGCTTCTGATATCAGCTTTTTTTCTGTTTGATTGATAGGCGAACAAGCGTATAACGCAATTAGAATAGCGATAGTGAATGTGTATTTCATAGTTGCTTTTATTTTTATATGGTAAAAATAATAATTTCGCTGTCAACATTTAGTTATTTAGTAGAATAAACATTTTGTACTATCAAATTTGGGTAGAATTAAGGGGGGAAATAAACGGGAATAATTTATAATGGGCTTTGAGTCAAACTAATGCTGTTTTTAAGTAATTGATAATCATATTTTTATAAATATTTTAATTTTGATTTGTAAAAACGAACCAAACTGTTCCTTTGACTATTCTCGGAACTCCTGCATCTTGCAGTCGTAATTCATTTTAAGGTTCTACTGAAATAAGGATATTTTTAAATTATTTTACAATAAAAAATATTTATAAATAATTCATTTTTAATGATAAATAAATTACAAAATAATTTTAATTAATTAAAAAATGGCTATATTTCAGTGCGACCTTTTAACAAAAAAAAATAAATAACATTATGAAAAAGGCTATTATAGTTTTGATTTTGATTTCTCTTTGCATTAGTGTTTGGGCGCAGTGCCCGACGGGGAATGTATCATTTACTTCACAGACTCAAATTAATAGTTTTGCAGCAGATTATCCGGGCTGTACAGACTTGCCGGGCAGTCTTCGAGTAGAAGATAGTGGCATTTCAATCACTAATTTGAATGGTTTGAGTCAACTTACTTCTATTGGTGGTAACTTGTCGATTAGGTCGAATCCCAACTTGTACAATTTGTCGGGCTTAAGTAATCTCACCTCTATTGGTGATTATTTTTACGTGAGGTTTAATGATGATTTACAAAACTTCAACGGTTTGAATAGCCTGACGACTATCGGCGGGTATATGCTCGTTCAGTGGAACGCAAGCCTTTCGAGTGTTAGCGGACTCAATAATCTGACTTCTATTGGTGGAGATATGGATTTCTATAGAAACGGTTCCCTATCAAGTTTTGCTGCATTTTCTAATCTGACCTCTGTCAATGGTAGCCTCGAAGTCGAAGATAATGATAATCTCTACAGTCTCAACGGATTGGATAATATTGACGCAAATGGTTTGACATTTATACGTATAGGCGGTAATGGTAATTTGTCAGTTTGTGGTGTAGAAAGTATCTGCACGTATCTGGCAATTAATGGTGGAGGTAATATTTATGGCAATAGTTCGGGATGTAGTAACGGCGCAGAAGTAGCCGCTAGTAGCAATTGTATAGCATTAACGAGTTGCCCCTCCGGAGATGTCACCTTGACCACTCAACAGGAAGTTGATGACTTTGCTGTCAATTATCCAAATTGTACCGAAATAGTCGGTCATCTGGTAATCAGCCCATATTTTGATGGTTTTCCGGCAGACATTGTTGACCTTAGCCCACTTAGTCAAATAGTTTCGGTTGGTGGTTTTTTGAGAATTAATGGCAATGATATGTTGACTAACCTAACCGGCTTAGAGGGCATTATCTCCATCGGAGAGGACATAGCTATTTATAACAATAATAACTTAACCGATTTGAATGGCTTAGTAAATATTACCTCTGTTGAGCACGACATAGCTATTTATAATAATGCGGTGCTAAGTGACCTGATGGGATTAGATAATGTAGAATATACAACAATAGATAATTTATACATAAATGATAATCCGCAGCTCGCTACTTGCAACATCGAAAGCATCTGCGACTACCTCGAAAACGGCGGTACAGTCACCATCAACAACAACGCCCCCGGCTGCAACTCCCAAGCCCAAATTGAAGCCGCCTGCACGCCCGTAGTCATATGCCCTGACTATTTCAGTCCAACTACACAGCAGCAAATAGATGATTTCCCGTCTAACTATCCCAATTGTACCGCAGTAGGGCATCTTGACCTTCATTTTCCCGGCAACATTACAAATCTAGACAGTTTAATACAATTAACTTCAGTAACGGACTATGTAGAAATCGGTTTCTTTGAACCCAATAATATCGCCGACATATCAGGATTGCAAAATATCACCTCCATCGGAAGTTATTTACAAATAACGGGAACGCAACTCACAGACTTATCAGGTTTTCAAAACCTCACTTCTGTTGGTGATTATGTGACGATAGCTGTTAATCCAAACCTAACTACCCTTTCAGGTTTGGAAAATCTGGATGCGGCTACTTTAGAGAATATGAGTATAGGGAGCAATGACAATCTTTCTATCTGTAATCTAACGAACATTTGTACGCATCTGACTGATGGAGGAACTGTTGATTTTAGCTCCAACGCCCTCGGCTGCGACACCCAAGCCCAAGTCGAAACCACTTGTTCGCCTGTGACGGTATGTCCTGATAATCTTTTTCTGACAAGTCAGCAAGATGTTGATGACGTTCCTACCAGCTATCCCGGTTGTCTCGAGATATCCGGAAATGTTTATATAGCAATGGATTTTATTGATAATCTAGATGGACTCAGTCAGATTGCAGCTATTAGAGGAAATTTAATCATGGACGTTTTGAATAGTGCTCCCAGTGATTTTACAGCGGATATTTCAGGTTTGCAAAATCTCACTATCGTTGATGGAAATTTAAATATTTCAACCGGTGGCTACTGGACCAACCCAAACCTTAATGGCTTACAAAATCTAACATCTGTAGGCGGAGGATTGTATTTTTTTGGAAACGGTTTCACAGACCTTTCACCACTCCAAAACCTCACGTCTATCAATGGTAGTCTGATTATTAGTGACGAATACATAACCAGCCTTGACGCACTCGAAAACATAGATTATACCGGCATAACAGACTTATATCTAAGCGGTAACGGCAACCTCTCTTACTGCCATCTCCCCAACATCTGTGCGTACTTGGAAAACGGCGGTACATCCAATATATCCGGCAATGCTACGGGCTGTGCCACGCAAGCCGAAGTAGAATACCGTTGTCTATCGGAAACGGCATGTCCTGACTATTTCTTTCCTTCTTCACAACAAGAGATAGATAATTTCCCATCCAACTATCCCTATTGCACAACAATAGGCTACTTAGACCTTTCTTTCACCTTTGATATTACAAATTTAGATAGTTTAGCACAATTGACCTCCATAAGCGGAGGTATAGAAATAAATACCGGTATTTACTCTTCTCTTACAGATATGTCAGGCTTGCAAAATCTCACGTCAATCGGTGGCTCTCTTTATCTGCTCTATACAGAAATTGCTGACTTATCCGGGTTACAAAATGTCACGTCAATTGGTGGTAAAATATCGTTAATAGGTAACTCTAACTTACTTAGCCTTGACGGGCTAGAAAATATCTCTCCTGACTCGATAGGAGGTTTAAGTATATACAACAACGAGAACCTTTCTGTTTGTAGTCTCCCTAACATATGTACCTATTTAAATGAAGGTTTGGGTAACTCGACCAATATATCTGGCAACTCCTCCGGCTGCAACTCCGAAGCTGAAGTCCAAGCCGACTGTAGCCCCACACCACCGGATAACCCTTGTGACGGCACAGTAAGCACCGATTCACTAAGCCACATATTCGACGAGGATTTATTCATCGACGGCGTAGGCTTTGAAAATAATCCAACTATCACCTTCCCCGCTCCTAATGCCAACGCCGTATTATCCGACATTTCCCTCGAATTATATTTTAGATTAAATGGTAATACGTGTGAAAACGAAATCGCCCTCCAAGTCACCGACCCCGCAGGCAATACGCAGCCGCTTACCGCATACACGACATGCGATGGTGGTACAGATTTGTATTATGTGAATTTGGATGTCCCTTCGGGAAATAGTGGTACAGGTGACTGGCTCGTCGAATTTGATGATACCAACGACCAAAATAGCGACTACGAATATTCCGTCCGTTTCGCTCGTCTGAATTATGTCGCAACGACGGGAGGCGGTAGCGGCGAATCTGTCGTAAATGAAGTCTCTCAAATCGCTGATAACGATTTATTTATCGACGGTGTAGGCTTTGCCAATAATGGAAATTACACCTTCTCCGACTCAGGCACGCCAGCCGACGCCGTATTATCGGATATTTCGTTAGAATTATATTTTAGAATAAACGGCGCATCTTGCGAAAACGAAATCGCCATACAAATCACCGACCCGGCGGGCAATACTCAGGCACTGACCGCATACGCAAGTTGTGACGGCGGTACAGGTTTGTATTATGTGGATTTAGATGTCCCTTCGGGAAATACAACAGGAAGCGCAGCGGATTGGGTCGTACAATTCGACGATACCAACGACCAAAACTCAGACTACGAATACTCCGTCCGCTTCGGTAGATTGACCTACACGACCACCCATACAGGCGGTGGCGGTACACCCGTCATTATCACAGATGAAGTCGTCAGAACGGCGGATAGCGATTTATTCATTGATGGAGTTGGTTTTGACAATAATCAGACCTATACTTTCTACGACCCTGCTACGCCCGAAATCGCCACGCTGTCCGATATTTCATTGGAATTATACTTTAGATTAAACGGCGCATCTTGCGAAAACGAAATCGCCATCCAACTCACCGACCCCGCAGGTAACACCCAAGCATTAACTACATACACGACTTGCGACGGCAGTACAGGATTATACTATGTCAATTTGAATGTACCAAGCGGAAGCGTCACAGGCGAAATCGCTCCGTGGATAGTCCAATTTGACGACACCAACGACCAAAACAGCGACTACGAATACTCCGTCCGCTTCGGCAGATTGACCTACACCACACAATACGACCTGTGCGATACACAAATGATGGTTGTCGAAGAAAACGAAGACTCACACCAACTCAACACATCAGCACGAAGTAACTACAACACTACGACACCACAACACCACAACACACTAAAACTCTACCCCGTACCCGCGAGTCAACATTTGAATGTAGAATATTTCTCGGAAAATAATAATCCGACAAATATCGAAATCATCTCAAATGAAGGCAAAACACTAATGTCGCAAAAAGAATTTTCGCAAGAAGGCATCAATACCATTCAATTGGATATTGCCGACCTTCCGGCGGGTCACTACCACATTCGTATGTATAATGCGGAGGATATGCAGATGCAGTCTTTTGTAAAAATAATGCCGTAACACGGTGCTTTCAGCCCGTGCTGCACAATACGGTTTTAGATAAAAAAAAGGCAGACATTCTCAGAATGTCTGCCCACTTTATCTTTATTATTCACGAGTTAACGAACCACGAATAAACGAAATCACACCTCAAAAGTCTCCCCAACTTCGGGCAACTTTATCGACTTACCACGCTTAGTAAAAGAGGTTTTTACCTCCTCTTTATCTATCACAATATACCCAAAAGTGTCGTAATGACAGCCCACGATATTATCACACTCCACAAATTCGGCAGCGATAGCCGCATCTTCATGTCCCATCGTAAAATTATCGCCGACAGGCAGGATAGCGAAATCCAACTTAGGGCAAGTTATCGGAATCAACTTCATATCCATCGTCAAGGCAGTATCTCCGGCATGATAAAAACAGCCCTCATCATTCCAAACCACAAAACCATGCGGATTGCCGGCGTAGCTAGCATCCGGAAAGCTGCTCGAATGCACTGCATTCACCAATTTTACCGTACCAAAATCAAACTTCCACTTACCGCCATGGTTCATCGGATGGAATTTGCAACCACGATTTCCAAAAAATACTGCCGTCTCAAATCCAGACACAATTACGGCGTCATTATTTTTGGCAATCACCTCAGCATCTGCAATATGGTCTTGATGACCGTGCGTCAGCAGGATGTAATCGGCTTTTATATCCTTGATATTGATGCCTTTAGCTTTTTCATTTGGGGTAATAAACGGGTCAAAAAGCAGGTGTTTGCCACCAAATTCGACTCCGAAACAGGATTGTCCGTAGAACGTAACTTTCATATTAATGTAGAATTTTGAATTGTAAGGGCTTGCGTATTAGAGATGAAAAGATAATAAGTGAAAGAAAATAATCTACCCCAAATGAAGAAGTTATTTTTTTTATATGTTTGGCTAAATTTGACGCGCATAGCCGAGCTACGTAAGTGAAAGAAATTAAATAAATTGTTCCATAATGCGCCGTAATTTT
>Ga0209186_1003118_pt1 | contig 11455 bp, 10 predicted proteins | sample SidtaG_FD_187426 | JGI IMG/M metagenome (GOLD analysis project Ga0209186, IMG submission 187426) | Marine algal microbial communities from Sidmouth, United Kingdom - Sidmouth_Male2 metaG (SPAdes) (version 2) | ecosystem: Host-associated > Algae > Red algae > Unclassified | place: Sidmouth...
GGGGGGGGGGGGGGGGGGGGGGGGGGGGGGGGGGCGGGGGGGGGGGGGGGGGGGGGGGGGGGGGGGGGGGGGGGGAGGGGATTGCGCCCCCGCCGACGCCTCCGCCGCCGCCGCGTCCGCCATGGCCCCCGACGGGGAGGGCGGCGTTGGCAATGGCGGCGACGGCCGCCACGACGGATCCCGTGGGGGGTCGCCCATGCTGGCCCCCCGCCGCCGCCGCTCGACCGACCCGCACCAAGCAGACGCGGCAACCGCAGGGCGCGCGGGCGGCGCGGTGACCGCCCACCGCGGCGGGCGCACCACGCAAGGCGGTCGGGGGTGAAAGAGCGGTGCGAGCACCAACGGGCGGCGCAGTCCGTCCAACCCCGCGGGGCGCTACGTCAATGCGGCCTGACAAGGGCGGGCCCGCTTGACAATGCCAATACAAAGGCACGCGAGGCGGTGTGCATGGCCGCCCGCCCGCGGGCGGCGCCGTCGAGGCGGCGGCAGCGGCGGCGGCGGCGGCGCCCGCGGCGGCGGGGGCACACCCCCCATCCGACGCCCCCCGGGCGGGGGGGGCGTCAGGACTGGCAGCCCCCCGACGGCTCCAGCCTGTGCGGCTGGGCGCCCCCCCCGGGCGGGGATCGCCGTGCGGTCCGCACACACGCTGCAAGGGGGGTGAGCGTCGGCCCCGCGCGGCGCCCGCGTGGCGCCGCGCGCGTGCGCCGGCCTCTGTTGGCAGCGGCTGCTTTGCAGCCACACCCCGCGGCCAGGTGTGGGTGTGCACCCGACAAGTGGGCGGGCGGCGCCCCCCCGGGCCCCCCCCCACACACAATGGGCGGGCCCGCCGGCACCCCCTCACGCACGGCACCTAGATGAGGTGGGTGGCGGGGGAGTGGGGGTGGGGGCGGCGCTTGGCAACCATGGGGGGGCCCCGAGGCCGCCTTGCCCATTGAGACGTCATCCAGCGGCTGAGGGCGACGCGACCGGGGCGCAAAGGGCCCGCCAAGGCACACAATGGGCCGCCGGGGCGGTCGTGGACCGGCGGCGCGGCCCCGCTGTTGGCCGCTCGTCGCGAGTCGGTCTTGACAGCCACCAGTGGGGGACAGAGTCCGACAGAACTCCCATACGCGGGGGCGGCCACGCGGTCTCGGCCGCGGCGGCCGCGTGGGGGGGCCACCGCGCCCCACTGGGCCACCCAACCGCCCGCAATGGCCGCTCGTGTTGGCGCGCCGCGCGGCCAGGGCCGGCGCGGGGGGGTGCGCACCCAAGAAGACAAAACCGCGCGGCGGTGCAACGTAGCCTCTGTGCGACCGGTTTGGCTGACAGACAAGCAGGCGTCCGCAGGTGCAATCCCCCGATCGTCTCTGCGCGGCCGATTTACAATCAAGCCACCATCGACTCCCGTCGAGAGCCATCGACCTTCGAAACCGTGGTTCGATGCGATCGGTCGATGGGCATCGAGGCTCCTATCGAAACCCCAGTTTCGATGTCTCGGTGGTTCTTCAGCTCTGTGGGCTCTCGATGCCACGATCAGGCCGAGTCCGTCGCCACTTTGCTGTAAGGTCCCGATTGCACGATCTGATTGGCCAACGCGGTAGGATCACGAGGCTGGCTTATGTACAGACACTTAGCTTCGTCCAAGCGAGCCCACTTTTGAGGCGCGGCTCATTAGCTCTGGCGAGGGAGTCGTAGGCACGCGGGCGAGGTCCTGTGCGCGCCGGCGTCTTCGGGGGCGAGGGATAGTGCTGACCTGTCTCCCCCCGCTTCCCTTGTTGCTGATGCAGGCAGAGCCGCGTCTGCCTACTACTGTTGTCGTCTCCCGCCCCAAGGGTATACGAACCCAACAGGTAGTACAGAAACCGCCGATGCAATTTTCGTATGCTTTCGTGCCATACAGGCGAGGGCGACACACGACAAAAAAGAACGTTCTTGTTTTTGCAAGTGCATGTAGCAGTAGAAAAGAAACAGCGATACGAAGCATGTCACGCTGCAAGGCACCTATCCCCACGGGAAGAAGGTATTCAAGAAGAAGCGAGACTCCCGGTGCTCGTGATGTGGGGCGTGCAGGGCTGGCGGCACGGCGGTCACCCCACGGCGGGCCTTCAGGTCCCCAAAGTCAGGTACCACCAAACCCAATCGCTTGATGCGCTCGAGAGGGACGCGCCGAACAGCGACCGCCCCCTCGTCGTCAGTGAGGCACCACTTGAGACGCAAGCAGCCCCGCTCGACAAGGGGGCAACCAGCATCCTCCTCGGCCGGCTCCCAGTCCCGAACCAGCGCATAGTCACCGTCCGCAAGCCGCACTAACGCACGTACCTCCCCAATGCACAACTCCTCGTCGCCCTCCTCCATCTCGTACAGTACCGCGTCGTACCACGGGGAGCCGTTGAAAGAGGGAGACGCACGAACCACCTGCGTCCGCTGGGCGCCGCACTCAAAACGTGCCGTAATGTTGGCACGGGAAAGCACAGGCACAAACACAGCTTCGGGCAAACGCAGCATCTTGGACGCCGAGGAAAGGCCCGGGCGGGCACAAAGTGTTGCCACGGACAGGCGTGTTTTGCCCGCACCCGTCGTACGGCCTACCCCATCCACAGCAGCAACCTTGGCAGTCTCGACACTTGCCAAGGTTCGGGCGCCGGCGCCCGATGCGACCGCCGCTGCGACTCTCTCGTCAGACGCGCGAACCTCCGTCTGGTCCGCCCCGCCGTGTGTCGAAGGCGGGGGCGGCTGGTAGTCAGATGGTCGAGGGGCGGGCGCCATCGCCCCGCCGCCGTCGGCGGCCGCGTTGGTGGCCAGCAATTCCCGGGAGCCCTGGGACCGCCGCACGATCTGCTCGGTGAACGTGCCGAAATGTCGGTTCGTTCGGTTGTAGAACGCTTTGTCGACCTTGTGCTCGGATTCGTTGCTCGAGGTGTTGCCGTTGCGCAGGTTGCCATGATAGCGGATGGCGTCCAAGAGGTGCCGCAGCAGCTTGTGAAATTTCATGCTGAAGGTGGGCCCGAGTAGGGGTGTCACGTAATTTAAGACGAAGTTCTTGGCCTGCTCCGAGATAGAAATGGCCTCGGACAACGTCATTGGCGGTGGCACCGAGTCGCCCACTCGGCTGCTCAGGCGGCCGTAGAGCGTCGCATACTCAGCGAACATTTCCGTGACGGCGACGTCGAGTGGCTTGTCCCCAAACGCGTCATGGTAAGAGCCCCAGTCGAACTGGAAGCCCTTGTGCAGCCCCTCCTCGTCCCCGCCGTCAACGCCTGCCGCCGCACACGTGGGCGCCGCGTCTCCTCCGCGGTAACTAGATGCCACCGCCATCGACGAGGCGTCGGGCACGCTGGGCACGTGGGGCTCGCGGCGGCCGAAAAGGCCGATGACGACGAAAGCGAGCAGCGCTACGCCTCCCCGCTGTTGCGCCCCTGTAAACGTTGCCTGTGTCTCTCCCGGCATTATAAAGTAACTGTCCACAGCAACGGATTAACAAGGATATATCGGAAAGGTTCGACAGACATTGACAAATAGACGAGCAGGCGGCTCCATCGTCAGTACCAGAAACAGTGCAATGCGCTCCCCTCTCGCGCAGCAATCATTGGCGCGAGAAGAGTGTTTTAACCCCCGAACACGTTTGCCTCGCTCCACGACATGCTCGCCATACTTACCCTGGCGCAATGCACCGGGCGGTGCTGCGTCGGCCGAGAAGGGCGAGCCGCAGGTTTGCGATACGTAGAGTCGCCGCCAAGGTCCCGCAGATTGGAACGCTGCCGGCGCACATGAACGGAAAGAGAAGCACCAAGCGGCGCGTGAGCATCTGCGTGACACCGAGGTCGAGTACCTGCAAAGACGGCATGCACAAAGAGCACGAAATGGAGGAGGCCTACTGGAAGTAGAGGAGCCGTAGTGAGAAACAGCACCGTGAGCGAGGTGGGTGGCGGACCAAAATGTAAACGGAATCAACGAATCACATGCGAGTTGGAGAGACTTAGAAACGTACATGGAGAGTGTCAAAGCCGATCATCTTGTACAGCAGGTGGGGTTCTGTTCCAAGGCCCGCCATTGCCGCCAGCGCCGGTACCGCGCTGTGGATGCTCTCTCGCGCCTCGAGCAGTAGACGGCGCTGTCCCTCGCGCCCGTACCGCCGGTGAGCGTCCGCTTCGAGGTGCCTGTTCAGTGTGACAATGACCTTGCGGTCCGCAGCCGTCAGCGCGGCGGGAGTAACCGCGTCCGCGGCGGCGACGCGGCAGCTCGAGCACGGCATTGCGGTTGTGCCGGCCTTTAAGCACAGCACCGCCTTCTCCTCCGGTTGGTCGCACAGATATAGCAAGATGCGCAAAAACGCACGGACCTCTCCGGCCACGCCGCCGTCAATAAAGACACCGGTGTTGCTGGCCTCAATCGCTGTACGAAAAGCGAGGTACAGCACGCGCTGTAGGACACCGCACCGGCGCTCCCTTCCGCGCTTCTCCGACGCAGGCTCCTTGAGGGTGCGGACAATGGGGATGTACGCCACGGTATGCCACTCAATCGCTCCCGTCATGGAGTTGATGAGGCGTATTCTGAGTGGATACAGCTTGTGTGCTGTACAGAAGAACATAAAGGAGCGCTCGTACATTGGGTAGAAAATGGCGCCAGATAATACGGTTCGTCAGTACCTGGAAAGCGCTGCAACAGGCCAAGCGTGCACCAAAAACGTGCACCAACGATTTCCACGGTCGCCCCAGAGTCTCGTCCCGTGGCAGTTGTACTAGGCAGCAAAGAGAAATACAAAATTGTCCAAACGCACCTCCAGACCACGATATGTGGCTACCGTCTGTGTAGACGTGAAGTCCAAGCACGCAATTCTTCCCCGGTTGCCCACAAACGTCGGCCTCGCAGAGGCGAAAGGCGTCCCCGTCCATTGGGGACTCGCGGCGGTCGGAAGGCGGCGCGGGGCCCCCATCCCCGCTCCACAGCTGGATGACGCGCTGACCGTCCAGCAGCGCCAGGACAACGTCTAGAACCGGGCGGTAGTAGGCCCGGTACGTCATACCGTTCTCCACGAGGTTGACTTTGCGCCAGCCCGCAGCCACGACAGCAGCATCGAGGTCGTCTGCGATGGCCTGCTTAAACGCGGTGACGCTACCAAACACCTCCCGCATTGTGCGTGTGTCGTGCGCGTCGAGCGCTAGGCCGGGCCTCGAACCGTCCCAAGTCCCAAGCAGGGTATACAGCTCCTCTTGATCTTGCAGAGATAATCCACCCCGCCCCGTCTTGAGCACAAAGCGCTGGAGCACCCGCAGCTTGTGAGTGTTAAACAGGCCAGTCTTGGCCGCCTTCCGCAATCGCACAAGCGGGATGCTGCGCTGCTCGTCACCCATGTCCTCGTAAAGGCCACGCACGTGGGCGGCTGCACTGCTGTACCTGTACTCAAGGGCGTTGGAGACAGGCATTCCCCCTGGTGCCTTCCGCTTGCGCGTCGACAGGGGCGGCGCGGGCACACGACTTGCTGTCACAGACGCCGCAATTGCAGCATCCATGCCCGATTTGGTCCGCGAGCCGAGGCCTTCCGATGCCGCATCCCCCTCCGTCGGCACGACCGCAAACGCCTCGCTCGTCGCCTTAGAAGGACCACCCGTGGCCATAGCATCGTCCGTCGCCTGGATGTCGTCGGACGATCGCGGCTCAGACGCAGTTGGAAATCGCCCCCCCCCCCGCGTCGATACCGACGCCGAATTAGACGGAGTGGCCGATGCGCTCTCAGCGGCTGCTGGAAGCTTTAGCATCCGCCGCACACCACCTGTGCTCATAAAGACCTTGTGCACACTCACACGGTGATACTTCAAGCCACGCGTCGTCGTGGCCACGAAACCGCAAATCAGGCAGTCGAGCTCGTTGGCGGACGGCGGCACGTCCGACATGGTGGCGACGTGGAGCGACAACAACCAACTGGAGTCTTAGATTAGGAGCTGTTGGATGACGCAGCAGGCGCAACAGAATGTCACAGTAGAAAAGGAAACGAAAAGAGCGACAGGGACTCGGTCAGCGCCTGGAGCTCAAGAGCTGCAGCGTTCGTCTCGTCCCCACTCTCTTCCCAGAGTGAAAACGCAGCGGCCAACCCCAAATACATGTAACTAACCTTGTGTATCGAGGCCTCAGGTCGTCAACAGACGCCACCAGGTAGCGAGTGGCCTATAACGAGGGCGCCGTGATGACGTAGAGCGTCTCGACGAAGAAAAAGGCGCCCACGCTGGTCGGTCGCCGTGTACACTGCATAAGGTGGAACAAGCACGATGTCCCGGTTGACGCAGATGGACCGGACGCAGAGCACGTGGGGTCATGGGCAAGGGAGGCACCGAAGGCAGCCAAACGGGCGGGCACATGTATTAGCTGTATGAGCGCCAGAGTACTCCAGCGGTCGACCACCACCGTTTCTCCCCCACCTCGCATCTTCACTGCATGTATGTCCTACCACTCCGAATTAGATCACTTACCTGGAGCAGGAGCGTCGCTGGCGTTGGACGCCGAAGCCCCATAGACAAAAAGAAACGCGCGGCTCCCGGCGCCAGCCTGCCGCAGCAAGGCTCGGACAAAGGAATCAATCGAGTACAAGAGGGTTAGACAAGAGGGTAGTGCGGCGGCACCCCACCGCGCCGGATCGGTATCGAACCATGCCCGAGGAGTGGTGAGTGATGGTGGGGGAAGGTGAAAGGCGCCGTGCAGACGTGGCTGCTCGCCACGACTCCGGTGGCAGCACGAATTCCACCGCTGATGCCGACAGAGCAGGAACACACAAGCAAGTGCCACGCCAGAGGTGGTGTACTGCCGTGCTTCGGAGTGCAGGTGCCGCAGGCGATGCGACACACAGCAAGAAGCAGCAGTCGGTACGGTACCGGAGCAGTCGCTTCGAAAGGGTTCACTGTGACCTCAGACTGGTTGAATTCCCGAGGCCACAAGGCCGCCCAATCAGACCCAGGCAGGACCTTGAGAGTAGGTCTGCCTGAGCCTCTTGTGTTGGGGCCTACGATGGCCACCTATAGGACTTCGCTCACTGTTTGATTGAATTAGGCAGGCGAGTTGCGTGCCAGCCGAGTCAATTCCATTGAACTGCGAAGGCCATCACGCGAATAACGGTGCTGAGACAGCTGCTGACGTTGCGGTGCTCGTCGCCCGTGCGCGTCGTCGTCATCTACTCTTCCTCCGGCACCCAGCAGGTCTCGGTCTTCTCCTCTCTCCGCGTGCGCTAGCGTCTTCTGACGCAGACGCGTTGTAATTTGGCCTGCCACATGTACGTTGTGTCACCGTTGTCGCCGCTCTAGGCCCCCCAGCCGTCCACAGAGGGCGAGCTCCCGGTGCTGCCGGAAACACTTTTCTTTCGTCGCTCCCACGGCGCACGCTCACAGGACCTCTGCGTGCTGCTCTCCTCTTGCTTCTGGCTGCGTCAGGTTTGAGCTGTAGCCCTCCTCGTTTCCACAGACAGTCAGGGCTCTCGCAGGGCGCCGCGTGCCAAGCCAAGAGAGGTTCTGTGGAGACCGTCTCATGGGATTCCGGATTCCACTATGAGCGGCGTGTGGTGCCTGAGTCGGCGCCGGCTCTTGTCCCCGGCGTCCTACAAAAAGGCCCCCCACTCGCTGTCGAGTGGCCTCCCGACGGGCGCCACGCCCCCAACCGCTCTCCTTCTCTCTCTACTCTCTTCCCGCTCAGAGCCGCCGTGTCCTCGTGCTCGTCTCCACCTTCCCCCTGCCTTCCCATCCCACGTCGAGCCCCCCCTGCCAAGATCGTCATGGGCAGCCGCAAGGGCAAGGCGCCTGCCGTTGGTGGCTCGTCGGGCTCATCGGCGCGCAGCGCGATCACCTACGCCTTGCCGACGACTGAGGACCGAGAGGCGAAGGACAGCTTGCGCAAGAGTGCTCGCACAGCGGCTCGTGCGGAGGGCGGCGCCTCGGGCGCCTCTGCTGCTGGTGCGGTGCCGTCTTCCAACACGGTGGCGAGCGTCAACGAAGCGCGCGCGACCGAGCCGCAGACGCTCGACCCATCTTTGGTGGCGCCTGCCGCCTCGGCACTTGGCGGAACTCGCCCCCGTGCGCTGAAGATTCGTAAGCCGCCCGCGCTGCCGGTCGTCAAGACCGGTGGCAAATCCAACTCGCACACCGTGCCCAGTCGCGGAAAGGGCAAGGGTCCGACGACGGGCTCCTTTTCTACCATGATGGCGGCGGCCGCAGCAGCGGAGGCGGCAGCGGCATCTGTTTCCGCCGCTGCAGGGCAGACAGCGGCGCCGTACTTGCCCGAGGCGCCCGTCAACCTTGTCGTCAGCATTGATGGGGTTCCACAGGAGTTGTCCCCGGTCGAGTACGAATTGAACACGCAGCAGGAGTTGATGTTGGCTGAGAATGTGGCAGCCGGAACTCGCGCCGGGCCCTCTCGGTCCGTTGGCGCTCGGCGTAAGGCGGGGGCTTCGCACAAGGCGCCCGTGCTGTCGATCACCAAGCCGGGCGGCAAGGCCGCGGCGCGTGTCACGAGCGGCCGCGATAAGGCTCCGGCGACCTACTCCCTCCCCCCGTCCAGCGCGTCGGCACTGACTGCTGGGACGGCGGCGGATGAAGCGACCGAGGCGGTGGCGTCGGTGGCAGCGCCGCCGCCGACTCGTGCAGCTGCAGCGCATGCGGCGGGTCCGACTGCGTCGGCGCGTCCCGCGCCGACGCGCGCCGTTCCGGCTGGCGAGCTGAGCACCGTCATGCTGTCGACGTTCAATGAGGGCGTCAAGCCGCTGGTTCTGGCGGTGGGAAAGCTGCAGGAAGACCTGGACTCGCTCCGCAAAGTTGTGGACACACACGGGGGCTCCCTAGCCGCTGCCCGCCAGGACACGGCAGCTGTGCGGGACCAGCTGAGTACCGGTTTGTCCGCCATCCTCGACAAGGGGGAGAAGACGCCAGTCCCAGATGTCAAGAACGAAGAGGTGGACCTGGCCGGCTTTCAGATGATTGAGCGCGTGCGCGCGCGCCTGCGCAAAACACTGTTTGACAAGCTCGGCTTCAGCAACACCTCCATCGACGCTATCCCGGACAAGGACACTTTCCGCGACCTGATCGCACTCGACACGCAGGAGGAGCTCAACTTAGATGAGGCCGCTGCCCAGGCGTGGCTAACCACGCCCGTGGCCACGCCGTCGCGCGGCGGCGGCGGCACGCCGCTGCTTGTGCGTCCTTTTGTGCCACTGCTGCGTGTCCGTGGGCACTTTCTGCAGGCCGTGAAGAAGCGCGTCATTGGGGCGTACTTTTCCGCCATCGACCTCGCCTTGGCCGCCGTTACACCCGTGGTGGCGAACCAGTGGAAGGCCGACGACAAGTACATGGTTTCTGCGATCGGCCGGAAGGCTATAGTGGCAGGAGCTTCGGCCGTGCTAGTGGCGGTGGGCGCCGGCTCCCGCATCGTGCAGCCAACGGAGGTTGGGGACGAGGTAGTCGTTGAGACGACCGTCGCTGTGGTCAGCCTCGTCGCCACGTTTGTGCGCGCCGCCCTCGACGAGGCCGCCAACGTCATTGCTACAAACACAGTTGGCGACAACCTCCTCGAGAAGGTGGCGGCCGAGCAGGCTCGCTTTGAGGAGCACTGGATTATGGACGCCGAGATCCACCACGGCATCCGCCTTGTTGATGGGCTGGCGGAAGAGTGAGCGGCGCGCCGCATCGAAACTGGGAGGGGGGAAGCCTGCAACGCGGTGATGGCGAGGGCGGCCTGCGTCGCTGGATGGGGCTGGTGGGAGAGGGATTGACTGGCACCTCAGTGCGCTGCTGTGTGAGGAGGGGGTGGCCGGGCGATGGGTGCCGCCGGCGTGCCCGTCGGGTTGTGCTGGTCAGGGTCGCTCGATGCAGGCACTGGCTGCGTGCTTGCGTACGAGGGCGCGCGCGATACCCGGAGATGTAGACGGTGGCATGACGACGGGGCTGCTACGTTATGTTGTCTTTTGCTTGTTCTCCACTATTTGTCTTTCAGCGGCAAGTACTGCTGCGGGGGCAAGCACGGTAGTATCATCGATCTGCAGCCTGCCCAAGCATGCGTGCGGTCCAGTTGCGGCCCTAGGACCTCGTATAGCAGCAGGTACATGAATATTTATAACAGAAAAAATGGGCGCCGAGCGCTGCTAGCTAATGGCATGCGAGTGTCTGGGGCGCGGCTCTAATAGTGGGGCAACTGCAGTGCTCGACCACCGATCATACTGTGCTTCTGTAAATAACAATCGAATGCCATCGAGCCGCCATCGATGGCTCGATGGCAGGACAGCGCAACGACCTACGACGAAGGCACGTATCGATGCGGGCAACGAGGCCCATCGAGATCCGTCGGAAGAGCGGGTTCGACGCAAATAGGCAGCACAGAGACGATGGGGCGGGGCCGGCCCCAACGTTGCGCCGACCGTACCAGCAGAGCCGGGCGCGTGCGCCAGCGTAGGATCCCCGCGCGGCTGGGCCAGTGTCGGCGCCCCCCCCCCCCATGGGATCCATGGGGAAACCACCGGCCCCGTGTCCGCCGCGGCGCCGCCTCCCGCGCCTCCCCCCCCCTGGCGGCCGCGTGTTTGGGGGTGGGAGCGTAGCACCCCCAGCCGCGCAACCGCCAATGGGCTCCCAGATCGCCGCCAGCATCGCGAGCCTCGTCGGGGCCCCCATGGTGGGGCGGCTGCGGCACATGCGGTGGCCCGGCACACACCTAGACAGACGGATGACGGGCGGGGGCGACAAATCCCGCCGCCACTGCCGTGGCCTGACTGCCCCGCACCGCCTCGCGCGGCGGGGTTGGGGACGCTGACACGCCGGATGTCCGCCCCTGTGGCTGCCGAGGACGCTCCCGGCGGCCGAGACACACGAGCGGCCACCGGGGCACGCGGCTGATGCGTTTGCGCCGGGCGCGCGCGACCAGCTGGCAGCGGATGCGGTGGAAGCCCGTCGGCGCACGTCGGCGTCTTTGTGCACGAACGTCGGCGCCGCCGCCTCGTCTTATTTTCTCTGGTCCCGAGACCCCCCGTGGGAAGCGGGTCGGGCGCAACGCCGCAGGCCGCCAATCTCGCCGCGCTCCCGCCCCGCTGGCCATCACGGCCATGGCGGCGAAGCGCGTCGCCTCCCCTCGGCAAGACTTGGGCGGCCGACCACCCCCAGCCGCTGGGCTTGGTGGCGGGGTCAAGCACACCCAGACGAGCCGGCGGCATGGCCGAGACGAGCCGCCCGCCCGTCGTGGTCCACCCGGGGGGGCCCCCCACCCACGTAGCAGCGGCAAGGGGCTCCACCCAGGCCACCGCGGACGCGACGACGGCCGGCCAAGGCGGTGGCTGCCAGTGGGGATCGTTGCTGCTGTGTGAGCGCAGCAACGGCAACGATGCGGGGCGCGCCACACGGCCGCACGGCGCGAGTGCAACCAGTCGGCGCGACGGTGGCCGTGGCGTCCCCCACCTCGCACCCCCGCAACCCCGTCGACCCGCCGACGGCCGCGCCGCCGTCGCGCCGTCGGCTGTCAC
>Ga0209186_1003122_pt1 | contig 11449 bp, 20 predicted proteins | sample SidtaG_FD_187426 | JGI IMG/M metagenome (GOLD analysis project Ga0209186, IMG submission 187426) | Marine algal microbial communities from Sidmouth, United Kingdom - Sidmouth_Male2 metaG (SPAdes) (version 2) | ecosystem: Host-associated > Algae > Red algae > Unclassified | place: Sidmouth...
GAGGCGCCGCCCCGCCCGTGCCACCGGCCGTAGCAGGCTCGAGCCCAGGGGGGGGAGAAGACTCGTGCCACGGGTTGCGCACCCGCTGGTACCGAAAGCCAGGAGGTATAGGGGGGAGTGGGGGAATTGGCGCGGCGTCGCCATCGGCCGACTTTGAAGGGGGGGAGTCGGGCATGGCGGCTTGCCGTTTCGCGAGACGTACGGCACAGCGACAGCAGTGGACACACCGTCCGTCGAAGGCGAAAAAAGGCGGATGCACCGCCGTTGCTGAACGGGCCGCAGAGAGCGGGCACGTTCAACGTACACCTCCACCCGTGCGGTCCCCGCAAGCGAACAGCCGAACGCACAGGACCTAAGTCGACTGACATTGTTGGTTGCCCCCATACTACCTGCCAACTAGGACTGCGGCACCGCCCCCCGTGGCCCTCCCAGGCGCACTCAGAACGGTGCGACCGGGCCACAGGAGTGTGACGGACCCCACAATCGGCGTTCGTGGACTGCCTAATCGGATGTCCCGAGAGGCTCACACGAGCGGTCCGTTGACAGGCCCGATGCACCATGAGACGCGTGACCCAGAGGGAGGCTGAAGGTAGGTTTCCTCGACAGGCGTGCACCGTACCTCGCGATCTCGGAACCGGACACATGGGGGCCCGCCGTCAGCCATCACGCACTCGCGAGTGAGTGGACGGTTGCACGCAGAGATTGTTCACGAGGCTGTCAAGGACACCGCCCCGAAAGCCCGGGCACTTGTCCCCACGTCCCGAGGGACACACCACCGATGCTCAGGTGGACACACACGAGTGCCGATGAGTCCACCAGCGCGATCCATTTCTCTATTCTGGACCGTCCTAGGCCCTCTGGAGGCACCCAAGGCGTCACAGGAGGAGTTAAAGCGCGGTTCAATCGGTCTGACTCAGCAGATGGGGGCAGGCACGCAGCAGAGGTGCACAGGGGCGCGGCCCTTGTGCCACGCGCATGGCTCTCGGGCCACCCGTTTGCGCGGTTCGTCAGGCGACTGTGGCCGCAGGCGACCGCTCGACCGGCATGATTCAGGCTCCAACACCTTCCACCACCTGACGGGGTGCGACCGCAACACACGGCACGCACTCGAGCGGATTCGAGCCAAATTGATACCAAAAGGCCTCCACGTGTCTCGCTAGATTGCCTTGATTTGGGCGGTTCGGGCTCCGTTCACACGCTTTCCGTGACATGTTCGGCAACTATCCGACGGACTCCTCTTCATTTCGATACTGGCGACCACGCTGATACGTGTCCTCCGTTGGCAACCACCCAGTGCGGCCAACAACGTCGAGGCCAATGGCGCTCAGATCTTCGAAAGGTAGCCCACTCCATTTTACCCATTACATTGCCGGTTGGCAACGCGTTGGCCCATTGGCAACTGACCACTCGCAGGGCCACATGTAGCGGTTTCATTTCACCGTTTCAGACCGTTGGCCCGACATTGGTGGGAATGCTCTAACACGAGCTCCTTCGACATCCCTCATATTCTTGCGTTTCGATCCCATCCGCTTCACAAGGACGCTCACAACCTCCGAGATGGATCATCCGGCCAACCAGCGCCTGCTGGGTCTCGTGCCGACCACGCGGCTGCCAACGAGGTGGCCGGGAACCAAACGCCGGCCACTGGCCTGCCTGGGCGACCCTGCAGCGCTGCCGCTGCCCGTAGGAACGCCGCGTTCAATCACTTTGGCCTGGCGGAGCTTTCCGAGAGCATTGGACTGTTCATTTATGGACCAAGCTCCTCGGCGGAGCGGGAGAGCTTCGTTTGCAAAGCACGCGCGGGGATGGAGAGGCAGTTTGTCCGTGGACACACGGTTTCAGGGTCGTCCTTGTCTACGTCTGCTGTGGTACCACTCATTCTGTGTAAGTGGGGGAGCGCCGGGCAGGACCATCCATCTATTGAGGACCTTCCCGCGGGTTTGGTTGACACAGTCACACGCTGGGTGTCTTCCCATCGTTGAGCGTTGGTGTTGGGGGCCGTTTGCCTTCCTTTGGTTTGTCTCGCACCTTTGTCAATAAATGTGTCGTTGCCTGTCCTACTCTTCATCATCATCTACTCTGGCTCCACTGGACACGGCTCAAAGGCATCTTGCCAAGGCCCCTCTGGACCAGCGAGCTCCGGCACAGTCCGAACGGCCTCCAGAAGGCAATGCTCAAAGTGCTTGCCAATATTTTCCGCAGACAAAGAGATAATCGCTAAGGCGTGCCGGAGGGCGTCGGGCTCCTCCGGGAACGAATGATGCATCGTCTTGAGCAGGTTGGACAGCTCACTGAAGACCTCTTCGATTGGTTGAAAATCTGGGCTGTAGGGAGGAAGCCGCAGCGGGAAGACGCCGGCCGCCACAATGCACGCGTCCGCTTCCGCCGTGTGGATGGGTGCGTTGTCCAATAGGAGGACACACTTATCGGCTGGGAGTGCCCAAGGCAGCCCCGGGACGAACTTGTTCATCCTTGGCAGCAGTCCTGCGAGGAAGATGAGTCAGTAATCCGAGTTTTGTGACGGGGGAGTGGGTGTCGTCTCGCAGTGGATGACGCCCGTCTGGTAGGACACGGCCATCATCGTGGAAGTTCGGAGGATGTGCTTTTCGGCGCGCGAACGGCAGTCATATCGCATCCCGCACCGCCACCGACCACGCCTGCGCCGCACGTCGCCTCCATCCTTGTGCGTCTCGTCAACTGAGACGATGAACCGTAGCGGAATTGACAGCATAACGCGCGCAAACGCCTCCCGGCGCTCCTGGTCCGCTCCCGACACATTCGATACAGCTTCTTGTAGGAGAAGCCGGTAGCTCGGAGAATGCGGTCGACCGTCCCAATAGAGGCCTTGCATGAGTCGCGGTAGCCAGGGAGAGTAGATAGATGGGTAAGAACGTCCTTTATTTCACCTAACAGCTGCTCGGGGTCCGAAAGGATGACAGCATTGCCGGCTTGAAGGAAGTGGGAGTCGTAGATGACGCTGTCGGCGTGTCGGTTGCGTAAAACAGGAACCGGCCACCACTCGCCCGAAGCGACGTAGGCGCTAATCCACACCTAGACCGTTTCGCGGTTGCAAGCTAAGCGCCGCGCAGCCTCCTTCTTGGAGAAGCCCTCAAATTCCACCCAGGAGACCGCCAGCATCCGCGCGGTGTCATCGAAGACCATCGTGTCCTGCATACGAGCCGAACGCGGAGTCTTTCTCCCACCTGCTCGTCGCTTCGGACCCCAACGTCGCCTCTAGCAGAGTTCTTATCGACTTTGATGAGCCTCACGGTGGCGTTGTGGCCCCCCGTGCTCACATGGGACGAATGCGCGGGAGTGTCAGAGGCACGCACGGGAAGAAAAGTATTCCGCGCTGTCCTGGCAGGTCTTTGGCAAGCGCAACGTTGAAAAAGGCACTCAGTTGACAATGCAAGGGCACACCAGTGGAACTATAAATGCATGCCTCAGTGCCCTCATTGGTCATACTGGCACACAGCCAACCCGTCACAGACCATACAGTGCAGAATCTGCGGATCTCAGAGATGTTTCCCTGGGCCGTGCAAGCTCCATTGTCGTTTGAGCTTTATGCAGCCCCTTGCCCACGATGCACGGGTCCACAGCAACGGCAACGTAGCCTAAGAAAAAACATGGCAGCCCTAGAAATGGTCAGCACAGTCAACAAGCCACCTGTCTACGGGTGCCACAGAAGTTTCCGGGACCAACACTGCACAGCACCGTACTGACCACGTCTAGGACTGAGCCATTATGGCGTTTGCGACGCCAGTGGTACAGATGGCACGGCAGGGGCAGCCCAGCACGACTTGTAGGCTACCCAGGCGTCTACATAGGTCTCCAGAGCGTCGCGTTGACGCGCGTATTTCTTCAGCTCTGGTGCCGGCCTCCGAAAAGAGTCTGGTCCAACTAGTGGCGCTCAGCACCAAGATCGCGTGATAGCCAGACATCGGCAGGGTCGTGCTCAAAACAACCAGCGTTCGAGGGGTAGGCAGATACCAGCGAATTCCATCACAATCCGCTCTAAAGGGTCAGACGGGAGCCATCTCTATGTACAAGTCTCCAGCCATAGGGTGCGACAGCCGCGCCAGGGAAGAACAGTGGACAGCACCGTACTGACCACGTCTTTGACTGCACCATGATGGCGTCAACGGTGCCGATGGTACAAGCAGCGTGATGAGCGGGGGTTGGCGCGACGCTTGCGCTACGCAGGAGTCTGAACAGGTCTCCATAACGTGGTAGTGCCTTGCGCTTCACCTCAGATCTTACTCAAGCCAAGAACGTCAGGCTGGTTCAATTGTCGGCACAGGGCGCTACGAGTGCTGCTCGATACCGTAGGCTTCAACCAGTGTCGATTCTACCACGCGCTCGGATCAGTCTATCACAGTGTTTTGGCTTGGTCTCATCCAGAAGTTGTCGATTCCGGCTAGCCTACATACGAAAGCCGCCGTTACAGGGTGTCATCTGTGCTTATCGAGGTCTGCAGGCACCCACTACAGAGTCAACCGGCCCACACTCCATATCAAGTCGATTGCACAGTCCACGAGAGCGGCACTGCATGCGCTCTGGGACAAAAATACACGAGGAAGATCTGTCCTCGACTACAAGAACTGGACCGCCCCTATTTGCTCGAACACGCATCCCCCCCCGCCCACCCGCTCTTGCCATGTGCCGACTATCTGCACCAGACGACCGACGCTTCTTTCCTCGACAGTCGGACTTGATGCGTCTGTGCAAGATGGAAATAGACACAGTGATGTACGGAATCGTCTACACCCACCTCTCCCTCCCCCCCCGCGGCGCCAGAAGTACCTCAGACAGGCAGGGCACCCAAGCAACATCACAGCACTGAGTCGTGCACGGAAAGCACGTGAGATGCAAAGCACTTGCGCCCGGTCTTGGCTCTACATACAAGCATCTCGCCCCCGTCCGGTCGATTCCACTCGAAGCAGACGAGCGCGCATGTCTGGGTGGTGCACACGCAACAGCGGCGCTGCGCCAAAAGCAACCCGGGACCACCCGCCGATGGATGGCGACGCTTGCTTGTCGGGGTGAGGTGCAGGCCGACATCATACCCCGACAGAAGCTTGGGATCAATCACCATCGTTGGGGCACGCGGCCGCACGCCCGCTGAGTCGAAATTGCTGTCGATGAGACCGGATGACAAGTCCTTGTATAACGTCGTCTGCTTGAGGGAGGCCAGTCGTCGCGCGTACGAGTGCAGCAGGCATGCGTTGACGATTCAAACACCAACAAGGAGATTTTTACTCTCTTGGACCAGTCGTGCGTCCCAAGCTTGTGGTCAAATATCAGGTTTACTTGACGACACCAGTGGTCGAGATCAATCTGCGCACACCAGCCGTCGTACATCTGAGCCACATACGGCTAGGGCACCGACGTTGCGACACGATACGCCCCACCATCGATGTCTCCACCATCGAGGTGACACCATCGCAGACGCTCTCACGAGCCGCTGGAGTCCACAGACACAGCGTTCGCCATGAATACTCGCCGGTGGCGCTCAGCCCACATCACGGCCAAGCGGTCCGGAGCCCCCGACGGGCCTGTGTGCACCGTCAATACCCAGTCTGCACTCGCGAAAGACTCTCTATCCGCGAGAGAGGCCGTGAGCAACCGTCGGTGGGCCGCTATGACAACGGAAACCAGCAGGACGCCCACCTCCTTGAGTGCCAGGGCGGCCTCCGTGCTTGGAAGTTAGGAGCCAGCAGAGAAGATGCGGTCCGATTCAGCCAACGGGCGCTCCAGGCGCTATAAAATGGCAGTGTCATGCAGGACATGGCTCTCTTCGGCGGAGCGTATGGCATGTTGGTCGGCGGCAGTTGTCACGATATCAAGCCGCAGCATGATGCCTCTCCGTCCAGACGCGACGCTCTGGATCTCGCAGCCGTTTTCCGGCAAATGGTCGGTGGCGAAGATCATGCGCAGCCCAATCGAGCTCCACGACATGCCGAGACCGTACCGCTTGGTCATGGACGCGTCGACGCAGATGGTTTTGCCCGTGGTCGCGTGTGCCTCCTGGTGGGCGCTGACGTTGGAGGTGAAATATTTGATGAGCGCCCACCGGTAGCGCTCGCCGCCGCTCTGGCCGTCGGCAGGCCCACCGCAAGCCATTAAAATATCCGATAGAGGGATCGTCTCTTGATAAGGGGTTTACTTGGAAAGGCACGGAGTAGGAGGGGGGCTGACAGTGTCCAGTAGGGGGGTGCAGCGTGCGGTTCTCAATGCTAGCTGGGAGGCACGGGGCCCCCGCTGGCGTTCTAAATCGGATCCGTCATGCATCGGTGTGCGTGGGGTAGAGAATTCGTCGCAATGGGTGTGCCTTGACTAACACGCTGCTTAGGTATGGCATGCCCTCTGACTCCCCCCCCCCTCGCCTCTGCGCTTCGTGATTGCACGTGATGGTACGGGTGACCACATGTTGTCGTGGGCACGAGCGCCCCCTCTACCCGGAGTCTGTCGGCCGTGGGGGGGGGTGAGGCGGCGGCGGCCACCATTCTGGAGCCTCTCTCCCAGTTGGTCCCGCCCCACTTCTCCCTCTACTGGAACCACAGCGTCTTTGCCTATAAACAAGGCATCCTGAGTGCATCACGTGCTCGCGCACACGCCCTCCCCTCAGCTGTGTGACAGGGTTATAGTGTCGCTGTCTTCCTACAACGGTTCAGCCACCTCCTCCCTCTCAAGCTCTTCCTTCGATCGCATCGGCGTCATTCTGACCTCTGCCGCAGGTAGCCACTATGGCGCTGTTCAGATTAGCAGCGTCGTCCCATGGGTCCTAGAAACTGTCACGGTCTTGCTTTCGTGGAGGTCGGGGCCGGAGCGGTCTGCACGGTCCCACGCAATGTCGCTCGGCGCGAGCGTGCTGGAGCACCGCGTATGTGCTGTCAACCCCCACTGAGACGATGTGGTCGGACTGGGCCGAGGGTAGTGGCTGCGCGTCCTCCCCCAAATCGTCGGAAACAAAGAGAATATTTCCCTCGGACGTCCCGACACGGGTGACCGACGCGGAAAGCACGGGCTTGTGATTGCTCGCCCTTCAGGCCTTGTGCCACGTCTCCTGCAACATGCTTCCCCAGAAGACAGACGTACTGTATGGCTGGAAGAGAATCCCGGGGGGTCCGGGGCAACCGCGCACGACGTGAGAAACATTTTTAGGCGTCCAGCCCAGCCGCTGCTTGCACGCCGCCGATATCGGGAAGGGTCAGTCGCCGCAGAGCGTGAAGGTCAGTGGTGGCAGCCGACTTCCGTGAGGGAAAAACGGCGCCATGGAATGGGGCGGGCGCCGGCTGATGCCGCGAGCCACAGGGTAGATGAACGCAGCGGGGCGGTAGCGCCCTTGCCACAGCGGACAGGGGCGGCAGCCGTGGCCGCCGCCAGCGCTGGCTGGCGGCGGCCAAAGTGGAAGGGGGGGCGGCGGCCACAGCCGCTCGCAGCAGTGGTGGTCTATGGCAGCAGGAGGGGGTGCATGCCGCAGCCGGCTGGGGAGGCGATGGCCTGATGGCAATCACGGGCAGTGGCAGAAGCCGCAGACGGTCCGACTAAGATACGGTCAGCGGGCGCGGCCGGGCCGCGGCGTCAGGCACAGCGGGGGGGGGGCCAACGCAGGCGAGTTGATAGATGCGTGCGAATATGGAGACGGCTAGCAGCAACGAGAGAAGCGCGGCGCACGCTGATCGACAGCGGCGCCAGGACTCATCCACGTCTCGCGCTGAAGCCATCAGGGCATAAAGAACCGCACCAGCGTTCATCTTCACCGGCCTTGGGCGTCGAAGGGAGCAACGTCACAAGGGGAGACAAAGTCACTGCGATGACCAGGGAGCGCCGGCCATAGTCGCGGGCCCCTCAAGCATCTGACCGGACGCTGACGCATGGGCTTTCGCCGCGTCGTTTGCGGTAGCTGATAGAACGTGCCACGTGAGTCACCTGACATCAGGGGGAATCCGCCGCTGCGGCAGCGGCGGGCGTGCCTGTGGCTCCGCGCGCGGCCATGTACCCCTCCGCAACATCCACTGCGGCATATTGTTGTCTGCTGTCAAAGACGTCCGTAAACAAGGCGCGCATGCCACCGGTGACAGCCTGACGCCTGCCGTCGCGCCCGGCAATTTCGGGGTCGAAAGCGAAGCCAGAGCGTAGTTCGGCACCGGCATGTGCAAGGAGCGCTTCGCGTCGACCGTTGCCACTTCCCCTGGTCAGCGGCGTTCTGCGCTAGACTAGAAGCGAAGTACGTAGCAGCCCAGATGGTCAGCCGTCTGGGCGGAATTAACGGGCCCGTCTCGAATACAGTCGAGGACTGCAGCTCGCTGCACCAGATGCATCCGCAAGTATTCTTTTCCCACGCGGAAAATGGCCTCACATGCGTGCTTGACAAATGTTTCGACAACACGAAGTAGCGTCCCTCAGACAACAGCAAATGACAGCGGATGAAGTTATATTCAAAGTCATCGTAGCCGCTACTTAGAATTTAGGAGTGATTAGGACGAGCGCAGACAACAGGTGCCATGGTTGCTCTGGAGAGACCAGCCAAAGGGAGAACTGCATGATGTCCTCTGCGTCCCTTTTACTCTGGGTTACGTCGTTGCCGTACAGCATGGGAGACTCCAACTTTTCTGGCGCGTGTGCCGGGAACAAGCGGTAGTCAGATAGTGACAGGATTGCACACGGTCTGGTACAGGGGGATGCCTGAATGGATGCACAAAGCACAGGCGTGGTGCGTGTGAAAACCCAGGGAAGCACGGTCGACTCTTCCACGCGACAGCTATGTGACGCCTGATGGGTAGCTAGCTGAATATGCTGCACTACAAGGCGCGGAGAGCCCTGCTCGGTACAAAGCTTTCCACTTGGTTCTACATGTACATACTGGAACTCACAGAGCTGCAATGGAGACAATCGTCATGCGATAACAATCATATCGAAGAACTGATGCTCACGACCTCAACGAGAGGTCCCTAACATCGGCCTTGACGGAAGCTCTCCATCTCCTCTGGTTTCGTCTTCGGTCATTCGCAGAGTTGACGCCATGCTTGCTGGGAGGCTCTCCGAAAAAGCGCCCGGCGGACATCGAGGCAGTGCCGGCACACGCCTCCGTCATTGCTGGCCCTCGCCTGACGCGACCTCGCTCCATGATGCCATCTCCACAAGTTGCTTTACATCTGTTCATTCCGAAAGAAAGTGGTCCACATCAATCAAAAGCACACACTGGAACAGGTAACGCAACCAGGAAACGGAAAGAAGGACCCAAAAAGGATGGACGACAGCAGCGGTCGTATCAGTACATGGAAAAAGCAGCTTGAGAAAACGAAGGGCAACAGCTGCACGACCTGCCAGTATTCACCACACAACAAAGCTTGTCGTACCTGCTATTCGGTAACGCGGCTGCGGTCAAGCACTTGCGCGCCGACTGCTGCGCCTCCGTCAATGTCGTCGTCGTCCTTGCTCCCCCCTCCGCCGTACCGAGCTCACGATGAGCTCTGGGCGTAGTTTCGTGCAGCTGTGGATGGGACAGTGTATCAAAAAGCATCCAACAGCACACAGGAGTTCGGAAAGCGCATCTACAAAGCAGCCCATCAGCGACCGCGATGAGGGAGAGTGGCGGTGTTTGTGTCAGTGGCCGAAAAATATAATCAACGAGAGGAGACGCTGAACCGGAGCCACCTCGGCTGCCATTACTCGCCTGAGCACACAGTTTGGCGTACCTGCGTGCTATAAGAGCAGTCTCGACGTCGCCGCCGGGCACCGACCGCATCTCTGAGAGAAGATTTCCTCGCCGTCATCTGTTCGCCCCACGCCGTATGAACCTGACGGTGATGGTTCGACACGGCTGTTGCACAGCAGTTCGGTGCAGAGAAGGAACTAGAGCATCAAAATTAACAGGACGGTACGCGGAGCAAGCGAAAGAAGAGGACGTGGGCAGGAAGGAGGACAGCGGTCGTCGCGTCAGACACCGCAAAAGTCAGCTGGAGCAGTCGCTGAGATGTAGCCACACCAAGGCTAAGTGTTCAACTCCACAGGAGACTTCGGCGTACCTGATGTCTTGAAACGCGGCTTGGCTGGCGCCTCCGCTTGCCGGAGACGGCGGCGCGGGCAAAGTTGCGATCGTCGTTGTCCTCCCCCGCGCCGTATCGAAATGACGATGGCGGCGCGACCGTTTCTGTACACGCGCGGTGGAAAAGACAAGTACGGAGCATTCAAAAGCAAGAAGTCACAACAAAGCGCAAGGAGATAGTGGGAAAGCGTAAAGGCAGCCGTGGCTTTGTCAGAAAACATAAAGAGCACACAAAGACCATGAAACACGCGGTGTTCGGCGGTCTTAATGTAGGCGACGGGGAACGGTCGCATGGTGACGCACGAGCCATAGAGTACCTCGTGCTACAGCTCTGTAGTGGGTGGGTGGTCGAGAAGACTAGGGAGGCCCGGGAATGGGGACGGCCAATGTAGCGGACGCGTCGGCACAGCCACGGCGAACAGGGATCGGCGATGGTGGCACGTCACTCCGTTCGATAGAAAGCGGCGACGGCGGCGACGGGAATTCCCCGACAATTCGAATGTTTTTTATTGAGCTGTGGCCCGATCGTCGGCGGACACAAACTGAAGCCAGGAATCGCTGCGCACGTACTGTAACGCAGGACACAATCGTGCTTCCGACTAGGCCGCTCCACGACACGTGGATGGCTATGAAGGAGGCGCACGACCAGTGCCTGAGGAATCCCCTGCGCGTCAGAAACACCGCCAATTCTGATCCATGAGGGGGGGGGGGGAACTGTCGTGACCTGGCGGTCTTCTCCCGTTGAGAGACCGACACTACTACGAGGCTGCGCGGCACCAAGCGGTCACCAGTCCACTGTGTTAACAGCCGGCCACTCACGCGCAGTCCGTCACATTTTCGAGTGCCTGCGGCATTCGAACGCCGCAGCCACCCCCGGCGGTTCGAGCAGGGTTGTGGATAGCGACTATGGCAATCCGTTGCGGACCCGGGCTGCATAGCGACACGACGATCGATTCCACTATTGATCGTAATCCGTTCTGAATAATTTAGCACCGGTCCACGTTCCAGTCGGGGTCCATCACTGGATTGCACATGATTCCTGTTGACTTGTTATTCAGCTGTGCCATGGTCCTCAGCTAATTGCCAGCGAGTCTTCAGTTGGTGATCGGTTTACAGTCGAGTCTGTGTGTCTCTGGTGCGGGCCTGGCCCTGGAGTAACCAACTTGGCCGCTGGGCCCAGCGCCGCGCGGCGTTGGCTCGTGCAAGGCCGACAGGGGCCGCATGGACCCATGCACTGTTCTCGAAGGGAAAGGAAGGTCGTTCACGACACAGAGCCGTGGACTCCAAGTCCGCCTCTTGTGAGCCGGGGACAAGTGGAGCATCTATTAAGGGGCCCTTTCTGAAGCGCGGTACACAAGAGCCCACTCATTGGTCGAACCTCTTGCTGAGAGGGCACTA
>Ga0209186_1003126_pt1 | contig 11444 bp, 10 predicted proteins | sample SidtaG_FD_187426 | JGI IMG/M metagenome (GOLD analysis project Ga0209186, IMG submission 187426) | Marine algal microbial communities from Sidmouth, United Kingdom - Sidmouth_Male2 metaG (SPAdes) (version 2) | ecosystem: Host-associated > Algae > Red algae > Unclassified | place: Sidmouth...
GTGGCCCCGCGCACGCGCAAGTCGCGGCACACACACCCCACTCACACGTCAGGCAGGCGCCAGCCCCTCAGCCCGGGCCCACCGAGCCGCCCCACGTCTGTCACGTTGCGACTCGGGCGCGGCGCGCAGGGGTGTTCCCGACGCCCATCCATGGCGTCCCCCCCTCTGTGAGTCGCGACGGTGACGGGGGGCGGTGGAGCTTGCAAGCCCCACCGGCAGCTGTGGTTGGCCGATCCCGAGGTGGCCTGGGGTACTCGTGCCGGTCGCGTCGAAGAATCCAGGCACGCCCAAGCGTCGTCGCCCTCGTCTCGGCGATCCGAGACAGGTGACCACGGTCCGGCCTCGCCGCGATCCAGCGAGCCCGGCTCCTGACCGGTTTCGCACTGCGAGGCGGCGCCGACGAGATTTTCGATTGACGACGGCAGCGAGGTGCGCACAAGACCACCCACTGGAGAGAGGGCCAACGCGCGGCAGGTAGTACCAGAAGAAGCTCGTGTCCCCTCTCAATAGTGCCTTGCAGGCAAGCCAGTAAACTCCGGTCCACGCAGAGTTCAAAACACACGGTTCACGGGTGGCCCTACTAGAATCCTACCGACCGTCCACATCAAAGCACAGCGGAGGATCAAAACATGACCCAGTGGTACTCAGTGCGCCTGGTCCAGCAAGGGTCATCAGCCCTTGATTAAGTTTTCTAAAATCTGAATGCGAATCAACATGATTCATTTGAACCCAAGCGGGTTCGGGTCAAACGTAACCTGCGGGCACTTTACTTTGAAACGTGGCACTCAATCGCTACGTTTTCCTCACACCTTGGTTCGGTGCTCAGTCCGTCTTCAGCTCTCCCAGAGCAGCATTGGAGCACCTGTGGAAGAATCGGCTCTTAGAACGCCTCTGCTCGATTTCGCGACCGATATACACAAATCCATGAAAGCAGACCCGCTGGCCTCAACACCCTTCTCTGCAACGCAGCAGCCAGGGACAGCAGGAACAGCGGATTCACGGTACTGCATCGAGTGACGGAGGTCGCGCTTGCCGCTAGCACGAATGTGCTTGTCATAGGAAGCGTAAATGGAACGGGCCAGTTTTTTTATTGGGGGTGTGTCTGCAGTCCAAGTCTCCGGCTGAGTCATGATACGCTGCTGAGCCTCATGCAGACACCATTCGTGTCGCTTTACATGTGCGGCTTCTCTGCTTGGTCGCAGCTCGCAGCCACTGCTGCTCGATTTTTCTTTGTCGAGCTGTCCTCATTTCTTTTGCACGGGCGACAAAGCGCTCGGTCACCCGACGCCGTTCGAGCAGCGCAGGACGCGTCGGATGAGAACAGATTAACTTGAAAACAGAGAAGAGTTTCTCAATAAATCGACGAAAGCTTACAGTTGTTTGGGTGGTGTGCTTCTTCTACCCAATTTGTTTCAGCGCACTGTAGATCTATGATCATTTCTGAACCTGAGTTAGCCACAGAGTGTGACTTCTGGGCCTACAGCTCCAGTCGACTATGCGCTCCACATTCCGGAGCCGTCTGAATTTATAAAAAACAAGTCCACCAGCTCATGTATCGCAAGAACGGAAGAAGAGTGATGCCTCCAGCACAATAAACTTTGCGGTGTGGCCAGCTTACAAACCTGAAATGGGTCCGCATCTGGCGCGCTTGTGCGGGGCCCTCGCGAACACGACATTCGTCGCTGTGACACACGAAAAAGCCGCAGATGTTGGGGCTGACGTGGTGCTTGGCAAGACAACGAGGGGTCTAGAACTCGGAATGTTTCTCGTTTTCTACTCCCAGGAGAGGATTGCGTCTGCCTCGACCCGTGTTCTTGAGAGCGTGCCCCGCTCTAGTGCCACTGAAGTGCTCTCCACACACGCTCACACACAGGGCACATCGCAAGGAAGAAACGCTACGAATATAGATGTTTTGGGACAACATATAAGATCTTGCGACATGAAGCAGGACAAGTTGTGGCCACATCGAACAAAGTTTCAATCCAGCGAACTCCGGGCGACCGCGCAACGTATTTCGTACACCCTTTTGGGGATAGCACGTGCCAGCTTTATTCAACTACACCATTTCCTCCCTGAGTTTGTAAGTCGAGTAGAGCCCAGTCGTCCGAGCTTGGGTGTCTGGTTGATGGCGCGGCTTCACCGAGCCAGAATCGCTTGACTCTGGGACTTCCAGAGCAGATCGATGTCATGTATGCAAGCACACCTCAAACTGATGCTCCTTTCACGAAGCGACTGTCGTACTTCAGGTGGAACATTGTGCTTCTCACAAAACCTGGATCCGCTTCATCGACTTGGACGGCCTCCTGAGCCAAACTAATCGCGATTGTGCATCTGATGCTGCTGCATCGAGGTCCAGTTTTTGTGAGATACACAATAGAAGGGTCGCATGAGCGTGCAGTATTGACCGTACTAGAATTGAAGAGGAGCTGCTGTGGGAGCTGCCATGTCCAGTGAGGGCTGGACGGTCGACCACTTCCGCTAGCAGGGTCGCATTCAGAATCGCGCAAATTGTGAACCAGACGTCGAGAAAAAACTCCCTAGACGACGGGCTGGCACGAGACCTGAATGAGAATCCAAGAACTTGTAACGGTTCACATGGTGAAATATGTCGTTGAAAATTATCAACTCTGGAAGCTTGTATTTTAGACACATGATTTCGATGCGACAAGCCAATCTTTTGGGCTGAGGAACGCTGTGTGACCAGAGTTGGTGAAGCAACCTCCCCTCCTCTGATTGCGGCGCCGCCGTAACGCGGCGACAACACGGTCGCATGTCAAGAGAGTGGTGAGCGACAAGATTCACCGAGATCCGAGAGTGCGCCCGCTGGGAAGCGGTTACTGTTCGCCAGTCGTGGACTCCGGACCTCTGCCTGACGGCCTCGAGCCGTGCGAGACTTGGGAGAAGAAGATGCGCAGCAGCACCACTCGGGTGGACGGCCTGTGCGCCACCCACAGACAGACTAGCACCGTTCCTGGGCTCGGACTATCGACTGCCCTCCACGTGCGCGGCTCGGTGCGCCGAAACGAAGCGGGGAAAGCGACCTTGACCTGTTGGCCAACCACCGGGGGGGGCGCGGAAGGTGACCATTACGCCAGGCCACGTCTGTCAACAGCGCAGCAGACGCCAGCCGTACAGTATCTGGTTCTTGGGCGGCTAAAAACCTGTGGAAGAGAGCATCAGGTGTCCCGATAGCCCCTCCTTCTGGTGCCTTCGTTGGATCGATTCCACTCCGAGCGGCCGTCGGGCATCTCCGTCAGGCGAGCACAAGAGTCACTCATCGTCCGATCGCGAGAGTGGTACCATCAAGGTGATGGGTGGTCCAGGCTGCGCTCCGAGTATCGCGAGCCTGGTGCTAGTTGTTGCTACGTACTTCGTCGTGGTGGTCCCCAGATTTCCTTGCGGGCCTCTTCCTGCGTTGCTTCGTGCTTCCCTCTTGACATGACGGGCGCGAAGATGACGAGTTAACACGAGAAACGGCAGAAACAGGCAGGCGAAAGAGAGGCGCTTGCAGAACAAAAAGCATCATTGTTCCCCCCTCGTGGGAATCGACGTCAAACGCACGTGGAGGAGCCGGTCTCGTACAAGTGGTTGACACTGAGTTTGACAGTTGACAGGGGGCGCACTCGCAGTTCGCGGAGCAGCGAACGTCGGCCCTCGAGCAACGGCCCCTGGTCGACACGTTCGCTCTTTGTCACGTTGGATGGGTGGCCGCGACCTCTTTCAGCCGACCCCCCCAAGAAACAGCAGGGCCGCCAGGTCGGAAAGTGCGGGTCTCGCCAGAGAGACAGAGCGACGACCGCATGAGTGCCTTCCTCAGACTCGAGAATTACGACACAAAAAAATCCGTACATGTGCGCACCTAAAGCATGCGTGTGATGTATTTGATAGAAATCATCCACCATCACCATGATTGTCAAGGTGCGCAGACACGAGTACAAATACACGCGGAGATAACGAGGTGGAAGAACAGAGGTCAGCAGAGTGTCGGTCAGCAGACTGTGTACATCCAGACACACAGCCGCATCTCGCCACGAGATACAGAAGGTGACTCTTGATACACTACTCCGCCGTCCACGAGCCGCATCAGTTCAACTCGGACCCGGGGACGTCGATGGCGGCAGGTCCGCGCCTCTCACCCCCACCTCGCCCGTCACCGCCGGCCCGCCCGCCACACCTTGTCCTCCCCGCTCCACCTCTGCCTCTCCCACCGGCGTGGCCGGCCGAGACAACATCTCGGTATCGGACACGGTCGGAGCGACCTCGCTGGCGGGCGTATCCGGCGTCGTCGCCATCGGAGAAACGGTCGCGGGCACCGCTTCCGCCGACGGCGCGTGTGGTAGAGGCACTGCCGCCGCCACCACCTCAGCTGACGGTCGGTCGAGTGGGGCCATTACCCTCCCCGCCGCCGCTGGCGCTGCCGGCGCTGCCGTGGTCAGCGCCGGCGTCGCCGTTGCCACAGCCAGCATGCCCCCCCTTCCCCGGTCGCCCCCCCCGGGTTGGCGGACGGGCATGCCCGCAGCCGACGTCACCGCCCGGGCTTTGCCGCCGCCCAGCAGCTCAGGTGCCACCGCCGTGGTGGCACCCGTTGACGGCGGCGGCGGAGACGCCTCCCGCCCGCGCTTGACGCCGGTCAGCGATGGCACGGCCGGGACCACCGCCGCCGCCGGGGTGGATGCGGGCACCACACCGGCAACGCCGCCGGATGCCATGCCCGCTGGCGCACCCGCCGCCGACGGGGAGGACCCGGCGTTCACCGCGGCGGCAGGCGTTGCGGCGTCGCGGCTCGGCCCCCGCCCAGCGCCCCCAGTCGACGACGCCGCTGTCGCACCCCCCACCGCATCGGGCGGTGTGCCCGGCCGCCCCCCCGCCGGCCGCCCCCCCCCCGACGCGGTCCCGTCGGCGACGCCGACGCCGACGGCCACCGCCGGGGTGCCCCCCCCAACCCCAGGCGGGGGCCCCGCCGCCGCTGCCGTCGAATCCCCACCGCCCACCGGCGGCGGTACGACCGCCTCGGGCCCAAGCGTCCGCTCCAAGTACGCGTCGAGGAGGGCAGCAACGCGGCGGGAGACGCCGTCGGCGGTCGGGGGCAACCCCCCCCCCTGGTGTCCCGGCCCCGCGCCGCCGCCACCCCCCGCCGCACCACCGCCGAAACCACCGCCACTGCCGCCGTCGCTGTCACTCCCACTGCAGCTGCCGCTAACACCCCCTCCGCCACTGCCGCTGCCCCGCCGGCGGCGGGGGCGCAGTCGAAAGGCCCCCCCCAGGACGTCGACGCCGCCGCCTATGCCGCCCGCAGAGCCGACGACACCAGCACCACCGGGGCCCCCTCCAGGCCCCCGCCGGGGGCTGGCCGGCACCCCCGGTGCGCGAGGCGGTTTGGCGCGGGCGGCCGCAGATAATCCCGGCGGCGGCGTCGACGGCGCCGGCGAAGGCCGCCCTGATCGTAGGGACCAGTCGTGGACGGTGGCGCGGAGGGCGGACAACGGCGCGTCGTCCTCATCGTCCCCACCGATTGACGAGGGCGGCGGAGAGGGCGTGCGGGACGGCGGAGGCGGTGGCGTCGGAGACGGGGAAGAGGGCATCGACGAGGAGGATGCGAGGGGGGGGCGCACCACGGGGGGAGGCGCCGCTGCTGCTGCCACCTCCGCCGCTTCGATGGGGGTGGACGGGGAAGGGGGCAGGGGAAGTGGGGGGGGGCCCCCACCGCGTCCGCCAACAACAAGAAGCGATGCGACGGGCGGAGCGGCGTGCGCCGGGGGGGGTGGAAGTGCCGGGGCGGTCGTCGGTATCGCCACGGGTAAGGTGCAGACCGAAGATGATGGGGGGTGTGGGGCGCTAGCCGGCAAGGTCTCCGACACGTGCGACACCGCCGGCGTCACCGCCGGCGGGCCGGCGGGGGGGACAGTTGTTGCCAAGACTGCACCTCCGGCGGATACGGACACCGGAGGAGCTCCATCAGCGGGCACCACCGCGGGTGCCGTCGACGGCGCCGCATGCGTTGCCATCCCGCTCCGGTGCCGCCACGGGAGTCCGGCCGATGCCGATGAAAAAAGACGTACCACTTCTCGCAACAAGAAAAATTGGCGGCGCGGGAACGATAAGAAGGAAGAGGCTGGAAAGGGGAGGGGGGGGGAGAGGGGGGGGGCAGTACGGCGAAAAAAGCCGCGCCGCCGCGCGTGTGTACGTAGTGGCGGTGCGGCGATCGCGGGGCGCGGCACGACGGATGCGGGACGAGCGCCACAGCGAACCAGAAGAGGAGCGGCGAGCTGTTGGCGCGCCTCTCGTCGAGCCCCCCCCACCCGCGCAGAGGCCGTCACAGGGGGACGCGGGCTTTGGCAGCTGTCAAAGCGCGTAGTGCGCAAGTGGCACGCCACTGGAGGACAAGACGTTGATGCAGGAACTCAATTCAATTGCGCAAAGACCAAAACGAGACACGGAGCCAGCTTCGAAGAAACAGCACAAGCCCATCAGGTAGAGGGAGGACCGTACCTTCCCTTGGTCGCAGTCACGCCGCAGCATCCACTACCGAGAACACACCGTTCAGCCTCAAGGAGAGCCGAGAAAGGCCCCAGACAATGGACGCCCGAGGTACATCAATCACAAGCCACTGAAACAGCAAATAAACACATGCACCACCCGCGTTGCGGCGAAGACCCACTCGTAATTCTACCCACTCGAGGCGCACATCTCAAAGAGCGACAGACAGCCGCCTCAAACGTCCGTGTCGGTGGGGGGCCGCCTAAGCAATAACACTAACGGCGCTGCGAGCAGCGCGCCAAGCGCCCACAGCTTACGCAGGGGCCCGCGCTTGGCCTCCCCAGGCGCAACCACCAGCTCCCGCCCTGCCGCCGTCGGCGGCACTTTCGCCGTGGCCTCGACGGCTGCGGCCGACCGCCCAGCGTCGCGGCGTTTCCGCTCAGCACCTACAGACACGAGGAGCTCCCCCAAGTTCTGGGAGAGCTCCTCCATCCCCCCGAGCACCCCCTCCGCCAGCACCTGCCGCATGCCCGGTAGGACGACCACCAAAACGGCGGTGTAGAGACCCGCTCGACGAACCGCCGTGGTCAGTTGCCGGAACAGCCCCCGCCGCTGCCGCTGCCGCAACACCTTTGTGCGGAACGCTTCATAGCAAGCCCGCCGGGCGACGTGGAGGTCCTTGAGGCCGTCAACGAGCAACAGCCGACGCAGGGCGGGGAGGTCCGAGTGGGTGGTGTTTTCCGCATGGGCGGTGCCCCACGGGTAGACGCGGTCGCGGGAGCCGTTGGGGCCCGAAATCACCGCTAGTGGCCGGTGGAAGACTTGGATGCCGGCGCTTTCCAGGTCCTCCGCAATGGTCACGCGGAACGTCGCCAGCTCGTCCGCTGTCAGCGTATCGGCTTTGGAGATGATTGGTACGACGGGCGCGCGGTGAGTCAGCCGCGACAGTAGCTCCACGTCCAAGCCCTTGAGGCGGTGCGGCGCGATAAAGTAAAGGATGACGTCCACACCACCTTTGCGGAGGGTGCCCCCCTCCGCCGACCGCGTGACGGACTGCTCCTGCTCCAGGCTTTCCTGGAGCCGTGCGTCGAGAAACTTTGTAAAAACGTCAAAGGACGCCTCGACGTTTTTTTGGTCCCCGTAACCAGGTGAGTCTATGAGCGTCACCGTCAGGGGCACCCCATCGGCCAGGATTCGCACCTTGGTAGACGTGATGGAGTAGGTCTTGGGGGGTGACGACGCTGGCGCCGCAGTCGGCTTGAACGGGGACGACCGGGATGCCGAAGGGGGCGACGCCAAGGGCATTGCGCTGGACGAGGCAGAGGGCTTGGCGCCCTTACCACTCTTGCTCTTATCCCGCTTCGCAGCGGCACCAGCCGACGCCGCCGACAGCTGGGCCGCGATAGATGCGTGGCCGAGCAGGTTGGCAAGCAGAGTCGACTTGCCGACACCAGCTGATGATAGAGGACAGGGCAGAGTCGGCACAGCGTAGCACAAAACACGGCAACAGCAACAGCAACAAAACCCAGACGCGACAGAGCAAATCGCGTCAGAAAAGGGTCCAGTGGCAGCACTCAAAGCACCCAAACGAAACACCAAGTGCGCTGGCTGCTGTGTCTCAGTCAACGGTACCGGCTGCCCGCACCTGGTGGAGGGGGGATGGACCGGATTATTGTCCATCCAGTCGCCCTCCCCCCCACCACAATCCATCTCCCGCTCCACTGATGCACGAGCACCTTCCCTGCTCCACCCTCCACCCACCCACGCAACGTACTCTCGCCAATACACATGACCGACAACGTTTCACCATCAGACCCTAGCTGCCGATCCCGCTGTGCCAGCAACCCGGCCCGTACACCCGTGAGCCGCTCGTCGCTAAGAATGACGACCGGCCCCGATTCAGGGGCCGCCTGGTCCTTTCCCTTCTTCTTATTGGATGGCCTCACGGGGGCAGGAGGCATAGAGGCACCGTCCTCGGCCGCTGCCATGACAGCTGGTGACGCTACCGCCGCGGTCGGGGGCGTTGGCACAGCCACAGTCGACAACACAGTCGCCGGAACTGGTGGCACCGCTGGTGCGGCAAAAGCCGAATTCGGTGCCGCATGAGCAGAAGAAGATGCCGCGGAGGCTGTCGATGGTGGAACAGCTTGGCCTGCTGCCCCGGCGTCAGGGACTGCCATCGGAATCGCAAGCGTCGTCCACAGCCGAGGCAGGGCCACCACGCGGTCTTGGTCGGCCCAACGAAGACAGAGGTGCCGCGCTACAACAGCGCCGGTTGTCGTCACAGCAGAGACGGCGGTGGCACAGGGGAAGAGGGAGAGAAGTCGGCGGGAAAAAGACGGCTTCGCTCGCAAACGGCGCGGCACGAGATATCACTCCACGGTGCTGGCACCGACGTGAGAGTCGCGGCCAAGGGATCTCGGTTCGTCTTCGCGTGGCGCCGCTCGACAGCACTCCACGTGGCGGTTGACCATTGGGATTTGACGGATGGGCGGCGGACTGACGGACGGCCGGTCCCCAACGCCGAGAACTTTTTGAGCTCGAGAGTGCTGCGGCAGCCGTTGGAGGTTCGAAAGTCCCCCTACTTTCATTTTTAGGGTTTCATGTTTCCAAAACGCGCCCGTGCGGCACCAAGAACAACAAAGCACAGGCGGCACTCGCGTATACACACGAGTCAAGCATGGACGGGTTGGCGAGCAGCGGACTATGGGGACGTCCCAGGGCTCATCAAGCCCGATGGAGTTGTAGCAACCGCCGTTGTAGCAACCGGCACGCCCGCCGCCAATGGCACGGGTGACGTGGGGCATGCCGACGCGGCCACGTCCGCGGCCAACGCCGAGCCCGGCGACAGGGGCTCCGCCGCCCTAACACCACCGGCTCTACCGCCACGACTCTCCCCACCAACGTTGCGAGTGGCTCCTGCACCCCCCGGCGGCGGCACCGCCCCCGCGTGGAGCGTCCGCATGTGTCGGTTGAGGGAGCTCCGCTGCCCGAAAGTCACGCCGCACACGAGGCACCCGTAAGGGCGCAACCGCTGGTGTACCGTGCGCTGATGTTGCAGCGCGTGGAGCTTAAAGTGGAAGCGTGACGGGCATTGGCTGCACCCAAACGGACGCTCTTTGCGGTGGACGGTGCGAATGTGCTTGGCGCGGCCAGACTTCTCGCCAAACGCCAGGCCACACACGCCACACGCGTAAGGTCGCAAGCCGAGATGCACCGTGCGTGTGTGACGGTTGAGACTGCTGTGGGGCGGGAGGGATGCCGATCACCGTAGGATGGGCGGGGTGGATGAAAGAAGAGCAACAGGAGACGGAGGAGGTGGAGAGAAGGCATCACACAAGAGCGCATGCATTTGGCGAGCACATCGATGCCAGAATGCACATGCACACCACCACGACATGGGCCATACAAAAGGGCGACTGTTAGTGACGACGCTCGAGGGGACACAAAGCCCGCATGCTCTTGTGCGAGTCACCACATCCTACCTCCAGCGCAACACATCCTCCGGCACCCCGCACCGTCGACTTGCTGCGCACCCCACCCGGTCCCGTACCTGACATGTCCAAACGGTGTATCGCACGATGTGCAGATGTATGGCCGGCGCTTCTCGTGGACGCTCCGCACGTGGAGCGCCCAGTGGGTTTTCCGCACAAACCCACAACCACAAGCCGTACACACAAACGGGCGGCCGGCCATGGTCGATGCGACGGCGGCGGCAGGCGATGCGGGCGCCGCGGCTACCGCCGGCGTCGTTGGCGCCGAGGCGCTCCCCCCCCCGACGGCGGCCGGGCTAAACGGGGGCGGCCCGGGGCTGCCTGCCCACCCGCCGCCGGCGCCCGCCGTGGCGGGCGTCGCGGGGCTGCCCCCCCCCCGGCGGCCGACGGGCGCCCCCCACCCGGCCGCCCCCCACCCACCGCCCACGGCGGTGGGGGAGGCGGTCGATACGGGCGACGGCGGGGCGCTCACCGCCGCCGTCGGCGACGGGAGCATCGGGAGCGGCGCCAGCGTCTGATGCAGCTGCAGCTGCAGCGGCGGTGGCGGTGGCGCCGGCAGCGTCGCCGCTGCGGCGGCCGACCAGGCGGCGCCCGCCACCGGGGGCGGCGGTGGCGGCAGGGGCCCCACCGTGCCGCCGGGGCCCGTCCCAACGTCCTCATCGTCTGCATTGAGGACGGTCGACCAAAAGGGCGCCGCCGACGGGGGCACGCGACGCGGCGGGGCCGCGGCGACCACGGGCAGGGGCACCGCCGCCGCCGCCGCACCCGCCACCGCCGCCGTCGCTGTCGCCGTCGCCGCCGGCGGGTGCCGCTCCTCTGGCGCCGCCCCAGCCAACGAGGAGACGGAAGAGAGCGCCGACGATGGCGTCACGGGGGAGGACGCCCCCCCCCACGCAACGCCCGCGACGCGCGACGCATCTGGCGGCGGCATGCGGAGCGGCGGCAGCGACGGGGCCGACGCGTGTGCGGCGCCGCCACTGCAGAGCAGCGTGCTGCCATCGGGCACATTGCGAGCGTGCAAGGGCGCCAACAATGGCAAGCCGACGGCGGCGGCCGCACCGGCCGCGCCCGCCGTCGCTAGCCGCCGCGGGGCGGGGATCCGCCCGAGGGGTGGGAGCCCCCCGACGGCGGCAGCGCCGCCGGGCACCGCCCTCGTCGTTGCCGCCGCCCCCGACACAGCCTCCCCCCACCCGCCCGTTGGCAGGGGTGGGGACAGGCGCGGCAGCCGCGCCGTCACGGGCGGCGGCCGCAACACCCCCGCGAGCGGCAGCGCCGAGCCGGCGGCGCCGGCCACCAACGCCGCCGGCGACGGCAGCAGCGGTGGTGGCGACGGCAGCAAGGACAATGGCGGCGGCGGCGACGTTGGCTGCATCGGCGGCGGCCGCGCGAGGCACCCGCCGCCACCGCCGCCGCCGCCGCCGCCGCCGCCGGCCGCCGCCGCCGTCAACCCGAGGAGCAGCGCCGCGTCGGTGC
>Ga0209186_1003130_pt1 | contig 11434 bp, 8 predicted proteins | sample SidtaG_FD_187426 | JGI IMG/M metagenome (GOLD analysis project Ga0209186, IMG submission 187426) | Marine algal microbial communities from Sidmouth, United Kingdom - Sidmouth_Male2 metaG (SPAdes) (version 2) | ecosystem: Host-associated > Algae > Red algae > Unclassified | place: Sidmouth, United...
CTTTAGCCCCTAGGAGATTTCCTAGGAGCTACTAACTAATTTCTAGCGCGTGTATGGATTACTGAGGGAAGTATTTATCTATGGCGTCGGTGAGGTCGTCCAGATCATTGATTTGATAGGCTTCTGTGCTGCTGATGTAGCGATGTCCTGCCATGTATTGCACTTTTCTAAGGTTGTAAGCCTTGAGCCAGCGTGTGATCGCGCTCCCGCGTACCTGATTAACGCTTTCGAAGTAGGGATATTTACGCTTTAAACTCTTGACAAGCTTCTGGATCAGGTTCTGGATGTTCAAGGACTGTCCAGTGCTTACAATCAGCTGATCGGTTTGTTTGTCGGCTTCTTCCAGGATGGCCGGCCGTGCTTGCATGATGTATTCCATCATGTCAACGATCTGGACAGATTCAAGCGTTAGTTTCCTTGCGTTACTGCTTTTGGTTGCTGGTACGCTGATGCTTCCTGCTCTTATGTTTACGTGCCTTATTTTTAACTGGTTCACGTCTTTGGTGCTTAAGCCTTGATACACCCATAGCCCAATGATTACACGGTTTCTTAGTCCTGTTGGTGTGAGGATGTCCATTTCATGATACAACAGATCCAACTGATCGTTATCAAGGATGTTGACTAGCTTTTTACTATTCGTTCCTTGTAGTTTAATGCCAATGGCCGGATTGTATAATTGGTTGCCGATCTGCTTTTGATACTCGTAATACTTGCGGATGTTCAACAGATAATGAACAAGCGTTTTGGGTGATAGGTTTCTGGCTCTTAATCTCTGGATGTAGGCGAGAACGTCCGTTGTTCTGACTTCTGCATCTGTCATTTTCTCAGCTTCCAACCAGTTGAGCCAGGAGTTTACTTCCTTCAGGCTGTTATCGATTGTCTTCTGGCTGTATTGCTGCTGTTGTAAGTAATTTTCAAAGGTCATTGTCTTCGGTTAAATGGGTGTAAATCTGTGTGCTTTCCAAGCTCGCATGTCCTAGAAATCTGGCGATCTTTTCAAGCTCCATTCCCTGAGCGAGTAAATGCGTGGCAATGCTATGTCTTAGCGTGTGCAATCCGATCCGTTTGATTCGTAGTAATCCGTTGGAGCGTTGTTGAAGTGTTTTCAAGCGGAGCAGCAGACTTTGACCGCTTGCCCGTTTGCCTCTCATGCTGATAAATAGCGCAGCTTCTCCTAGGGCGGTGGCTTGCTTGATCCGCCAGTCATAAATGTAGTTCTCTATGTGCTTTAGGTTGCTTGGATGGACTGGAACAAAGCGTTCCTTGTAATTCTTGCCTTTTCTAACTCTTAGCAATCGCCTGTGGTAGTCTACGTCCGTTAAATCTAGGTGTACGCCTTCATTTCGCCTTAGTCCGCAACCATAGAACACCGCAAGCATTGCCCTGTCTCGATTGCTAAGGATTTCCGCTTGTATGCCTTGTCCATGATCGTATGTTTGTTGGTAAAGCTCCTTGATCTCTTCCCTTGTCATTACTTCGATTTTTGCGCTATCTGGCAACTCACTTCTTAGGTTTAATACTTGTAAGTCAGCGTGTTTGGCTTGTCTTAGATAACTGAAGAACAGTAGTAACGCTTGTCTATGCTTGTTAATGTAGTTATTGCTTAGTCCTCCGCCTAATCTATGGTTTCTCCTTGTCTTTAGCCATTCGTAATAATCATCAACGGTCATTTGGTTGACTTGGGAGAGCTCTTTGATACTTCGTTGCTCCAACCACCATAAAAACTCGTGAACGTGCGTAGGAAGGTTGTAAATGGCTTGCTGACTATATCCGAGGATGTCTAACCATTCGGTAAATCCGGCTTCGATGTACAAGTAACTGGTTGTTTTTAGTAGTAGTTTTTTCATCGGCGTTTTGCTTCCGCATATCTCTTTTTGGATTACCTGTGAACCACTATAGTTAACACGTTGATTCTCATTAGATTTAAGTGGTTCACTTTTGCTACTGAACCACTACTGAACCACTGAACCACCTTCAAGCGCTTCAAGTGTGCTATCCAATAGCTTGTCTATACTGGTTTTCAGGCTTTTGTATTCCTGCTCGCTTACGATCTCATAGGTGTAGCCTGTTGCCTTGCTACCTGATTTGACTCTCATAAAGTAGCCTTGACGTAACGCAATGTTGTACCGCTTTTGACTCTGGGCGTTTACTCGTAATGCCTTGCGGATCTCCAGATTGGTAAACTCGTTTTTGTCCTTGGTTCTAAGATGATCTTTCAACCGTTCTAAATACCGTCTGCAGGCTCCTGATAGCTCGTCTGATTTTCGTAGTAATACCTCCTTGATTAATTCGTTGGTGGCTGCTATGTCTTCAGTGGTTGTTTCTATATAGATTTCGCCTGTTTGCTCGTCTGCCTTTTCTTCTCTCTGGTATTGATGATAAAATGTAACTGCTTCAATCAATGCCAAGTAATGGCCGTTGGTTCTTCTTGGTTTAAATACTTCTTTTGGTAGTTCCAACTGTTCTGCATAAGGGTTTCTGACTAGGACAGGCTTTAATACACGCTGACAGTTTTGTAGTAGACTGCTGATCTTGATTTGTTGATCTATGTTTATTTTTCCTGCGCTGATTTTCTTCTGGTGGTCCATGATCCGTCTGTCCTGTGCTTCACTTTCATCTAAGTAGAGCAGGAACGATCTGTTGGCGTTATCTTCATAGACTTTGTCCTTGGTTGTACAGCCTGCAACGCTTACTGGTCCTTCTACAACTAAATGCAAGGTCTTGGTTTCTCCGCTCTTGGTTTTGTGGGCTATCGTTTTACTAATTCTTCGCTTGCTCATTAGCTCCCGTAATGGATAGAGTACGTTTTCCGCTCCGTCCAGATCCTCGATCAGGATTAACTTGTTTTTCAGTTCTTGTTGTCCAAAGTAGTAAAATGCGTTTTCGCTTAGTGTCGTTAGCTCTATCCTGTCTTCTTCCGGCATTAATTCTCCTACTCGCTCCTGCAAATGGGTCTTGCCTGTTCCACTGCTCCCGAAGCTGATCACGTGCAGTGGTCTTGCTGTTTTTCTACTTGTAAAAATGATGTACATCAACAGCCTGTTGATCTCTTCTCCTACAACGCCACTAGTGCCGATGTCCGCGCCTGTGCGCTTCATTAAGCCTTTGCCTTTTAAATACTTCAGTGCGTTATCTATTTCCTTTTTGCTTAGTGTCTTCTTTATGATTCTACTGCTCTGCTTGTCCTTGATCGCTTGCAAACGATAGTCTTCTAACTGCTCGGTTAACTCATTGAATACATGTTGTAATACACTGGTGCCTACTTCCAACCGTTCCGCTGCTTTCCTAGTAAATCGCTCTAGTTGTGTGTCATTGTACAGATCAAACGAATGTCTGATTACTTGATTTCCTAGTTGCATCTTTAACGTTACGCGCATTCTGTCCAGTCCTTCCAAGCGGATACCGCCTAGAACAGCAATATCCAGTAACCGCTGTTTGTCTAGGCTACTGCTCCATGTCAAATGATCTGGATTAACGGTGTTTAGTGTGCTCGCTTTCATATTCATTCTGGTAATCAATTAACCGATTACACTCTAGGAGCGTAATCGGCTGTTCATGTTTGGGGTTACCGGGAACTAAAAAAGATTATTGTGTCTAATCGTACACAAATATAGACAATCATATCTTTAATCATAATTACTATCGTCTTTTTTTATGTACATTTTTACCGTATCTTTGACTATTCAAGTAATATCATACACTTAAATGCCTGATTATGTACGAAATTGGAACTAGGATTGTGCAGCTTAGAAAAAAGAAAGGATGGTCTCAAACAGATCTGGCTAAAGATATCAGTGCTTCACGGGAAGCAATTGGCAAATATGAGCGCAATGAGGCTATTCCATCAATCACAACTGCAAAGAAAATAGCAGACTCCTTTAATGTAACCCTTGATTACTTAGTCGATAAAAATGCGATGCCAACCTTTGACAACAAGACTGTTAAACGCTTAAAGGATATTCAAGCGTTAAATGATAAAGACAAAGGACACGTTTTCGCAATGCTTGATGCCTTTCTCCTAAAGTGTAGCATTCAAAATAATTTGGCGGATTAAAATCCATGAACAGCATTGATTTTTGAAGCGTTTAGCCTTGCGTTTAGCTCAATAATCAATGTTGTGCATGGATAAACGGACACCACAACGCCCAGACGCCTCCTACCACACTTAAACCGTCCGTTTAGTCTTATTCCTAGCCAACTTTAGACAGATAGCTCCTAGTAATTCTCCTAGAACTAATCCCTAGTATGACTTGACTATTTCCTAGTAATTCTCCTAGGACTGTTTACTTGTTTCTTCTTACTTGTTTCTGATTAAAATTTGGTGGTTCGCGAAGCGTTGCGAGTTTTAAGGGAGGTGGCTGCTGTGTTGATGGCCTTGTGTTTTGAGCAGCTACCGCACCGAAACAAGCAGCGAGCACAGCGAGTAGGCAGCTTGGTAGGCGATGGCCTTGTGTTTAGCCTTGTGCGCGCCTGGCATAGTGCCGTATAACGAGCGGATAATAAGTCGTGAGGCGATAGTGGAATGAGGGCAGAGCCAAGCAAGGTATTTTACGACCCCGCAGCGGATGGTGGCGGCTGCTTTGTGCGTAGCGAGGACGTGAGAAAATGCCTAGATTGGCAGGCGTGGAAGCGTAGAGCCTTGTGCGGTGGCTGCCAGTGAATGGAACTAGTGCCGAACACCTTTGATCTGCCCTGATCACTATTTATTTTCTAAGGAACTCCGCCAGGCTTTTCTAGTAGAGTGTTTAGCTTTTTGTTGTTGAGTTGAGGGATTCTGTTTTTTATCTTATTGACTGTTTACTATTTTTGTTTGCTTGTGTATTTAGCTGTTTTGGTGATTTCTGTTATCGTATAATTGATTTCAATCATTTTATTGATTTACTTCTAAAACTTGCATTCGCTTACGAACTTCCTGATTTTCAACTGTTTCCCTTATAAGGGAATTGTTTATGTAACAAGTGTTTAGAAGTTGTACTGCCAATCAGTTTTATATAAGGATTTAGAAATTTTTTTTCCAAAAATATTCTTCCATTAACGTTCTTTATTTTGTAAAGATAAAATTCATCATTGTACTTACATCTATTTTCTAATTTTGATGGAGAAAAGCACATTAAAATACTACTTGTGTCATAATGTGTATTAACAATAGATTGATTTAAAACATAAAAACAAACATCATTTACAGATTTCTCTTTTATGCTACTTCTCATATTTCTGAATGCACATGTTTCATTTTTAGATGAGTATTTAGTCTTGACCTTGGTCCAACTAGTATCATTTAAAAAAAACAAGTATTCATTGGGAACAATCCCGAAATCAACACTTTGAATTAAATTTATAACGTTCGCGTAAAAATTGGAATCCGAAATCTTGAATTCTAAGACATCTATAAAATGATTCAAGCAATTTATTTCATTGAACCTATTAAGATTGTTTTGAATTGAATCGATATTTTGGAAATACCAAATTAATTTTGCGCATTCTCTATCATTTGGCCATTCCTTTGGAATTGGGACTTGCTTCCTGTAACGTTCGTATTCAAAAAATAGTTCATCACGAATATTATGTTCAGAGTATTTTCTTGATTCTTCACAAATCACATTTCCATTTACTGAAAAAAGTATTTTTTCATTTTCTAAATCCGCATTAATATCAAGATTGTTTAAATTTTTATTCTCGCAACTAAAAAAAACTATGCATACTAAAATAAAAAGATGTAGAATTTTCATTCTGATTTAGAATTTAGTCATTTTGAAAATTATCAGTAGGTTCTTTATTAGGCTTAATCTCTGATTCTTGACTCCCCGTTCCGTCGTTTGGGCAAACTTCATACTTTACATTTCCTGGTCCATAATGTTCCATTAAAATTTTCCAATCTTCGTAGAGAAAATCAAATAATCCTGGTTCTAACTCTTGTGGGAATCTGAATCTATTTTGAGACCCTCCATCCAACATAATATTAAGTTCGTCAGTATATTTAGAATACCGTTTTGCTTGATCCCAATTTTTAATATCACTTGGATGATATTGACCAAGAAGTCCATGTCCTCCACCTTCATGAATCGCCCCTCTAGCGATATAGCTGAATCCATCTATTTCTATCATATTATCTTTAATCAATCCAGAATGCTCATCTATGTATTTTCCTTCATGATTTTTTTCATCTGGATGAGTGTTCCAATACTGATTTCCAGGTTCTAAAGATTTGGAATAATGAAAAAAGCCAATATCAATTCCTGAACCATTGTGATTCATTGAAGTTAACCCTTCATTGTCAGACATTCCAAATTTAGGATCATATGATTTTTTCAACTCCTTATGTAAGGTTCCATAATCAGATACATATGTCATTCTATCTGTTGCATCTAATTTCCCTAGTTGTTCATTGTTATAAAAACCTTTTGACTCTATTCCGATAACTTTAACATTGACGCCTGAGTTTGCATATATATCTTGTGCCCTTTTTACAATTGCATCTCTGTGTTGCTTAGTCAATTTAACTTTGTCGTTTTGGACAAAAACTATATAAAGGATATTTTCTTTTCCATCAGGATCTATATAAACTATAGGGTTGTTGCCAATACCTATGAATGGACTTCTATCTGGGAACTTATGAGATAAAGGATCAACACTCAACCACCTTCCAATTCGATTATCATACATCCTAGCCCCAAAATCATAACTATTCCCTTCCCCCTTCAATTCATCATCTCGCTCCATGCCATTAAACCCAAATCGATAATCCCCACTATTAAATTTACGTCCTGGCATAGACCAACCAAACGGATAGTAATCATCCGCTCTCTCTTTAGAGAGCAGGCACAAATCTAAGCAAAAACAACGTCAAACCACCAATCCCCTAAATCCAAAAAATGAAAAAGCCGAACCTTGAGTAGTCAAGTTCGGCTTTTTCTTCCTTTTATAATCTAATCTAATTAATATCTATCATTTGGTTGATCGTATGTTTATATGTTTGAATTTGAAGAGAATAAACGCCCTTTTCAAGATTCAATAAATCAAACTCATAGATTGAGTCTTCTGGAAGGTCTAATAGATTTTCGGAGAAAACAACTTCCTTACGATTGTTTAATACTCGAATATTAGTTGGTAAGTTATCCAGATTTTCAAAATCTATGAACAAACTTTTAGTGTTGCTGAAAATTCCTGAATTTTCTACGGCTTCAATTTCATCAATTGAAACTTCATCATTATTGATAGTAGTCAGTTCTTGAGCAAAAATAGCACTGCTGAAAAGAACTGAGATGAAGAAGGTAAAAAGAAAAGCTCGCATAGCTAGTTAAAGTGTTTGTTCTAAATGATGATCCAAATTACACAAATCATATTGCTCACGCAAGCAAAGAACAATACACATCAGTTGAATAAGGCAAATTCCGCCAAATTAAATTCGGCATTTCAAAACAAGCTGCCTTAACAAGCTGTTAAACAATAAAATACACTCGACAAATCCTCTGCGTTAAAGATATGTTAATGGTTTTAAATGAAATGTTAAGCCAATATGTTTTTTAATTTATCTACTACTTTCTACATTTGAAGTAACTAAACATTGAAATTTATCAACACCATATGATACAAGACAGCACACTGAAAATAGGAATGGCACAAATCGCCCCTGTTTGGTTAAATAAAGCGCAAACAGTTGAAAAGATAAAAGACTACATCGCCCAAGCTGCAAAACAAGGCTGTGAGTTAGTCGTATTCGGAGAAGGGTTACTGCCCGGCTATCCATTTTGGGTGTCGCTAACTGACGGCGCACAATTTGAGTCTACAGTTCAAAAAGAAATCCATGCACATTACATCCGCAATGCCGTTCAGATTGAAGCAGGCGATCTGGAAGGCATAAAGAAACTAGCCGCAGCCAGCAAGATAGCAGTCTACCTTGGGATTATAGAACATCCGAAAAATCGAGGCCATAGCCTTTACTGTTCCTTGGCCTACATCAATGCCTCCGGACAAATCAAATCCGTACACAGAAAACTGCAACCAACCTATGAGGAACGCCTAACCTGGGCACCAGGAGACGGACATGGGCTTCAAGTCCATCCCCTAAAACAATTTATAGTCGGTGGTCTCAACTGCTGGGAAAACTGGATGCCACTCAGCAGAACTGCGCTTTACGGCCTAGGAGAAAACCTTCACATTGCCGTCTGGCCCGGATCAGAATACAATACCCAGGACATCACAAAGTTCATCGCCAAAGAAGGAAGATCATTTGTAGTGTCTGTCAGTGGATTTATGCAGGTGACCGACTTCCCCAAACAAACACCTCATTACGATAGCATTATCGCAAACGCACCAGCAGTTTTAGCCAATGGCGGCTCCTGCATCGCTGGACCTGATGGCCAATGGGTCGTAGCACCAGTAATTGGCAAGGAAGCACTGATCACTGGAGTAATTGATTTCAATCGCGTACTAGAAGAACGCCAAAACTTTGATCCCATAGGACACTACTCCCGACCAGATGTCACCCAATTAATCGTCAACCGAGAACGACAAGCTGTTGTCCATTACAAAGATGAAACAATGAGTTCAGATTAGAAAAAAAGGCTAACCTTTTTTTAAAACAAAAAAAATTAAAACAAGACAAAATATCCATTACTAAATTGATAAAGTCCCAGGAAGCAACAACATGGGATGGCCGAACTGTACTGGGCTGGCGAACCACCGGGCTGTCGATACAGTGTTTGACCGAGCTGTCGAACCAGATTACAGGTCTTGATCTTTTTGTTGGGCCGGCTTCCGATTCGTTTTTGTATCAAGACAAAAATGAACATAAACAACAAACTACTCATTGAAAATATCCTAAATATGACAAAAACAATACACAAATGAACTTTTAAGACTAAACTCAAATATTAAAATTTCAAGTCCCAACAAAAACATATTAAACCAATCTTATGTTTTAATAAAAATACTGTATTTTTAACAAACAATATCTAATTCACCCATAGCTCCTCCTCATGAAAAACCTAATCTTCTTCTTCCTGCTACTATTCAGCATAACAACTATCATAACTCCCTTCTCCTGCAATTCAACCAAAGAACACCCCGAAATCGAAGAAGACAAGAGTAAACCCAATGACTGGCTATTCCGACAACGCGCATACCCGACTGGCAATCTAGACGTCAGTATCTACCCACAAGCCGCTCAATACCGCAAACAAATGCTAAATGAGAACGCAGTCGCTAAGACTACGGGCTTTCAGAACAACCCTTGGCAATTCTCAGGACCAACAAATATAGGAGGAAGAGTCACCGATATTGAAGTGACCACCACGACTCCAAAAACGATTTATGTAGGCGCCGCTTCTGGTGGCATCTTCAAATCTACCGATATGGGTGCCAACTGGCTTCCTATTTTTGACCAACAAGGTAGTTTGACAATTGGTGACCTGGCCTTAGCGCCCTCCAATCAAAATATCATCTATGTGGGGACCGGAGAAGCGAATGGTAGTGGCAACTCCATCACGTACACAAGCAATGGTATCTACCGTTCTGATGATAATGGCGCCACTTGGAACCACCTAGGCCTTGACAGTATCGGTAGCGTCGGTAAAGTAATCGTACATCCAACTGACCCCAACACTTGCTGGATTGGTGCTACGGGGTATCTCTTTGAAAAAAATACGGCGCGAGGGGTTTATAAAACAATAGATGGTGGGACTTCTTGGCAACAAGTATTCTTCATGAACGATTCGACGGGCGTTATTGACATGGTTATGGATCCTACGAATCCAGACATTCTGTATATGGCAACCTGGGAAAGAATTCGTTATTATTATAAAAGACATTTTGGTGGTCCTTCCAGTGCTATTTTTAAATCTTCTGATGGTGGAATTACCTGGAATCGACTGACAAATGGCTTGCCGCCGAGTGCTGGAAGAATTGGTTTGGCGATTGCCCCGTCCAATCCTTCCGTTTTATACACTATCATTGAGGATGAAATCACAAAAGGCCTAAAAGGAGTATACAAAACAACCGATGCAGGATCGAACTGGACACAAGTCTCTTCTACTGGGATCAATTCAGTTGCTTATATGTGGTGGTTTGGCAAGATTGCCGTTGATCCTACTAATGAAAACATAGTCTATGTGCCTGCTTTTGACAGCCATAAATCAACAAATGGTGGCAATAGCTGGAGTGATGTATTTGTAGGTGCTCATGTTGATCAACATGCAATTTACATCGATCCGCAAAATCCAAACTTTGTCATTCTTGGTAATGATGGTGGCATTTACTTCAGTAATGATGCAGGAAATTCCTATACAAAGTCCGACAATCTTCCTATCACTCAATTTTATACCTGTGAGATTGATGAACAATTCCCGGAACGGCTATACGGCGGAACGCAAGACAACAGTAGCATGCGTACCACTACTGGAAACGTGAATGACTGGGAAATCATTTATTATGGTGATGGTTTTGTCACAATGGTCGATCCACTAGATAACAAGTACGTCTACACGGAATATCAGTATGGTAATTTCGCAAAGTCTACCAACTATGGCGCGCCTTTTTCTTTTAGTGGTGCGACTAACGGAATTTCTTCTAGCGACAGAAATAACTGGAATACTCCCGTGATTTTTCATCCTAATAATCCTACAATTCTATTCCTGGGAACAAATCGATTGTACAAAACGACCAACCGAGCAACCATATGGTCTCCGATTAGCAACGATCTGACAACGAATCCCCAAGGCACTACCCTTACTTTTGGCACTATTACCTCGATTAGCGTGTCTCCGATCAACGATGCTATCATATATGTAGGAACGGACGATGGTAATGTACAAGTCACCACAAATGGCGGCTCTACCTGGAATCTTGTTTCTGGCAACCTACCAACGCGTTGGGTAACTGCTGTTGTAGCCGATCCATTGGATGTCAATTCTGCCTACGTTACGCTTTCTGGCTATCGGTTTTCCTCTAATACGGGTAGTGTGTACAAAACAAATGACCAAGGCGCTACCTGGACCGATATTACAAACAACTTGATTGTTTTGCCAGTCAGCGACCTACTCAAAACACCAAATGGCAATCTTTACCTAGCCAATGATATCGGCGTATTTTATTCTGAAAATGATGGTAACACCTGGAATATTCTAGGAACCGACTTGCCCAATCTCATCATTATGGATCTCGACTACCATGCTGGAGAGAATAAGCTGGTAGCAGCCACCTATGGCCGCGGTATGTTTACCGTATCACTAGATTTCACTTCCCCAGTTACGGAGTTGCCTGATGTAGCATTGAAGACCAAGATTTACCCCAACCCTTTCACCGATCAAACTACAGTCGCCTTGACGATAAAGCAATCAGGCCAATACGCTATTCAACTAACGGACGTCAACGGTCGCCTCCTTAAAACGATGTTCTCTGGTGCGCTATCAAAAGGAGAACAAACGATTCCTATAGC
>Ga0209186_1003132_pt1 | contig 11432 bp, 9 predicted proteins | sample SidtaG_FD_187426 | JGI IMG/M metagenome (GOLD analysis project Ga0209186, IMG submission 187426) | Marine algal microbial communities from Sidmouth, United Kingdom - Sidmouth_Male2 metaG (SPAdes) (version 2) | ecosystem: Host-associated > Algae > Red algae > Unclassified | place: Sidmouth, United...
ACCTGCAAAGGCTTCTGACGAGTTGATAATTTTCAAGATTAAAATGCGCCATCATTTCCATAAAGCGCATATTTACAAGGCGTTGGCGTACCGATTCATCTACGTCTTTTTGCTCAAAAACGCGGTCAATCCACACCAGACATTCCCGCATATCATTCTGCAAAAAATAGTACAAAGCCAGACTTTCATACATCCAAATGTGATAATACGTTACGTTTTCTGTCAATAAATTGTCCAAGTCTGTGAGTAGTTGTGGGACAAAATTTTCCAACTCCCCAAACACCCCGCGACGCAACAAAATATGAAACTCCAAATAACGTTTCAATAAATCACATCTGTGTTGCAAGCTCTTCTTCCCTTTCCGAATGACATCGTATTCGGACAACCAATATTCCGCCTCATCTACAAACCACAACTCTACAGACTTGACCGTGTGGTTCTTCAGAGTCGTCAAATCAGCATCAAGGTTGTACTGCAAAACTCCGGGCAAACTCCGGCGAGCTTTAAGATATTCATGCGAAGCCTTCAGTGACTTAATCGTCTGATTTCTAAGATAATACAAACGCTGCTCTGCCCCCAAATAAAATAATTTAAACACGGTACTCCCTGTACCCAATCGACCTCTCAAATCCCGAAGTTGCTGTTCCAAACCATCTATTTCTTCCAAAAACACCCGATTCGGGTTCAGTTCTTTTTCGCGCATACAACGTGCCATTTGATTGTGCAGGTCAAATACGGCAAGTTCATCTTGCAGCCGCGTCAAATGCTCCTCCCGCCCCTTGTTAATCGTCCGCAATTGCTCCAATTCATTTTTTCGCATTTGCATCAATGTCAAATTATATTCAAACGAACCGAGCAAATACAAATAAAAATCATACTCGCGCTCTTCCATGAATTTTCGGGCGCGTTTTATCTGTTTGGCGCATTGTGTGAAAAGGCACTTTTTGAACAGGACTCGTATCTCCCCAAGCATTTGCTCCGCTTTGAGGCGGTCATCTTTTTTTGTATGAAAATTTACCAAACTATTCAGCAACAAACCATACAAATAATTGAGCGATACGGCTAAATGCTTCATAAATTTCTCGCCTTCAAACTTCCGTTCCAACTTCGCTTCATCATAACTCGACATCTTATCCAACTCATTAAAGAGGCGCAAATACACCGTCTCTCCCTTTCCTGATTCGTAAGAAAGATACCGCTTAAAATGAATCTTTTCGGCTTTGTCCAGAGATTGAATCAACTCATAACACGCGGGTACACTTGCCATAATCTTTTAAATTTTAAATCACCCATTCCACTGACTATCAATTATTACTCTACATGAGAAAAAATATTTTTTGTAATATGAATTGAAATTAGAAGTCGAATCTGCCCTAAAACTCGCCTTGCATTTTGAAAATGCAAGGCGAGTTTTAGGGCAAAAGCAAGTTCACATTATGATTTTAAATTTTTCTCATGTAGAGTAATCAATTATTTAAAATGACATGCAGTACATTTACTTTTTAAAAAACAAAAAACATTTAACTTTTTCAATATATGGTTTATTTATTTAAAAAACAACTACTTCAAATCACTCATTATCAAACATTTAAATCAAAAAACAATTAATTATTCTCTTTATTTTATTTTTTAAATGGTCAGCATTGTTTTTATTTCATCCCTAATTTTGTACTTGTATTCAAATTAGACTTTGGACAGAATGGGAATTGGGAAATTAGGTTAAAATTCGTAATCTATTGATTATCAGTTGTTTTAATTTTATTAGTGTAAAAAAACATGTAAATAATTATTTTTCATAAAAAACTAAAAAATAGGGGTTTACCGAATTTCCCAATTCCCTAATTTCCTCTGTCCAAAGTCTAAATTCAAAACACAACACTATCTCTAAAATACATTTTCACGAAAAATTTACTCATTCTTAAAATCTAATCACGATGAGAAAACTAACATTCTTATTACTAATCCTATTGCTTATTGCAAGCCAAAACTATCTACATGCACAAACCACCAATGACATTGAACTACCCACAATAATTGACGACACCGGCACAGCTACCGCTCCTGACAACAGCGCAATTTTAGAACTAATGTCAACCGAAAGAGGTATGCTCGTTCCGCGTATGCGACAAGTGCAGCGCGATGCCATTTCCAGCCCCGCACAGAGTTTATTGATTTATCAAATTGATGGAGATTCCGGTTTTTACTACTATGATGGCGGCAGTTGGGTACAGCTTGGCGGCGGAGTAAGAGACCACATACGAGACGCTGACTCAGATACCCGCGTACACACCGAAGAATCTGCCGATGAAGACCGCATCCGCTTCGATGTAGGAGGTGTAGAGAGAATGAGACTTCAGGACGACGAACTCAGGTTGAGCAGCAGCACCGAAATGTACTTTGATGCAGGCTTTAGTGGCGCACCGGGCGATAAAATTTCACTCAACGGCAATAGGCTTGACGCCATTGATATGGCAGGACTCGGCTACGAGACTTCAACAATTGTCAATACCGACGGTACAATATCTCAGTTTGATAATTTGTATTACAAAACCGAAGGCACACACAGTTGGTACACCAATGCCCTGGCAGACGGTGGCTTGGGAGCTTCCTCGATGGTACTTAACCGATTCGGCAATTTGGGTATCGGCATACCCATACCCGAAACGCCGCTTGATGTCGCAGGCGTTATGCGTTCTACCTCTACTGTGCCAGAAGTAGAATTGTTTGACAGTGCTGCTGCCGAAAATAGAGTAGAAGCTTCATTCCGCGAATCCGGTAACATCATTTACATGGAAAGCTACTGGGGCGATTTGAGGCTTCGTACAGGCGATACCGGTACAGCCAGCACCAGAATGACCATTGATGCCGCCACCGGAAATATCGGAATCGGAACGACGAATCCTGCCGAAAAACTACACATCACAGACGGCACAGATGTCACTGACGCAGCAGGTGGTTACATCCAATTGGGAAGCTCTACAAACTTGAATATGGGGATTGACGACAACGAAATTCAAGCGAGAAACAACGGGGCTGTCAGCCCACTTACGCTGCAAAATGATGGAGGAGATTTGAATATTAGAGGGATGACCACCATCGACGCAGACCTACGATTGCAAAGCCCCAACAATAGCACATTCACAATACGCACGGAGAACGACGGCGATTTGAAATTTGTCGGAAATGGTGTAGTACGTATGCTTGTTAGGGACAATAATGGCGCAGTAGGTGTTGGTGTAGCCGATGCTTCGGAAATACCCGCAGGCTATCTACTGGCGGTTGGCGGTAGTGTTATTTCGGAAGAAGTACGTGTAGATCTTATGGGGTCTTGGCCCGACTACGTTTTCCAAGATGATTATGAGCTTCGCTCTATCGAAGAATTGGAGCAATCCATTCGGGAGAAAGGTCACTTACCCGGCATCCCATCGGCATACGAAGTCGAAAACGACGGATTACACCTCGGCGATATGCAGAAACGCATGATGGAAAAAATCGAAGAATTGAGCCTCTATATTATTCAGTTGAATGAGGAAAACAAGGCATTAAAAGCTGAAATGGAGGATATTAAAGAAGCTATTAAAAATTGATAATTGAGAGTTAATAATTAATTAATTATAAATTGTTAATTATAAAATAATTACAAATAAATAATTTTCAATTATACATTCTCAATTCTCAATTAAATTAAAATTGATTATCATGAAAAATATTCTAATAATAATCCTGCTTTTATTGTCGGTAAATGTGGTCAATGCCCAGCTCATTTCAGCCATTAGTTCGGATATTCCCAAGTTGAATGTCAAGCAAGATGTTCAAATTTTAAGCGAACTTACATGGAACGTGAATGAACTGAATGACCGCGAAATACAAATACAATTATTGCAAAAACAATTGCAATTTCAGAACATATCCACGCATAACGACAATTTGGGTTACCGATATATTTCGGCTGCTACGCCCGATTACAGTTCCGGTATTGAGCTGGTACTCAAAGGTAAACGACTCGTATTCGGCAATTTGACGGACAATGCAATCGAGTACGTCATTTTGGAAGAAGATAAGCGATATTTTCTGGCGGAAAGAACCGATACTTACCAGCCCACGCAAGATTGTGGTACATCTCCAACAGATAATAATGACACTCAAAAACATGCCGTCAAGTACAAAGATGAAAGCAAATCGGCTACCGTATTGCCGGACAATAACTGCAATGTTCGGGTGCTGATTCTCTACACAGATGATGTCGCCGATGCTAATACAAATGCCCACTTAACCATCCAAACCGCCATTGCCCGAATGAATACCTCGTTCAACAATTCACTGGTCAATCACGATGTAGAAATTGCCTTGATAGAGGAAGTATCATTCGCCGAATTTGACGGAAGTGGCGATGCGTATAGCTTTGGAACGGTCTTAAATTGGATGGAAAATGATTCGGATGGCGTATTGGATTACATCCATGATTTGCGTGACCTCTACGATGCCGATATGGTACAAATGGTCACCACACAAGTCACCGGCTCAAACGGCAATACTTGGTGTGGCTGGGCTTCGGCTATCTTAGCGGATGCTTCGGATGCTTTTGCCTTGACCGCCTTTGGTTGTCTTAATGGTAGCAATGACCACACCCTGACGCACGAATTTGGGCATTTGTACGGTTGCCGCCACGATAGTTTTGTCGATTCAGGTACTACGCCCTTTGCTTTCTCGCACGGCTATGTCAATGTCGGTGAAGGATGGCGCACCATCATGGCTTATAATGACGCCTGCGACCCTAATTCCTGCGGACGTATTTCGTATTTCTCCAATCCCGGTGTTGGTCATCCGACTACGGGTTCTCCCACAGGTATTATAGGTGATAGTGACAATGAAGCGACCATAGATTTTGATTATCCTATCATAGTCAATCTCCAAGATACGCCTGTCAGTAAAACGGTTTGGGATTCGGACACCGTCGTTGATGGTGACATTGCCAATATACGCGGCGAAACCTCCCTTACCACCAGCGTAACCCAACCATACAATCTCTATAATGGCGGTGTAGCTACTTTCATTGCGGGAGATAATATCACGCTGCGTCCCGGGTTCCGGGCAAGACCGGGTTCGAGTTTTCGAGCTTTTGTGGGGAATTGTACGGAGACGCAGTAATTAGTCGATAGTCGATAGACGATAGGTTAACGTGAAATGCTCTCACGTTAGCCTATGGACTATGGACTATGGCTCATCTAGGAATTTAGTGGAACGTAAATTAATTTTGAGAATCGTCCTATCTGAAAATTGGAAGTTAAGCCTAAGTCGTCGGACATTTTCGAAATCTAACGATACCCCATATCTTTAAACACCCTCGTTTGCTAAACTTTTCAAGTTTAGCAAACGGGATTACTTATTTTTTTATTCATTTAAAATATTTTTACTTTATAAAAATTTGTTTTTCAATTAGATAAAAATATTTAAATAACGTTTATTTCGCAAATACTCGACATTTAAAAGATGTGGGCTATCGTTAGATTTTCGAAATGTCAGACGACAACATTTTTATTATTTATTTAAAATCAATTATTTACAAATAATAATAAAACATTTTTTATAAAATAATTTAAATTTAAAACGCAAATACATCTCGCCTGACATTTTCAAAATGTCCGTCGAGTAAGTTTTCCACTAAATTCCTAGAAGAGCCTGGACTATGGACTTTCAACTACTTCACCATTTTCCCATTCTTATACATATATTCCAACTTCACATTTCCTTCTTGGTCGTAATATTTTGAAGAGCCGTCCATCTTACCATTTTTGTAGTTCGATTCCTCTTTGAGTGTCTTGCCGTCTTCGTAATACTTCACGACTTTGCCTTCCAACTGACCATTTACATAATTGCTTGACATGGTGGGTTTTGCGTTATTTCCATAGGTTTCTTTTGGTCCGTGTAGCAGGTCATTTGCATAATAGCTTTTCTCCTTTTCTCGCGCAAAATTAGGCTTGACAGACACGCCGCATTTTTTCCCTTCATGATAATTGACAATCTCTATAATGTTCTGTTTTACATCATCATGGATAATCCACGCGCCATGTTTTTGACCATTCAGAAGTGTGCCTTCTTCCATTGTTCTGCCTACACCGTTTTTCTTGATTGCACGTACCAAGCCATTCACACCGGGAATTGGCGTCGTTTCGTAATCGCCTACATTTACGGGGGCTGCTGTGGTCGCCGCAACATTACTCGAACTGCCTGAATCACCGCAGGCAAAAAGTAGGAATAGAGGTAGGATATAGAGTAGATTTTTCATTTTAAAATTATTTTATATTTAAAAAATAACTGTCAGTACCGTAGCGTAATGCCTACGGTACAAAAATAATTCACATTTTTTTATTTTGAAAAAAATATGAGTACTAAAAATTATGCTGAACCACACCGCTTCTACGGTCATCACCTGCTGCTTCAAAACGCCCATTTTTACGATGAATGGTGTGTACACCGCCAAAATAAAGCGCGGGTTTTGCCCATCGTTTAATATTTTCCTGAATAGAAATAGAAGATAAATCCTCTGCCAAACCGGGTTCAAGATTCAGCGTACCATGCTCTACATGTAGGCGTGGCGCGTGTACTGCATCCTTCACATTCAATTGATAATCAATAAGATAATGAAGCACTTGCAAAATCATTCCCGGAATACGCCCTGCGCCACCGCTTCCCAACACCGCCTCTACCCTGCCTTGCTCGTCCAACAGTATCGTAGGCGACATCATCGAGGTCAGCCGCGTATTTTCCTGCCAACTGTGGAAACCATTTGGCAATAAAGCCGCTTCTCCCAACATATTATTCATCATAATATCCGTACCGGGTACAATGTAGCCGTTGCCCTCCCCATTTGAGGTCGTGACGGCGATAGCATTGCCATGTTCATCCGCGATGCTAAAGTGGGTCGTACTGCCTCGTTTGCCTGTATCTGCTGTGGTGCTTATAAGACCGTATTCGGCAAGTTCGCGTGCCAATTTTTCAGGATTTTTATGCAAATCATTGATGTAAGTATAGGTATCATAAAGATGCTGAACGTGTGCCGCTTCGCGGTAATTATAATTTACATTGACTTGCTCCAACTGCCTCATTCCCAAAGCAATTAAAGCCCCGCCCATACTCGGCGCAGGTGTCGTCAGAATGGTTTTGTGCTTATAATTTAATCGTGAGGGAGAGACAGTATTGACTTGATAATTTTCAAAATCTTCGCGCGTCAGTTGACCGCCATTTTGAGCGTAATCTTCTGCGATTTTTCGTGCAATTTCTCCTTCATAAAAAAGTGCCTGTCCTTCACGTACCAAATTTTCGATAAAATCTCCCAACTGTGGCATGTACAGGCGGCTACCTTCTTCGAGCAATTTACCGTCTTTGTACCAGATGGTTTGCGCCCTTGTATCTACTTCGAGAATAGATTGAAGTATCTGAAAATCCAGTGCTTGAAAATCGTCGATATACGCGCCGTTTTTGGCGATTTCGATAAGCGGCTCGGCAAGAATATGGAAAGGAAGTGTGCAGAGTTTTTCGTGAAGTGCATATATGCCCGCAATCGCACCGGGAACTCCTGAAGCTCCCCTGCCGATATGGAAAACTTCATCCGTATTGCCCAAATCTACGGTAACAGGATAAAATTCCAACTCGGATTCAGGACGTTTGCGGCGGGGTGTTTGGCAAAAAAAATCGAAAGCAAGCGACTCACCGGATGCGGTCATCACATTGGCGAAAGCTCCGCCGCCCACCGAACTCATACAAGTTTCCGTCGCAAATGTCGCTAAAAGTGCCGCCACCGCTGCATCAAAGGCATTGCCACCTTCTTCAAAAGCTCGCATAGCTGCTTCCGCAGTTTGTGGATGCCCGGCGGCTACGATTCCTTTTGTTTTCGTTTTCATCGGGGCAAATATAATGCGTCAATGCGATAATGCGTCAATGCTACAATGTTTTTCTCATTATCGCATTGACGCATTGTGGCATTATCGCATTAATAACCTCCGTTAATGTTAATAAACACGGTAATGCCCCCCATGAAATAATAATCATTGACATCAGCACCGCCTCGTTGTGCCCCATTTTCAAATATTACAGGCTCTTCAAGAAATTCGCCTGTGCGGTTGGAAAGGGCAGCAGCGAGGTTGCCTCTGCTAGATGCACCTTGTAGGATTTCAGGGTCAACATAATTCGTACTTACATCGTCCAGATAGTCCGTAAATGTCATACGCAGTCCCATCTCAAATCCGACAGCGAGGTTTTCACTCAAGGCATACTTGACCCCCGCACCAAAGGGAAGCGCGAATATCACACGGTTGTATCTTTGCTCATAACCGGGAATGCCTTGCCCCTCTGTACCAAGTGGTTGGAGTTCATGCCATTCCCCCTGATACTCGGTCTTCGGATTGTGATGAGTAGCCGCTGCTCCTACAAAAACATAGGGCGAAAAAGGCGTGTACATACCATCCGGACGGAAACCTAAAATGTTGTATTCCAATCGAAGGCCCAACTCCGAAAGTGTAGAACGGAAGCTCAAATTGCGCTCACGCAAGAGTACATTTTTCTGATGTTTATCATGACCACTGATTTGTCCGCGGTAAAAACTGCCTTTAATCGTCAAGTGGTCGATAGGCGCGTATCCCGCAAAAAATCCGAAACCGAAACGCGGTTCATGCAATCCCAAACCCGCCGACAAATCGCCTTGATAGTAAGAGATGCCTGAAAAAGCACCGATTTCGCCACGCTGAGCATGTGAGGTGTAAGCAAGGAAGGTCAACAAAAGTAAAAACAATGTTTTTTTCATAAGTATAAACGTAATATTTTGATTCACTGTGTCGTCATGGTAAAGAAAATTCATGATTTTTTTTACTATGACATTGAAGGATGTCGGGATACAAGAGATGTTTTGAAGGCGTTTAAATTCAGAAACGTATTTTGTCAAAAATTATTCCAACATAAAAAACTATATTTAAGTCAAGTTCGTCAAGGTAGGTGACACTTTTTTAGAAATGTAAAATGTAAAAGTGCTTGTAGTACGTGTACAAAACATTTTCATTTTCTTATTTTTTAATAAATTTGAAATCAAATAAATACAGCAAAAACATGTTGATTTCGCGTTCTACAACTTTTACATTTTACATTCATTTAATTTGAAAGTAAAAGTGTCGTTTACGGTATATGTTATCTAATTTCTTCCCTGACACACGAAAGTTACCCGATACCCCGTTTTAAAACTATAATCCGGGTTACGGGTTAGGAGTTGTGGGTTTTTCAAATATTGCAAACCCCGTAACTCGTAACTCGTAACCCGTAACTCGTAACTCGTACATATGAAAAAAATAATTTTATTTATCGCCACCGTTTTGATTTTTACGCAGTGCAAAAAAGATAATGGTGATTTTGAATTGTCTTATACCGTACAGTTTGAAATTCCGGCAGGCATACCTGCTTTTCCTTTTCAGAATGTAGAGGTGGAGGTTCCAAATTTCAATATTGAGCAGCGGTTTTCTTCAGCAGGATTCACAGCAGATGAAATTGCACGCATCAATGCACGCTCTATCAGTTTAGATATTATATCAGGCAATTCAGATTTTTCTTTTCTCGAACACGCCATTCTCGAAATTCGTAATCCGCAGGACGTTGACGATAAGCGCGAGATTGCCTATCTCGAATTTATCCCCAATAATCAAGGAAACAGGCTTAATTTGATTCCGTCATTGCCCGATGTAGCGGAGTACATCAAAGACGGCAATTTTATACTCACCTTCAAAATGGCTCCCCGATATAGTCCCGGACAAGTCACACAGGTACGGATGTATTTGAATTTTGACGCTTTTGCAGAGCAATGATACAATGCGAGACAATGCGATAATGAATGTACTTCTAATTTTTGATTGTATTTACGCTATAATATTATAATTGTTTCGTACAATGAAATTCATTCAAAAATCGCCCAATCAAAAATCTAAAATCACTAAATCATTAAATCCCTTGGTTGCGTTTTTTTTCTATATTGTGATACAAATGTTACTATCACCTACCAATGGCTTATTATAAGTTCATTTCCAAACAAATACAAATATCATAAAATTTACAGTATGAATACATCGAAATTATTTATCTACGGTGTTGTGCTTGTGTTGGCATTATTTTTACAATCCTGTAAAAGTGACAGTAAAGAGACACAGACCACAGCACCCGCACCACAAGTGCAAACCCAAGCCAAAAAAGCTGCCCCCAAAGCGTTCAACAGAGATACGCTTGATGCCGCTTCTAATGCTAAAATTCAAAAAGTAATAGAACAAACAAATAGAAAAATTGACCAGACAGAAAAAGAAGTCGATAAATTATTAGAAGGCATTTGAGAAAATTTGGTGCTGTTCGAGTAACGTATAGAATAGTCGGCAGACGACAAGGGAATTTGCTTAACTATAATTTAGTTTGGACTTTGGGCAGAATGGGAATTGGGGAACTGGGAAATTACGTTAAAATTCGTAATCTATTGATTATCAGTTGTTTTAGTTTTATTAACATAATAAAATATGTAAATAATTATTTTTTATAAAAATTTTAAATAGAAGGGTTTATCGAATTTCCCAACTCCCTAATTTCCTCTGTCCAAAGTCTAATTTAGTTGAACACTGCCAAAAATTTGATTCAATCAAAAATCGCTAAATCAAAAATCAAAAACCCCCATTATTCATTCATTCAAAATTACTTATCATGAAAAATATTAAAAATCCATTTTCTGTATATTGGGTATTTTTGTTTTGTGTATGTTTTCTCAGGCTGCATTTGCTCAAGAAAAAGTACAACCCAAAAAGCAAGTAAAAGAACTTAAAACACCTAAAAAAGCTGATAAAATTCGCTCGACCAACGGGCAACTACGAGCTATTGACAGAAAGGCTAAACCTGTACGACCTCCTGCTGCTCGACCTAATAAGCAAAAGCCGCAAGTACGCCCGATTCCCGGTAATAAAAGACCAACACCTACCAAACAGGTTCGTCCGGTAGAGAAACGTCTGAAACCGATAATTCAGAATAAAAATGCTACTCAAGGCAGGCTTAGAGGTATCAAGCAAGGCAGTGCAGCACGCGGACGCGCTATGTCCGCACAAAACCAACAAGCTATGCGTGCCGGATATGCCAAACTCAAAGGCATGAGAGCCAAACTCGCAGCCGCCAAAGCAAAGGTTGCTAAAGAAAAAGCCGCCAATCCCAGTTCGGCAGATGTGAAAGCAAAAGAAGCACGCATCCAACAAGCCGAAGCCAAAATCAAAGCTATGGAGCAAGAACTTCTCAACCAACGCAAAACGATTACGAATATTAGTCAGCAGTAGGCGAGTTGCGAGTTGCGAGTTGCGAGTTGCGAGTTGCGAGTTGCGAGTTGCGAGTTGCGAGTTGCGAGTTGCGAGTTGCGAGGTGCGAGTTGCGAG
>Ga0209186_1003134_pt1 | contig 11431 bp, 10 predicted proteins | sample SidtaG_FD_187426 | JGI IMG/M metagenome (GOLD analysis project Ga0209186, IMG submission 187426) | Marine algal microbial communities from Sidmouth, United Kingdom - Sidmouth_Male2 metaG (SPAdes) (version 2) | ecosystem: Host-associated > Algae > Red algae > Unclassified | place: Sidmouth...
AATATAAGGTGATTAAACAAATTTGGTTTTTTGGTGTCAAATCTTTTGTATTGCTTTATTCGTAAAATTATTATTAACTTTATCAAGCAGTTTTAGAAACTGTATCACATAAATAAAAAAGAAAAGATGAAACGTATATTTTTGTTATCTGCAACTGTGCTGCTTTTGGGCGTGATGAGTTGTACGCCTACGGAGGTCAAAAAGGCGATGGGTACGGTCTTGGAAGGCATGGAAGAAGGTGGTGGCATTTCTAATCAGGAGATCGGAATGGGCTTGAAAGAGGCTTTAACACAGGGTATTACTAAGGGAGTGAACATTACTTCTAAGAAAGATGGGTTCTTTAAAAATCCGCAAATTAAAATCCCTTGGCCAGAAGAAGTCCAAAAAGTGGAAAAAACACTTCGAGATATTGGTTTGGGGGGACAAGTTGATAAGGTCGTGATGTCTTTGAATCGTGCCGCCGAGGATGCAGCCGTCAAAGCAAAGCCTATTTTTATCAATGCCATTAAGCAGCTTACTTTCCAGGATGTTATGTCGATTTTGAAGGGAAATGACAATGCGGCTACGGACTTTTTGCGCCGTACCACTTCTAATCAGTTGCGTACAGAGTTCAAACCGCCTATCAAAACTTCTTTAAATAAGGTCAATGCGACCAAGTATTGGGGCGATGTCATTAATTCGTACAATAAAGTACCTTTGGTCAAAAAAGTGAATCCTGATTTGACGGGTTATGTGACGGACAAAGCGTTGGATGGCTTGTTTTTGATGGTTTCCAAAGAAGAAAAGAAAATTAGAAAAGACCCTATCGCTCGTGGTACGGAATTGTTGAAAAAAGTATTTGCATTGCAAGACAACAAATAGGGTAGGAGTTTTTGTATTTTTTTTTAGGAGAGAAAGGTCAGGAGCTTCGTCGTGATGGAAAGTCCTGCTATCCGTTACTATAGCTTACAAGAACCACAAATCAAATAAGAACCAAACGAAGAACTAAAGCACTAAGAACTACGGCACTGCTGCAAGCTATAACACTACTATCAGGTCTATTTTAAACGGTCTGAACCGTAAAAAAACGATATAAAAAGAGTGCATAACTTGTGTTGTGCGCTCTTTTTTGTTTAAAAGAGAAAATAGCTGTATTTTTGTGGAAAAATATAAAGAAAATATGACAGACTTTAAAAATAGAGTCATTAGCATCTATACAGAACAAACCCCTAATCCTGAAAACATTAAGTTTGTGGTCAATCATATGTTGTATGCACACAACAGTGTTGATTTTCCGAAGGAAGAGAGTGTAGATGGTGCTTCTCCTTTTGCAGATATGTTATTTAAGCACCCAATGGTGAGAAGTGTTTTTATTGCCAATAATTTTGTAACAATTGGTAAAATTGCAGAAGCGGAGTGGATTGAGATGATTCCTGAGATTAAAACGCAAATTAAAGAGTATTTGGGCGCAGGATCAGCCATTGTCAATGAAGAGGTCTTGGCAGAAAGAACGGCTGCCGAAGAAATTGCAGAAACAGAGGCAGCTTCAGAAGATGAAGTCGAAATGGTCGTCAAAATCAAAGACATGCTTCAAAAGTATGTCCAACCTGCCGTCGAAATGGATGGCGGTTCTATCGTCTTTAAAAGCTATGATGATGGCATCGTCACATTGGGAATGCAAGGCGCATGTAGCGGTTGTCCTTCTTCCACAATTACGTTAAAAGCTGGAATTGAGGGAATGATGAAACGTATGATTCCCGAAGTAAAAGAAGTTGTAGCAGAAGCGATGTAAATACACAGAAATATAATTCTAATAAACCTAAGGAAGCCGTCTGATGTCATATCAAGCGGCTTTTTTTATTGGGTTTTTAGCACAAAAAAAACGGCTTAGAGCAAAAAGCCCTAAGCCGTCTTATTCCTAAGAATAAAAAATCAATCCACGAATTAACTTCCCAAAGCTGCCGCACCACTTACAATCTCGATTAACTCTTTCGTAATCGCCGCTTGTCGCTCTTTGTTGTAAGTCGTCTTTAAGTCTTTCAATAATTCATTCGCATTTTCCGTAGCATTATCCATCGCAGACATTCTTGCACCGTGTTCTGATGCATTACTGTCCAATAAGTAGCTATAAAATTGCGTCTTCAAAATTTTAGGAGCTAATTCCTGAATCAATAAGTGTTTGTCAGGTTCAAAAACGTAATCAACCTTTGTTTTCTTTGCTGTTTCATCTATTTCCAATTTCTCAATAGGCAAGAATTGTTTGAGATGAAAAATTTGTGTAATGGCGTTTTTGAACTGACTATAAGCAATCACCACTTTGTCATATTCTCCATTCGTATAACTTTCTAAAACAGATTCAATGGCAGGTGTTGAATTTTCAAAACTCAATTTTTTGAACAAATTCATGTGATCCGTAATAAAATTGATGTTTTTATATTTTTTCAACGAATCATGTCCCTTCTTACCAATCGTCATCAGAGACAATTTGCCCTGTTTGCGTTGAGCATCATACTGCTCAATTGCTTGTTTGGCTTTCTTAATCACATTCGTATTAAAACCACCACAAAGTCCTTTATCCGATGTAATGACCACAATCAAGACGTTATCAATAGCAGGACGTTCTTCTGCCAAATCAATCTTTACATCACCTTCCGTTGCCGTTACAATATTCGTAAGCATTTGAGAAAGTTTATTGGAATAAGGACGCATTTGTGTAATTGCATCGGTAGCCCGCTTAAACTTAGAAGCAGCCACCAGTTTCATCGCCTTAGTGATTTTTTGCGTATTTTTTACAGACTCAATACGATCTTTTACTTCTTTTAACTTTCCAGACATGGATTATTGTTTTAAAAATTAAATTTTTTTTGGAGAGAATGGTGGGTTGCTTCGTCGTGATAGAAAGGCCCGCTATCCGCTACTATGGCAGCAACAACATCTTTATAAAGAAACAACCCAATCATTCTGTACGGACAAGGCATGCCTTGTCCCAACCCACATAAATTATAAAAACGTCAGCAGCCATAACGCTACTATCGGGTCTATTTTGCAAGGACAGCACAGGATTTCCGTAAAGACCCTGAAAAATAGCCCTGATAGTAGTGGTACACCTTTGATTGGCTAAAGGTTTTGCGAAGGCGGTGTAGGAACGGATAGCAGGACTATCTGTAACGACGAAGCACCAAACCTTTCGCTCCTTTAAAAGCTAAAATAGGTGGACAAAAATAGAACATTTAGAGAATTGATTATGCGTCTCTTGTAAACGTTCCTTTACTTATTTCTTTTTATATTGCAAAGCCACTTCCTGCCCAACCTTCTTCATTACACTCTTCGTCTCATCGGTTAATTTACCAGACTTCAACGTTTTCATTACATCGGCATGACGCTCTTTCATAAAAGTTAAGAAAGTACTTTCAAATTCCTTTACCTTATCCAAAGGCACTTCCCGCAAAAGATTGTTTGTACCCAAGAAGATGATGGCAGTTTGATCCTCAACAGGGAAAGGAGAATATTGCTTTTGCTTCAAGATTTCCACATTTCTGGCTCCTTTGTCCAGTACAGATTTTGTTGCAGCATCCAAATCAGAACCGAACTTAGAGAAAGCTTCTAACTCACGATACTGAGCTTGATCCAATTTAAGCGTACCTGCCACTTTTTTCATCGACTTAATCTGAGCAGAACCCCCTACACGAGATACCGAGATACCCACATCAATGGCAGGACGAACACCAGAGTTAAATAAGTTGGCATCCAAGAAAATCTGACCATCCGTAATCGAAATCACATTGGTCGGAATATAAGCAGATACATCACTCGCTTGTGTCTCAATAATAGGCAAAGCCGTCAAAGAGCCACCACCTTTTACCATTGGCTTTAATACATCAGGCAGATCGTTCATATCTGCTGCAATACCATCATCATTAATGATTTTTGCTGCACGCTCCAACAAACGGGAGTGAAGGTAGAATACATCTCCGGGATAAGCCTCACGACCAGGAGGTCTTTTTAACAAAAGAGAAACCTCACGGTAAGCCACCGCTTGCTTGGATAAATCATCATAAACAATCAATGCTGGACGACCTGTATCTCTGAAGAACTCACCAATCGCAGCACCCGCAAAAGGCGCATAGAACTGCATTGGAGCAGGGTCAGCCGCCGAAGCATTCACGATGGTTGTATAAGCCATTGCACCAGCATCTTCAAATGCCTTCGCAACACCTGCTACTGTAGAAGATTTTTGCCCAATTGCTACATAGATACAATAAACAGGCTCACCGCTATCAAAAAACTCTTTTTGGTTGATAATGGTATCAATCGCAATTGCCGTTTTACCAATCTGACGGTCACCAATAATCAACTCACGTTGTCCTCTACCAATTGGAATCATCGCATCAATTGCTTTGATACCTGTTTGTAATGGTTCTGTTACAGGCTGACGGTAGATGACACCAGGAGCTTTTCTTTCCAAAGGCAAATCGTATAATTCGCCCGTCACAGGTCCTTTACCATCAATAGGAACTCCTAGAGTGTTGACTACTCGTCCAATCAAGCCTTCTCCCACGGGAATCGAGGCAATTTTGTTGGTGCGTTTTACCGTAGATCCTTCTATGATACCTTTAGAATCTCCCATCAATACCACGCCCACATTATCTTCCTCAAGATTCAATACAATCGCACGAACACCACTCTCAAACTCTACCAACTCACCCGCTTGGGCATTGGTAAGACCATAGATACGAGCAATACCATCACCTACTTGTAATACAGTACCCACTTCCTCTAATTCAGAAGCAGATTTGAAGTTAGATAATTGCTCTCGTAATATGGCAGATATTTCTTCGGCTCTTACTTCAACCATAATTGTTTATTTTTATTTTTGATTTATTAATTTTCGATTGATAAAGAGAAATTTACAATATTCCTTTTGTTCCTTAAAACCGTCTCTTTACTTATTTGTGTAACAAAATGATGGTGATACACATCACTCGTCACCTGCCACCCGTCACTATTATACTTACATCTTCTTGACATACTTATTATCAGAAAAAGACTTTTGAAGATTTGTTAACTTTCCAGCAATGCTATAATCATATAACTTATTGTCAAAAGTCAAGATAAATCCACCTAAAATAGATTCGTCTACAACTGCTTCAATGAGGACTTCATTGACGTCTTTCTTATTTTTTTTGACAATGTTTTTGATTTTTTCAATCAATGCATCATTGACAGGAACTGCTGTAGTAACTTTTGCCGTAGAGATTTTTTGTTGAACATTGTATTGTTCAATAAAAGCGTCTGCAATTTCGGGGATGTAGGTTTCTCTTCTTTTTTTTACAATAAGCTCATAAAAACCATAGGTCAATTCATTGACTTTTCCTTCAAATAAAGATTTAAGGATATTAAGTTTTTTGGAAGGATTAATGATTGGGCTTTTAAAAAATAAAAAGAGGTCTCTATTAGAAAGCGACTCTTTTAAACTGGAGATGTCTTTGTACACATCCGCCAATGTTCCCCTTTCAATGGCTAAATCTAAGAGTGATTTGGCATAACGATTGCCTAATTTTGATGCAGACATAAAGGTTGGGACTTTATAGATAAAGAAAACAACACCCACAAAGCATTATTATTTGAATACTTTGTGGGTGGAGGTAAATTTATCTTAATTAAGATTTAGTTTATCTATTTCTTGTGCAATATAAGCTTCGTGATCCGCTGGAGTGGCTAATTCTCTGTTTAAAAGTTTTCTAGCCAAATCAACAGTCGAGCTACCAATCATATTTTTTACTTCCATGACGGCAGCCATTTTTTGATTTGCGATTTCTTGTTGTGCTTTGGCTGTTTCTTTTAAGGCTTCTAATTTAGCCTCTTCTTTAGCCTTAGCAATAATTTGCTCTCGCATCTCTTTTGCTTCCTTAATAATAACTGCACGTTCTTCTTTTGCTTCATTTAATACTCGCTCATTTTCTGATTGTAACTGAGACATTTCTGTACGAGCTTTTTCTGCTTGCTGTAAAGCATCATCAATACTTGACGAACGCTCTTTTAAAGCATTGGAAATAGGCTTGAATGCAAACTTACCTAAGATGAACCATAAGGCTAAAAAGATAAGTGTTGTCCAAAAAACAAGACCAATATCTGGCGTGATTAACGAAGTACTGTCCATTAAAAACATGATATGAATATTTAAGTATCCATTCGTCTTGGCGTCTCTTGTGCTTTCTACACTGTTACAAACGGATAGTGATAGTTTTGATTACTATGAGGTAGAGGTAGTATGTACTATCTAACTGTGTTAGTTAGATAGTACATGAAAAATGTTATTTTGAATAAAACAAGTAAGCGATTAAACTCAACTTGTGCTTATTTTTATGCTACCAAGAAAGATACAACGATTGCGAAAAGTGCTGCACCCTCTACAAGTGCTGCTGCAATAATCATATTGGTTCTGATGTCACCTGTAGCTTCTGGTTGTCTTGCGATACCTTCCATTGCTTTTCCACCAATTTGTCCGATACCGATGCCTGCTCCAATCGCTGCTAATCCTGCTCCTAATGCTGCTAAACCTGTCATAATTTAATTTATTTTTTAGTTTAGAAATTATGTTTTAATTTAATAAAGAAAAGACATCATTGTCCTTTCATTGTGTTTTATTTTTTGTTTTGTTGAGAACAAATAGAGTTGTTCTTCTTAATGCTCACTTATGAACTGTTCCTCATCACCTATTCTTCTAATACGCACTCGTCACCTATACAATTAGTGTGCATGTTCGTGATCGTGTTCCTCTACTGCCAAGCCAATAAATAAGGCTGATAACATGGTGAAGATGTATGCCTGTAAAAAGGCTACGAACAATTCAATCACATTCATAAATAAGACCAAAGGCACTGCTAATGCTGCGCCCCCTGCTGCTCCACCTACACTTTGTCCCATTTTTCCAAAGATGAAAATCAAACTTACCAAACTTAAAATGATAATGTGTCCACCAGATATGTTGGCAAACAGACGAATCATCAAGGCAAATGGCTTAGTGAAGATTCCAATAAACTCTAAGATTGCCATAACAGGCTTTAGAATAGTTGGTACACCTGGCATCCAGAAAATGTGTCCCCAATAATCTTTTGTTCCATTTACATTGGTCAAGATAAAGGTGATGACAGAAAGTACTAAGGTTACAGCAATATTACCTGTAACGTTGGCACTACCAGGAAAGAAAGGAATTAGACCGAATAAATTACAAATCAAAATGAAAAAGAAAACGGTCAATAGGTAAGGGGTGAATTTTTTGTATTTAGGTCCAATGTTGGCTTTTGCAATATCATCTTCTACAAAAACAATTAGTGGCTCTAATAAGGCTTGTAAACCTTTAGGGGCTTGTCCTTTTCTACGCTTATAAGCTCCTGCTAATGAGAAAAAGATTAAGCAAAGTAGTAAAGATGCCAATAACATTGTAAATACATTCTTAGTAATCGAAAAATCAATGAAAGAATGACCATTTACACTGGCAACTCGACCGTGATCCAATTTATAACCATTGTGTGTCTTGTGACCATGTTCAAATTTACTTGATAAGAACATATCGACTCCACCTTTATCTCTATTGTATAGGATGCAAGGTAATGGAATTGAGAAATCACCTAATACATGAAATTCATTCGCATCTGCAATATGGTGCAAAATCATTTCTGTTACATTGAACTCACCTTCTCCATGTGAATCGCTGTGATCTGCTCCGTGACCGCTGCCTGCTTTAGCATGGTTATTGGTTGCTTTCCCATGTGAACCGTGATTGTGTCCATCATGTGTGCCATGATTGTGTCCATCGTGGTTATTTCCATGTCCTTGTGCATTGACTGTGGGCATGCTTAAGAAGCAAGCCAAGAAAATGAATAAGACTGAAGTATAAAGAGTTATTTTTTTAGCAATCACAAGCCGTTCATTTGGTTTTTAGGCTGCAAAGGTAGCTATTTATAAGACAATAATAAAGTAATGATGTAAAAAAAACATCTATTTTACAGGTGTAAAATACACACTTAGGAACGTGTACGAAATAAGTTCTTAGATTAGATATGACATTTCTCAAAGAAACGTCATATCTGTGACGACTCAATTGCGAGTTTATTTCGTACAATGAATTATTGTATTTATTGAGGTGGGAAACTAAATTGATAAGTCGTTCTGACCATCCAAAATAGACCTGATGGTAGTGGTATGGCAAGTAGTTTATGTGGTTTTAGTGGTTTATGTAGTTTTTGTGGTTGCATCTTGACTCCGCTCGATGACCAGTCGCTTGCCATAAGAACGGACAGCAGGACCTTGCGTCACGATGAAAGATAAACCGTTCTCTCCTTATTTAGTTTATGTGGTTTAAGTAGTTTGTGTGGTTTATGTAGTTTGTAAACGAATATACATAGCAACAACTTCCAGAGTTGTTTTAAGTGGTTTCAGTCATTAGTAAACAAAAAAGGAAGAGGAAGCAACAACTACATAAACTACAAAAACCACAAAAACTACAAAAACTAAGAATCACTCCTCATAAAACTCATAACACCCCACATCTGGATTTGGTCCATTTGGGCGAATTTCTTCTTTGAGGTCAAGAGGGGGGAAATCTATATTGGACATTCCCAAATCAATGGCGGGTGAAAGTGGGTGGAGGCGGTAATCTTTTTCTATTCTATCCACAAACAGCGTATCAGCCGTTGAAGGATTTTTGATACAGTTGATAAAAGTGAGGGTATCAATATTGCGCTCTGTCTTGACCAAGCAATTTTCAAAGGAAAAATTAAGGGCATCGCCACCTTCTAATTGTGGCGCAATCGCAATTTCTTCGTCCTCCAAACCATAAATAATACAATTGCCCATATACAAATCTGTGGGCGCAGTCGTGACTTGAATCGTCATTTCATCTATCGGCACTTCGATGGCATTGGATATATTGATAATGGGATCTCGATGGGAAAGGCTGCTTGTGCCGTAATTGGCAAAAGTGCATTGTACAAAATTGTAAAAACCTCCAAAAGAGGCTTGTAAATTATTTTCGCCACAACTGTGAATCAAGGAGTTGCGCCCTTGTGCCGCACTAAAAAAACCACTAATACCCGACAACAAACAATTTTCAATGATGGAATTGTTGAGCGATAAGAGTGGCGCATTTTCTGCGGTTATATCGTTGATGCTAAACTCAGAGGTGAGGATTGAACCCATCAAAAAGCCATAAATTCCGTTTTTGATATGCCCAAAATTGATATTGGCTTTGCTTCCCCTCAATAATTCTATCGCAAACCATTGGGCAGAACGGTCATCAAAATAGGATTCTAAACGATCTCCTTGAAAAGTAACCATACTGTCTACCTTTCCATTGATATTGAGTGTGCCTTCCACCAAAAAACGAGCGTTGCGATGCATATGAATCCGCACACCTTCCTCCATATTCAATTCGCAACCTTCGGGAACATACACAATATTGTAAAAAACATAGGGCAAATTATCGGTCAAAGTCGTATCACAAATCTCTATATTGTTGAAAAAGACGGCATTTTGTCCATAGGCCGTCAGCAGGACTTTTTGCATATTGCCATTGGTCTCAAATAGAATGGAATCCTCCAAAATAAAAGGCTGGGTATTGTCATCTGGATCAACCGTCACTTCCACAAAAACATACAAACTATCATTGGGATTAATCGTTACATTGGCAAAATTCGTTCCTGCAATGCCATCGACATTGATGCGAAAATTAGAGTTTTGACCACCTGCTAAGGACACATTCGTTTTAATATTTTTTTCGTTGGGATTGACAATCTTAAAAAATTCTGTGGTAGAGCCTACCGTTGTAAAAACAGTATCAAAGGCGAGCGTATCCGTCGTCAATTTAATAGAATCGCCCATATCGGTGGTAAATGCCTCTTTTCGGCAAGAAGTAGAAAAAAGAATAATGCCCAGTACCAAAATGATACCTACTAAAACTATAGGATGGATTGTTTTCAACGTAAATGGTGGTCTAATTTGTTAATATATGTTTTGGTGACGGGTGACATGTGACGAGTGACAAGTTTATAGAGAATCTTTGTAGAGCCTCACTAATTGCCACTTGTCACCCGTCACTCGCACTCGTCACTCGTCTCTTCATTTCCAAAAACTTCCTATTAAAAACATCCAAATTTCTCTTTTTATTATACATCGTCACCGATTCCATCAACATTAACAGCTCAATGACTTCATCATCGGTCAATTCAGCGATATTTTTTTGAAAATGCTTTTTTGCCAATTTACTTGATTTGTCGTAATAGACATAATCAAAGCATTTTTCAGGAGAGGTAAATTTCTGTATCGCAAATCCAAACCAAAAAGGCTTATGCTCATCTTTCCACTGCTCACCCCGTTCCCTAAGCAGAGTATTTTCCTTCGCCAAAAGTCGGTACACCGCATCGCATTTACAATCATACAACACATACACATCTCGTTCATTTTTCAGCAAAGACTGTACAGAATGCAAAAAAGAATTGCCCAAATACACTGTGCGTCGATTGGGGTAAATTTGGTCATACACCGCATAAAAATTATCGCCCAAAGCAGGCGTTTTTTCCACCACACTCGCCAATTCCCTCATTTCCGTCACCGAAAAAAACTGTTTCCACCGATACACGCCCCAAATTCCAAACACAGCAATCCCTATCCACAATAAAATCAAGAAAAACCCGAATATTTTCAAAAGCTTTTTCATGGAGTACAAAGATGCCACTTTATTTCTAATTTCCAATGAGTTCCATAAGGAGAGAACGGACAAAGCTTCGTCGTCAAGCATGGGCCCGCTGTCCGCTACTACACCAAGCCACCGCAAAATCATCTGGCCAATCCCATTGGTATAACGCTACCATCGGGTCTATTCTGCATGGTCTCAACTTTTATGAACTATTCGCATGAACCGCTTATATCAACTTATATGAACTTATATGGTTAATCAGAATTTACCAGCCCAAGCCAAAGTCCCAAAACTCACCTTCAACCCCTCCACCTCCAACAACTGCTCCGCACAAGCCAACAAAGTAGAACCCGTCGTCATCACATCATCCACCACCAAAACATGTGTGTTCGTCAATAAATCCACGTCCGTCACCGTAAAAATACTCTCTACATTTTCCCACCGTTCCGTGCGAGATTTTTTGGTTTGCGTCTCACTGTGCGTATTCCGAATCAGCGCATGCGACCACAAAGGAAGGTCCATCGCCTTTGCCACACCTTCCCCAATCGCATCACTTTGATTATAGCCACGCTTCCGAATTTTTTTAGGATGCAACGGAACAGGCACAATCCCTGCTAACGTCTGCCAATGCGCCACCCCTTTCAACTGTCGCCCCAACTGCGTTCCCAACTTTACCCCAATCTCATAGCGTTCCTCATATTTGAGTTGATGAATCAATTCTTGTACCCGACCTTCTTTCAAAAAATAATACAAAGC
>Ga0209186_1003135_pt1 | contig 11428 bp, 10 predicted proteins | sample SidtaG_FD_187426 | JGI IMG/M metagenome (GOLD analysis project Ga0209186, IMG submission 187426) | Marine algal microbial communities from Sidmouth, United Kingdom - Sidmouth_Male2 metaG (SPAdes) (version 2) | ecosystem: Host-associated > Algae > Red algae > Unclassified | place: Sidmouth...
GTCACCCGTCACTTGTCACCTGCCACTTTATTTAATTATTGAGGGGCGATAGAGTGTTTGACGGAATAGGCAAAGACGGAGAAGAAGCCGACGAAAGCCATCGCATGAATCGGTAGTAAACTGACATCACCAATAGAGATTCCATAGATGATGCCAAATAAAAAGTAGCCTGACAACGCACCTTCCAACATCGTAATAAAATCTATTTTACGAGAAGTATATTTATTGTTTTTCCAACCATCTTTTTTGGTCGTTATGTTGAATTTAGGTGTGCGAATAAAAGGAGTTCGCTCTCTTGCCAATCCTCGAAGAGCTGCAACGGCATTGTGTAGGGACAAACCCATCGTAATTAACAGGAAAGTTGGCATCATAAACAGGTATTCAACAATGCCACTAACTTTTTTAAAGTTTTCTTTATTAGACGCATAGTAGACGACTGCCATAGCGATATTGCTTATAAAGAAAGGCGCACCATAATGTATGTACTCGGCTTCAATGTAAGTATTTTTGACTAAAAGCAATGGAATGCTCAACAACACCAACAAAAAGACCATAATGTACACGCTGCTACTCAATAAATGAGAAAAGGCGTTCAGTTTGATAGAGAAAGGCAAGTCTGATTTAAAGATGGTCGGCAATAATTTTCGGGCTGTTTCTGCACCGCCTTTGATCCAACGAAATTGCTGCGACTTAAAAGATTTCATGTCGGCAGGTAATTCTGCGGGAGATAAAAATTCTTCTAAGTACAAAAAGAGCCAATCTTTCATTTGCGCTCGATAGCTCAAATCCAAATCCTCTGTCAAGGTATCTGCTTGCCAACCGCCTGCATCTTCAATCGTGGCTTTTCGCCAAACGCCTGCCGTTCCATTAAAATTGATGAAATAGCCTTGTGAGTTGCGTCCTGCTTGTTCTACAGTAAAATGTGCATCTAAGAAAAAGGCTTGTACTCGTGTCAGCAAAGAGTAGTTTTTATTGATGTGCGACCAGCGAGTTTGCACAACGCCCAATCGCTCATCTGCAAAATAAGGAATTGTATTTTTTAGAAAGTCTTTTGCTGGCAAGAAATCTGCATCAAAAATAGCAATAAATTCGCCCTTACAAACTTTCAGGGCTTCTTGCAAAGCACCTGCTTTAAAACCTTTTCTATCAACTCGATGGTGTAAAGAAATATCAAAACCTTGTGCTTTGTATTCCTCTACTTTTTTTTGGGAAATTTCTACTGTTTCATCTGTCGAATCATCCAAAACCTGTATTTCGTAACGCTCTTTAGGATAATCAAACTCCACCACTTTGTCAATGAGCCTTTCGACCACATACATCTCATTGAATACGGGCAATTGAACCGTGACAAAGGGATATTCTTCGGGTGGCAAACTTGCGGGAAATAGCTGTTTCGTTCGCTCCTTTCGCTTCGATTTTAGGTAATGAATCGCTAAACCCAATTCTAATAAGCAATATATTAGAATGAGTATTAGGATTATTACATAGATACTAACAATGATTATTTCCAGCATATATCTTGATTGTGAGTAGGTGATTTATAGAGTGATGAGTGACTTGTTTTCTCTTTATTTTTACAACCTACTTACATTATAGTAGTTTAAATATCGTCCACAGAATCTTGTAGCCCGCCATCACCGTTCCTTTGATCGTTCCTGTCACTTTGGAAACGCCAATGCGTTTTCTGTAATTTACGGCTACTTCCGTGCATTTTAGCTTTAATTTTGCTGCTTTGACTTGCATTTCTACCGTCCACCCAAAATCTTCATCTTTCATATCAATCTCCATCAGTTTGTCGAAACGGATGGCTCGAAATGGGCCTAAATCGGTAAATTTGTAGCCATAAAACAGTTTAATTAACGTAGTTGCGAGCCAGTTGCCAAAGATTTGTTGTGGCATCATGGCACCACTTTCTCGATCTCCCAACTCTCTTGATCCAATGACCATATCATAGCCCTCTTTTACGATGGGATCTATTAATAAGGGCATTTCTTCGGGATAGTCAGAGAAATCGCCATCCAAAAATACGATGATGTCGGCATCCCCTTTGTCGGCTACATAACGTATTCCTTTCAAACACGCTGCGCCATAGCCTTTTTGCATTTCTTCAAGTACCGTTGCTCCTGCTTTTGAAGCCACTTCCTTTGTTGCATCAGTAGAGGCATTGCTAATCACAACTGTCTCTTTTACAAGTCCTTGTGGAATGGCTTGCACCACTTTCCCAATAGAATCTTCCTCATTGTAAGCAGGAATAATAACGTATATATTCAATATCTCTTTTTTTATTCAACAGCAAATATAATTCTTTATGGTAAAAATATGCAAGGGGAGGTATTTAATGGAGTGAAAGGAAGGTAGTAGACATTTAATGAAAAAAATAAGGAGCGAAAGGTTTGGGCTTCGTCGTTATGGGGAGTCCTGCTATTCGTTCTTATGGTGGCTTACGCACAAGATGTAAGGCATCTTGAAGATGCCTTACATCTAGCCCCACCGCCACCATACCACTACTATCAGGGCTATTTTGGAGGGTTTTGACTTCTATTTTCTGGGGGTGTTTATTGGATTTCTTCTATGACGGATGTGCCGCTTGAATGGTCTTTGCATGTCCATTGCCATTTTTCGGTTAGGCGAATGCGTTGGTCTGGTAGTATTTGGGGGGTGGAGATGCATTTTCCTGTCATATACGTTCCTTCTCTGTTGTAGTGTTGGTAATTGAATTGCAGTTTTCCTGTTTCTGCGACGGTTCCCATGAGTGTGCCAAAGTCGATTTGTCCTCCTTGATAGGTGCCCCAAATGATTTTGCCATTTTGGTGGTATTCAAAGATGGTTTCGCTGTCTACTTCTCCGTTGGAAGTGCTGGCGATGGAGCGGAATTTTTTGCCGTTGTAATTCATATGGTTCTTGGTTCTTAGTTCTTGGTGCTGTGGTTCTTCATTTTGACTCCGCTCAATTAACGGATTCTTCGTGCTGTGGTTCTTTTTCCTCTTGCTTTCTCCTCTTTTTTTGTTGAGGCTGTGCAAGATAGACCCGATGGTAGTGGTATGGCTTTTAGTTTTTGTAGTTTAAGTCGTTTTTGTGGTTTTTGTAGTTGTAGATTGACTTTGTGGTAATCCATAAAAAGCCATAAGAACGGACAGCGGGACCGTGCGTGACGACGGAGGTGCTGTCCTTTCTCTCCAAAAATAAGAATTATTCTTTGTAATCCAAATTCTGTGTGTTATATGAATAAAGGGACGTGTTTAAGGGACGAAGGGACGCTGGTAAATCCTTCTTCACAAAATCAATTAATCTTGCCCGACTAATTATACGTTGACTTTGATGCCTCCGTCTTTGAGGTCGAATATTTTTCGGCTTTCTTGTGATCCGTTTTCCAATTTTAGGACGCCTCTTGGACAAACGGCTGCACATATTCCACAGCCGACGCATGAGGCTCTTACGATGTCTTGTCCTCTTTGGGCGTAGTGGCGAACGTCGATGCCCATTTCGCAGTAGGTGGAACAGTTGCCACATGAGATGCATTGTGCGCCGTTGGTGGTGATGCGGAAACGGGAGAAGAATTTTTGTTGTAAGCCTAATATCGCTGCCATTGGGCAACCGAAACGACACCAGACTCGACTCCCTAAAATGGGGTAAAATCCTACGCCTATAACGCCTGAAAATGCGGCACCAATGAAGAATCCATACCCTTTTCTAAGTTGATAAGTGTCGATGAAAAGGAATTTTCCATTGCCTGTGAAGTAGGTGTAGAGGACTAATAATGTGGTCACGACGATAAGTACAAGGACGCTGTGGATGATCCAACGTTCTAATTTCCATGCTTTGAGGGATTTGTCGGATAATTGGCGGAAGGGATCACCTGCTGTTTCTGCCAAGCCTCCACAGCCACATACCCATGAACAATACCATCTTTTGCCGTAAAAATAGGTGAGTATGGGCGATATAACAAAGGTCATGGCGATGCCTGATACAAGCATAAAGAGTCCTAAGTTTCCACCGTTAAGCATATTTTTTAAGTGCCAATCTTCATAGAAATAGTAGTTGAGTGGCCACATGTTTTTAATGTCTTTACTAAAGTAGGCTAAGTCGCTGTTTAAGCCTTCTAAGATTTCGGGGATGAGGAAGGCGAAGGCGGTTTGGAAGAACATGACGGAGAGTGTTCGTAGGACTTGATAACGATTGTGGCGGTATTTGTAGATGAATTTGACCCCCATAATGAGGATGGCAACGGTGTATAAGGTGCCGTACACGAACCATTGACTGGCGGGTTTGCCTTTGAAAAATTGGCTGAGTGGGTCGAACATTTGGACGAGTCCTGTGTTGGCAGTGCCTTCTGTGCCTAATCCTAAGAGGTGAGGGTACCAGTATAAGCAGATGTAAAAACCTGTAAGAATGATGCCTATAATCCAGCCGACTGCTCCTCGACTTGTTAGGCTTCGGGTAAAGACGTGGTCGTTTTTGATGCCTTCGGGTACATTGCGGTAGGTAGCAATGGTGTAGGAAATGCCACCTATGGCCATCAAGAGGATGGAAGGTAGTAGGAAATTGCTCATTTGTACAGCACTTCCTCCGAACCATGCAATGAATATGAATAGCAGTCCTATACCTGTAATGGCGAGGGCTATTTTTTGTCCTATGTTTAGACTCTCTGGATGAGGGTTGCTGAGGGATAGGCTTGGGTTGGTTTGTGACATTATGTTTGGTTTTTTTTGGTTTTTTTCTTTCAAGTTTTTATCCCCCTTTGGAGGGGGCGAAGGGGGAGGAATCAGATAACTCATCAAATTAGTAGGGAGAATTCTTCAAATTTCTTGTTCTTCCTTTATCAATTCCTCTTCTTTTTGTTGAATCCAATTTTCTATTGTTGTTGTTACATCATTAATTTGATTTAAAACTTCATTATCGGTAAATCTTAAAACGGTAAATCCTATTGTTTCTAAATCTTCTTCTCGTTTTATGTCTTTCGTTATTGTTTCATTAAAATCGTGAGAAATTCCATCTACTTCAATTATTAACATCAATTCTATGCACATAAAGTCTGCTATGTATTCTAATACTGGTCGTTGACGTCGAAAAACGTATCCTTTCATTCCTTTGCTTCCTATTGTGTATTTCCATAAACTGGCTTCTGCTTTTGTCATGTTTTTTCGCAGTTGAGTTGCAAGGTTTTTTAGGTTTTTATTGTAGTGGTAGTTGTTTCTTTTGGATGCTTTTTCCATTTTTTGGTGCTTGTTTTTTACTGGATAGATGGGTGGTTTTTCCTATTCGATTTTGATTTTTTTTGCTTGATAGATGCGGTGTTTTTTCCTATTCCTCCCCCTTCGCTCCCTCCAAAGGGGGATAAATACTTGCTTGTTCGATTTTGATTTTTTTTGCTTGATAGATGCGGTGTTTTTTCCTATTCCTCCCCCTTCGCCCCCTCCAAAGGGGGATAATATTTTTCTTATTCGATTTTGATTTTTTTCTATCAAGTTCCTGATTCTTTATCGCTTCAAAATATTCCATACAGCTTGGAGGCCGCTTTGTTTTTTTAGGGTGATATTTTTGCCTGTTTTTTGGTTGAATTTTGTGATGATGTCGGCTTCGTGGACTTTGTAAAATTCTGGGTCGAAATTGGCGGCTTTTAGGTTTTCGAGGACGTGGGTGATGGTGCTTTTGTCTCTGAGGAAGCGGTCAAATATTTCGTGTCTTAGGCGGATTCCGAAGGTATTGAGTCCGATAAATTCTTCTGTTGTCGCATCCCATACGAAGTGTAGGCATTTTTTACCGTCGGGGTGTTCCCAATAGAAATTGGTTTCATTGTCTTTTAGTTTTGGAAAAACCCAGCCATAGGTTTGGTACTCAATGTCTAAGAATTTGGCGGAATTGAACCAGTGTCCTGGGTCGTAGGTCGTTTTTTCGCCACAGATATTTTGGGCGACAACTTGCCCTTGTATTTTGCCTGTGTACCAGACTTGTTCGGTGGGGCGACGTCCTGCGACGGGTTCGTGAAATTGGGCGCAATCTCCTGCTGCATAGACGTCGGGAACGTTAGTTTCTTGGTGGAGATTCACTAAAACCCCTCTGTCCAATTCGATGTTGGATTCTTTTAGGAAGTTGATGCTGGGGCTTACACCTGCGGTTAAGCCGACGAGTTGGCAGTTGATTTTTTCGCCTGTCTCTTTGATGGTAACGCCTTTGGCTCGTCCGTTGCCGTCATCAATGATTTCCCCCAAGTTTACACCTAATCGTAAATCGAAGCCATGTTCGAGGATGTGTCGGTTGACAAGGGCGGATTCGCCTTCGGGCAGTACGTTGTTCCAAAAGCTACTTTCTCGGACTAATAGCGTGACGGGGATGTGACGGGAATGGAGCATTTCGGCAAATTCGATGCCGATGAGTCCTCCACCGACGATGACGGCCCTTTTTGGTAGGGTTGCGGTGTTTTTTTCGAGTAATTCGAGGTCTTGGTAGGAGTATAAGCCTTGTACGCCGTCTAAATCTTGTCCTGGCCAGCCAAATTTGTTGGGTTTTGAGCCAGATGCGATGACGAGTTTGTCATAAGACATTTTGCTGCCTCCACTGAGTAAGAGTTCTTTTTGGTCGGTGTTGATTTTTTCGACGTAGGCTCGTTTGAGGTCGATGCGGTTTTTTTCCCAAAACCAGTCTTCGTAGGGTTTGGTGTGCTCGTATTTCATGTGTCCCATGTAGATGTACATGAGGGCGGTTCTGGAGAAGAAGTGGTCTGTTTCTGCGGAAATGAGGGTGATTTGGTGGTTGCTCATTTTGCGGATGTATCGAGCGCATGTGACGCCTGTAATGCCGTTTCCTATGATGACTATTTTCATTTTTTTGTGGTTTTTTTCGGTTCTGACGTGGAGACGCATTCAATGCGTCTTTACTTGGTTCTGGCTTGAGACACACAGCCGTGTGTCTTTACTTGGTTCTGGTGTGGAGACGTTGCAGTGCAACCTCTCTACGGGTGTGGTTGTTCTTATTTGCTACGATTTACTGTGGGACAAGGCATACCTTGTCCTTACAAGGGTTTTGTGCTGTGAGACCAGGCTGCCCTTGTCCTTGCTATTACAAGTTAGGGATTTAGGGATTATTATTTGTGTGTATGCGTGGATATTTTTTGATGCTTTTTTTATTTTTTTTGGAGCGGACTGTTTTTGGCTTCGTTTTTTGGGGTTAGTCCTGCTGTTCGTTCTTATGGTGGCTTGCCTTTTTGGGCAAATTCATTGCCTGTGGGCAGACACATGGGTCTGCCCCTACAACGGCTACGGGCAAATATATGGGTTTTGCTCCTACAACGCCACCATACCACTACCATCAGGGCTATTTTGGATGGTCGGTGGGTTTTTTGGGCTGTTTTTTTGTGAGGGATAAATTTATGCTTAGTGTTTGGATTGGTATGTCTTTGGACGGACATGTTTGGGGGTTTGGGTTATTTCCACACGATTCGTATGATTTTGGCTTTGATTTGGTGGATTTCGAGGAGAGTGAGGTGGTGGAGTTGTTGGGCAGAGAGGGTGTCGGTGGGAGATTTTACTTCTATGAAGTGGTAGGCTCTTTTTTTGTAGATAAAGAGGTCGGGAAAGCCTGTGGCGTTTTCCTTGAAGTTTTGGCACATTTTGAGGAGGATGGGTTGGAGTTGGTGGGGTTTTAGTTGTTGGGTGAGGAATTGGAGGGCTGCTAACATTTCGTCGTTCCATAGGACGAGGGCATTTTGTGTGCCTTGCTTTTCAATGAATAGGCTCTTTAAGTCAATTTGGAATTCGGCTGGATTGGCCAAAAGGTTTAGGTGGGCGTGGATGGCTTCTTTTCGCTTTTCGTAGAAGTTAGACTGATAGAGGTCGGATGGGAGTTTTTGGAGGGGATGGTGAAGGGCGGAGGCATTGAGGTCGTAGAGGAGTTCCCAAAAAACGACGCCAAAGAGTCCTCGCCATAGGTGGTTTTCGCTAAAGATACCACTGTAGCCTTTCTTTTTGTAGTATTGTAGTACACCTTCTTCTACGTTGTATTTCCATTTTTTGTCGAGTGGTAAGATTTCGGCTTCTTTGAGTTTTTGGGACGTACTTTTAATGGTTCTTTTTGTGCCTTTAATTAGACGATTTTTGAAATCTTGAGCGAATATTTTTTCTTTGTTATTCTGGGGATTTTGGAGAATTTCTTCGCAGAGTTGTAGGGCTTTTCCGTTGTCTTCTGCTTTTTTGTAGAGACGAACTCGGCGTTCTCTTGAAGGTGGTCTTTGGGTGTGTTTGTAGGCTTGACAGGCGTAAATTGCCTTTTTATTTTTCTCGAAATATTTCCCTAAGCGGATAAGCATTTTGTCTATTTTGACTTGGGCTTTTTCGGTCTCGTATTCTTGTTCTTCAAACCATTGTTGAAACCATATGAAAGTCGTTTCGGTTTCGGTGGTTTTTTCGAGGAGGTATAGTTGTTGGGATAGTCGGGAGAGTTCGTAGCATTCATCTATTTCTTGTCGGGTGGTGAAGTAGGGTGTAAATTCTTGTCCGTCGTTTACTTCATATTGTTGGTGTCCGATGTCTCTTACGACAAAATCTGTGATGCTCCCATATAAATGCCCGAAGAATAAAAAGCGCATTTTTTGTTCCATTTCCCATTCGAGTTGTACCCATATTTTTTCTTTTTGATTGAAGTATTTTGTTATTTTTTGGAAGGGAATACTTTCGACTATTTTGGCGATGAGGTTTGGTTTGTTGATGGTCTTTTTTAACTTTTCTTGGCTTAGTTTTTGGCTTGCTTCGTGGAGTTCCTTTTTGGAAATTGTGTTTAGAAATTCTGCGTAGTAGGGTTTGTGAATTTCTTGTAGGGGTTCGACTAATTTTGCTTCTTGCAGGGTTTTGAGACAGTTGGGTATGTCTTTTATTTCGTCGTATTGGAGTTGGCTCTCTTTGAAAAAAATGCTGCGTCTTCCTGCCATGCGAAGGTAAAGACATTGGCTATCTTCGTCGGTTTTTTGGAGGGTTTGTATGAATTTTTTTTCTTTTTTTGTTAAGTGGGTTTTGTAGTGTTTTTTGACGTATTTTAGGATGTATTGGTGGTAGGTGTGGTAGTATTTGGGGGGTAGTTTGTTACTTTGAACCATATAAGTTATTTTAGTTTTTTTTAGTGTATATAAGTCTGGTTCTGTCTGTGCAAAATAGACCCGATAGTAGCGTTATGCGGAGGGCTTAGAAGTTTTGCGAGGCTGCATAGTAGCGGATAGCGGGAGCATGCTTTACGACGGAGCTGCTGACCGTTCTCTCCTTATTTTTCAGCTTATAATTTTATAACTTTGAATACTTCTGGGAGCTTGCCTTCGGCATTTATGGCTACTAAATAGATGCCTGATTGTAGATTGCTGGCTTGTATTTCTCAGGCAAAGGGATAAGTAAAACTTCTTCATAATGGTAGTTTTTTGTTGTCTTTAAATAATGTATTTTGACTCCGTTCAACAACCATTTTTCACAAGCTATTAATTGCATTTAGGCACTACTTTGTATTCAAAGGTTTTTTCGATGGTTTGTTTTTTGCCGAAGCCGTCTCTATAAGAGACGCTAACATCAACTTTTTGGTTGCCTAATTTGGTGGCTTTTTTGTTGTAGATAAATTGATATTTTCTAATTTGGAGCGAAAGGTTTGGTGCTTCGTCGTGGCACAGGGTCTCGCTATACGCTACTATACCAAAAGGCTTTGCAGGCCGGCCTTAGACGTTGCAGTGCAACCTCTCTACAATGCCATTCCGCCCCTCGCTGATTTTGGTATAACGCTACTATCGAGGCTATTTTTCATGGTTTAAACGCTATTGAACTGTTTTTGCTTCTTAGTATTTTTTAATTTTTGTGTTTTCTTAACGTTTTTAGGTAGATTTTTTATTGTTTTTGAAATGTTAAAATTGTGGTTTTTGAGGTTTTGATGAGGTTTTCATAAAAATGTGTAATTTTAGGGCAAATCTGTAATATACTATGGCAACACCAAAACAATTAAAGAATTTTATTAATGGGACTTTTTATGACCCAATGTCTAAGGAGTTTCTCAACAATTTTAATCCTGCAACGGGCGAAATTTATACGCAATTGCCGTCTTCTGGACAAGAGGACGTGAATTTGGCGGTAAAAGCAGCGAATATGGCTTTTCGGTCTTGGTCCAAGTTTTCTGCGGAAAAACGAGGTCGGGTTTTGATTCGGATTGCGGATATGATTGAACAAAATTTGGAGGCATTTGCTTTGGCAGAAACAGAGGATACAGGTAAACCCATTCAGCTTTCAAGAACGGTAGATATTCCACGAGCAGCAGCTAATTTTCGTTTTTTTGCGACGGCTGTACAGCATTTTGCGTCAGAATCTCATTCGATGGAAGGCAAAGGCATTAATTATACGCTTAGAAAACCTTTAGGAGTTGTGGGCTGTATATCTCCCTGGAACTTGCCACTGTATTTGTTTACGTGGAAAATTGCGCCTGCTTTGGCTTCGGGCAATTGTGTGATTGGCAAACCTTCGGAAGTTACGCCTCAAACGGCTTTTATGTTGGCGGAGATTTGTAAAGATGCAGGCTTGCCCAATGGCGTTTTGAATATCTTACATGGGCTTGGCAATAAAGTGGGAAAGGCCATTGTGGAGCATCCCGATATTAAAGCGATTTCTTTTACGGGTGGTTCGGATACAGGACGATCTATCGCTCAAATTACAGGACAATTGCTGAAAAAAACGTCTTTGGAATTGGGCGGTAAAAACCCTAACATCATTTTTGCGGATTGTGATTTGGATAAGGCTTTGACAACGACTTTGCGCTCGTCTTTTCTCAATCAGGGTCAAATTTGTTTGTGTGGCTCTCGTATTTTCGTGGAAAAGTCGATTTATGAGAAATTCAAAACGCAATTTATTGCTCGTACGTATATGATGAAGGTCGGTGATCCGTTAGATGAAGAAACCTTAATTGGAGCATTGGTTTCTGAAAACCATCTCAATAAGGTGCTGTATTATACAAATTTGGCGCAAGAAGAGGGCGGTATTATTTTGACGGGCGGCAAACCTGTTCGACTCAAAGGTCGTTGTAGTAATGGATGGTTTATGGAACCGACCATCATTGAAGGGCTTCCCAATAATTGTCGTACCAATCAAGAGGAAATTTTTGGTCCTGTGGTGACGATTATGCCGTTTGAAACAGAAGAAGAAGTCATTCAGTTGGCAAACGAGACAGAATACGGTTTAGCTTCGACAATTTGGACGAACAATTTGACGAGAGCCCACCGTATGGCGGATCAAATTGATACGGGAATTGTGTGGATCAATACGTGGATGAATCGGGATTTGAGAACGCCTTTTGGTGGCATGAAAAATTCGGGAATTGGGCGAGAAGGTGGTTGGGAAGCCTTACGCTTTTTTACCGAGCCTAAGAATGTTTGTATTGAGTTTTAGTGCTTGGTGCTGTGGTGCTGTGGTGCTGTGGT
>Ga0209186_1003136_pt1 | contig 11427 bp, 6 predicted proteins | sample SidtaG_FD_187426 | JGI IMG/M metagenome (GOLD analysis project Ga0209186, IMG submission 187426) | Marine algal microbial communities from Sidmouth, United Kingdom - Sidmouth_Male2 metaG (SPAdes) (version 2) | ecosystem: Host-associated > Algae > Red algae > Unclassified | place: Sidmouth, United...
GAAAAAGAGTAGACGTTTTCCACCGTACTTATCCAATCATTTTGGGCAAGCATCAGCATTGGCAATACTGCCATAAAAATAGAGGGAATAAATTTTATCATAGCTTTTGTACTTATTTGACCTATATAATACAAAAGTATTGCCAATTTGGTTTAGATTAATTTTTACAAACGACACTCTATGGTTTTATTATGAGGTCAATAAGGAGAGAACGGTGGATTACTTCGTCGTGCAGTCTGGTCCTGCTATCCACTCTTATGCTAAAGCCCACGCAAAAAGTTGGTTGTCTGTTCATCGAGCGAAGTCGAAATATAGCCAAGCTTCTTTAGCATACCGTTTCTATCAGGTCTATTTTGGATGGACAGTATGGGGATGGTTCTGGTTTTAAAAATCAAAAAAATGCCAGTAAATCGAATAATTGGTGTTTTTTTGGTTTTTACATGAGTCAAAACCCATCTACATTGGTCAATGAAAACCATCTTGAAGATGGTATCCATTGACTTACCTACTTTTTAAATGTATTACTATTTTGATTAGGGTAAGTTAATGAACCTCATTATACCTATGGTGATTTTGTATTTAGACTCCATCTTCATAGTGGAAATGTTCTTGGGATGCAGAACTGAAATTGCCGATTACTTTAGGTTGAAAATGATGTTCATTAGGAGAAAAATATTCCTTTTTAATTGCCCAATCAAAAACAGAAATATCTATAGGATATTTTGTTAAAGTTCCTGTGAGTTTATGTTCTTTTATCCATGCTTCAGTCTTTTCTAAATTAGAAAAAACAGCACTTGGAAAAGGATTGGCACCATTTCCTTTAAAAATCCATCTTATTTTTTGAGTTATTTTTGTAGTCTAAAAACTATCTACTTTTGTAAATAATAGAAGGATTCAAAACTACCCAAACAAGCGTTCATACCTTTTAAGATAGACCCGATAGTAGCGTTATACCAAAATGAATTGCAGATATAAGAAAGGCTTTTGGTATAGTAGCGGATAGCGGGACCGTGCGTCACGACAGAGCGATTTACCGTTCTCTCCTTATTTTTATAAATTGTGGATTGGTGAATTTATAGCTAATTCGTTTTTATAAAGTATGATTAGCTCAATTGAGGATTCCACGTTTTAAAACAATTGCAATTTTCTTCAGGGCAGGTTAGAAATCCTTTAGTTGGGTAGCCTAATTCTTTATTTACGACTCCTACAAATTGATGCTTGTGAAAATTGTGGTTGCAAATATTGCAGTTGGGACTTTCGGTACCATCCGCTATGGCGATTAGCTTTTCGGTAGCAATGGTAAAGATTTCATTCAACTCTTCTGGATCTTCTGGAATTTCGCCTTCTTCAAAAAATATGATTTTATTTAAGTCTTCTATTGGGTTGAGATTGTTGTAGAAGTATTCGTGTATTTTGTAACACGTTCCGTTTTTAATGGCTTTGTTTAATTCTCCTGTTTTAAAGAAAATTAAAATTACCCAATAGTCGTCTGGGGTTAGGGTTTCTCTAAAAAGCAGGTATTCTCTTGGAATGGGCTTTAGTGTTTGGCAGGCCTTGAACATTTGATCTACGAGCTTATCTAATTTGTCTGCAAGTTTCTTTTTATTTTTCATTTTGTTTTTTTTTGGACGAAAGGAACGATTTTGTTGGGGCGAAAGGGACGTGGTAAAATTGCCTTGTGATCATTTTTTTTTCACATCCTTCTAACTCAAATATTTTCCGACGATAGGCATTCTGCGTCCCATGCCGAAAGCTTTGGGGGAGATGCGGAGCATGGGGGGTGTTTGGTATCTTTTGTATTCGTTCAGGTTTACAAGGCGTAGGATGCGAGTGACTAATTTTTCGTCGAATCCTTTGGCAATAATTTCTTTTGGTCCTAATCGTTGTTCGATGTATTGGAATAGGATTTCGTCTAATTTATCATAAGGTGGTAAAGAATCGGAATCGAATTGATTGGGTCTTAATTCAGCGGATGGGGCTTTGTCGATGATGTTGTTGGGAATGAGTTCGTCGTGGCGATTGATGTAACGGGAAAGTTTGTAGGCTTGGACTTTGTAAACATCGCCGATAACGGATAAGCCTCCACACATATCGCCATACAAGGTACCATAACCTACGGCTGCTTCGCTTTTGTTGGAGGTATTGAGTAGGATGTAACCCAATTTGTTGGACAATGCCATTAAGATAACCGCTCTTGAACGGGCTTGCATATTTTCTTCGGCTACGCTAAAAGGTTTGCCTTCAAAGTGTGGGGTGAGTAATTCTAAAAAGGAATTGAAAGGTTCTTTAATTGGGATGATTTTGTGAGGCGATCCCAATTTCTCTACCATTTTGACGGAATCACTGACGGAATGGTCGGACGAATATTCGGAGGGCATCAGGACAGATAAGACGTTTTCTTTGCCCAATGCTGCAACGGCTAAAGCGAGTGTTAAAGCCGAGTCTATACCGCCAGACAAGCCTAAAATCGCTTTTTTAAAGCCCAATTTTCCGAAATAATCTTGAATGCCCAGAACGAGCGCATTGTACATTAATTCGTATTTTTCTTTGGGTTGGGCTTGGTCTTTTTTTCTTGTGTCAGCAGATAATTTTTGGGTATCGTAGTACCCAATGGCTTCTTTGAAATAAGGCATTTCTTCTACTAAGTTTCCTTTGTCATCCATAATAATTGACCCACCATCAAAAATGACTTCTGTGTGCGCTCCTACGGCATTGACATAGAGCATCGGAATTTTATATTGTTCCACATTTTTGCGGACAATATCAATGCGGTCTTGGGCGTGTGTGTAATCGAAAGGCGATGCAGAAATATTGATCATCAAATCAGGCGATTCTTTGATAAGTTCATCCATCGGACAAATTTTGTACAATGGATTTTCGTTGCCGATATTCCAAATATCTTCACAAATGGTTAAGGCTATTTTTGTTCCTTTAAACGTAAAAGTGCTAAATTTTTGGGCAGGTTCAAAGTAACGATATTCATCAAAAATATCATAAGTTGGCAAAAGTGCCTTGTGCGAGACATGTTGTATTTTTTGCTCGTATAGAAAGTACGCTGCATTGAATAAGTCTTTTCCTTCGGGATTGGGATTGGTCACAGGCGCACCAACAATGACGCCAATATCTTGTGTCAATCCACAAATTTTTTGAATGACTTCATCACACTTATTAATAAAGTCGCTAAACTCTAAAAAATCTCTGGGTGGATACCCACAAACCGTGAGTTCTGAAAAAACAATTAAGTCGGCTCCTGCTTTTTGGGCTTCTGTAATTGCTTCACTAATTTTATTAAAGTTTTGTTCAAAATTACCGATGATGTAGTTTTGTTGTGCGAGTGCTACTTTCATTGTATTGTTTTAGAAAATGTAAGTAAAGGACGGGTGACGGGTGACGGGTGGTATGAAAAATTACTCTTCCTCTTCATCAATAGAGGTTATTTTCAGTGTTCCATCAGGATTAAAAGACAGCTCAAAGTTTTCATCCCCTATGGTTTGAATCACATTTTGCAAAAGGAGTTCTTGATCGTAATAGAGTTTAAGTTCACAAATAGGTGCTAATAAATATTTCGTTTTACCTTCTAAATTGACGGTTAGTTTTGTCGCAAAAGTATAAATCTCCATATCATCTTCCAGCAAAATAGGCTTTACAATCAAAGTCATATTTGATACAGGAAATGGAGTTCTATTTTTATAATCAGCTACATATTGTCCGTTTTTCAAAAATTTTAACTCCTTTAAGGTAACTCCTTTTTCAGCAGTAATCAGGTATAAAAACTTCTTCAAATCGTTATTCATGAGTAGGGCTTTTTAGTTTTATTTTGGCTGCAAAACTATGCTAAACTATAGACTAAAGCAAATATCTTTTTTACTCGCATACCAGTATATTAAGAATTTAGTCTATCAATCAAAAAATAATCTATTTATGAATTAAACAGCCTACCTACCAAATTGTTGTTAATCTACGTAAAGGGACAATTTTAAGGAACGAAAGAGATATTGGTGAATCTCTATCAATCAATTCCTTATTATTGTCCGATTACTTATAGATTAATTTACGACCAAAACTAATAAGCCAACTCAATAGGCGTAACTTTTGCCTTGTTCAAGTTCCATAAATCATAATCTGTTGTTTGTACAACACCATCCATATTGGCATCCAATAAATCATATACGTACAATTGAGCAGGCTCTAAACGCCAAGCATCGTAATCAGTGGTTTGAATTATCAAATCTTGCGTAATATCTGCGGCAAATATCACCGCACTACTTCCTATCATTTTTTGTTGGCTTACTCCAAAAGCTTGTGCAGTGTTAACTGTAAAATCGTAAAGTATATTGCTTGCTTGTGCTGTTCCTGTTGCAGACATAACATCCAAGTGATTTCTATGACGTACAACAAAGTAATAAGTATCACCTACTGTTAAGTTAAAAGTTAGTGGAGACACGCCATCTGTGTCTGTGATTGTACCATCTGCCATCAACAAACCTACTTGCGTATCAAAAGTCGTCGTATTTGTTGTACCTGTACGAGCTTCGACCAATACCCAATCAACCATATTGCTTGGAATTGCTGTAAGGACAGAGCCCCCCGTATAGTTATACGGTGCTGTGGTATAAGGATGTTGCATAGGCAATAAGTTCAATGTGTTTAAGTCTGTACGCATCTGTCCAGCAGCTCCATCAAAAGCCCCTTCTAAAAACACTTTTAAATTGACTGAAGAAGCTTGCAACATAGGTGCACAGCTTTGTTCATCAAAAACAGCCGTTCCCACACATTGAGAGTTTCCCGAACTCATATCCGTTGGAAATTGGCTTGTATTGGCACTGCCTGGTGTTGGTCCAATACTACTTGTATTCCAAGTACCTCCGCTATTTAAGTGCATCGGTTCTGCATCTCCTCCCCCACTATTGGCAGCAGTATTTACACCTGCTGATTGGGTAAGCAAAATGTTGGCACTACCACAAGCAATAGGCAAAGTAATCGGATAAGAATTTCCTAAATTACTAGATCCACCATTCCAGATGACACCATCTACGACGCTTCCTGTCGCATCCCACAAATAAACTTGCTCGCTTCCATTGGTAAATCCACCTACTGAAGAAGCACCTGACAAACTAAAAATATTGGCTGCATTCGCTGCATCATTCCAATTAAAAAACTGTGTTCCTGATGGCACTGGACCACCATTTCCGTTACTTAAGTTATCTCCATGCAAAACATAAAAATCTCCTGCTGAAATAATTGTTCCATTTGGAATTAAGAATGCATAATCATCATCCCCTACTAAATAACAGCTCAAATCACATGGGCCAGGACCTGCACAAAATAATTCTACAAATTCACCTGTTCCATTATCTGTTGCGGTACTTCCTCCATCAGCATTTGCCAATACTTCGTTAATCAAGACAATGGATGTTGAAGAGGCTGCATTGGGATCACTGACTTCCACCATCACATTCGTTTGCAAATTGCTCGCATCACCTGTAAAGTCTATCGCAGGAATTGACAAACTATAAGTTGGTCCACTACCACTAACAGCATACGGTCCATAAATAGTTCCTGCAATCGTTACATTTACCAGTGTATTACTCAGGTTCAAAGCATTAAAAATAATGTCTATGGTATAGTCATCATTTGTTCCTGTGCAAATAGGTGTTACTGTTATTTGATCAATCGTACAAACCGTACTGCATGCCACTGTTACATTTAATTGTTGTACAGAACAGTCTGTTACTTGATCTCTAACATAAACCGTATAAACACCATTACTCAAATTAGAAAAAACATTGGTTGGTTGATAATTTGTTCCATCAATAGAATATTCTAAAGGGTTGTTATTTACTACATTTGCGTTTATAGTTATTTCGCCACTATTAGAACCCGACAAACAATTTGTATTGACAGCAGTAATAACGGGTTTATTTGGACAGGACAATGGATAATACAATTCTAATTCTACGACAATGGGATAATGGTCTGACATCAAATGTAATTCATTTTTAACTGGCGATGATCCAGATAATGCAGAACTAAAAGTAGTATTAGGTGTTCCAAACTCATCGTAACTATTGGTAACATATGCCACACTATTCGCATTATTGACTACATTATTGTCCATAAATATAAAGTCAAAACGATCATCTAAACCATTCGTTGCACCTCCATTGGTATTCGTCAAACCATTATCAGACGTATTTGTACGAGTAGACTGTGTAAAACTACCAACAGAACCACTTGTTTGACGATTCCATCCACCAATCACATCCACTAATCCATTGTTAACTAATTCTCCATAACCTGGTTCTATGATTCCGTTGTTGTCCGTATCTGTGGCAAAATCATCATCGTAAAAATTAAAATCGCCACCGACGACTACATTGCGATCTGCTGGCAAGGTCGCAATATAATCAATGAGGTCTTCTGCTCCATTTACTCTACGATCTCGGTCTGAAATCACGTTACCTGATGCACTGCTTGTTCCTGCTTTTAAATGCGTACTAAACAAATCAAGAAAAACAGTGTCTAAATGAGTCGATAATAATGGATCTAAAGCATACATACGATAGTGTGTTGGCGGTCTCGGATTGGCATTATTAAAAGAACCAACCACATCAAAATTAATCTGTGGCACATCTGTTTGACTCACAAAACCTAATTTTGCGGTATTGTAAAATAACATATTCCCCAAGCCAGCATAGCTGTTATAAATTGGCGCACGGGCATAGGTGATTCCCAACGTATTGGTATTTAAAGCAGCTAATAATTGATTGGCTCCTGATGAAGATTTCAATTCTTGTAAGACAATCGCATCTGCTTCGATTTCTTCCATAATATCTCTAAAAGCATTGGCTCTTGCAGTATTATCAGAAGCATTAGAAGAGGGATAGTTGAGTATGTTGTAAGTTACAAACTTAACTTGCTCATCTTGTGCCACACACATGGCACTAAACAATAATATTAATAAAAGTGATAAGTATTTATACATAGTATTTGGGTTTTAAAAATATTTAATATTAAATATTTTTATATTTTACTACTCCTTATTTTTAAGGAGAAAGGGCAACAAAGTTAGACAATTGTAACTAAATAAATACAATAAAATAGATTAATTCTTACGCAGTAAAATTGTATTTTTTTAATTTTTCTTTTTTGGAGACAACGGTAAGGTACGATTTTATGGCACATGCTCCCGCTGTTCATTCTTATGGTGGCAGACGCACAAAGATGTAAGGCATCTTGAAGATGCCTTACATCTACTGCCTCCGCCCACCATACCACTACCATCGGGTCTATATTGGACTGCTTGTACCCATTTGGTAACGGTAAAATAAAAATGCCAATAAACGATAATCGTCTATTGGCATTTTGAAGCTGGAGATGTAAGGTATTTTAAAAGTGCCTTGCATCTAATCGTTGAGACAGGGAAAAATAGCCCTGATAGTAGTGGTATGGCTTTTGTAGTTTCTGTGGTTTTTGTAGTTTTTGTGGTTGTATCTTGACACTGTTCAACAACCAGTAAAAGCCATAAGAACGGATAGCAGGACTTTCCATTACGACGAAGCACCTGACAGTTCGCTTCTAAAAAACATACTTTTAATCCAAAAGACCTTTCGTTTATCGCTCACTATCACTCACCACATTTCACCCACCACCTGTCATTCGTCACACATCACTAATACGCCAATTGTGTTGGGGCGAGTGTTGACTTATTGCTTTCCCAAGCATCGTAATCCGTTGTTTGTACCACACCATCCATATTCAAATCAGCAAGGTTATATACATTTAATTGTGCGGGAGCTTGTTTCCATACATCAAAATCTGTGAGTTGAATTACTAAATCTTGTGTATTGTCTCCTGTAAACATAGCTGCGTTTCCATCTATTAAGGCTTTTTGTTTGTTAGAAAAACCTTGTGCTACATTTGTTGTAAAATCATAAGTCATATTCACAGAACGAGGCACGGCGGTACTGCTCATCACATCTAAATGATTTCGATGACGCACAACCACATAATAGCTTCCACCAACGGGTAAATTAAATAATAAATCAGAAATACCATCTGTATCTTTAACCGAACCATTCGTCATCAACAATCCAACATGACTTTCAACAATATCTGTATTATTTGTACCAGAACGCACTTCTACAATAATCCAATCTACCATTTGAGCAGGAATACTTCCAAGCGTTATGGCAGGCATATTGTAAGGTGCGGCGGTGTAGGGATGCTGTAAAGGCAGTAAGTTTTTAGTATTCAAATCATTTCGCATTTGTCCCAATCCATCATACGCTCCTTCTAAAAATACTTTTACGCCAATACGTGCAGGCTCACAATCGTCAGGGGTTCCGTTATTGTTTGTATCTATGGTATCATCTCCCCCAGCGCATACATCTACATCATCACAAACACTATCATTATCAGCATCGGTGCATATTGTTTTTATCACAACCGTATAGTCTTCTACTTCTCCAAAATCAAAAGCTTCACAGGAAGTTGAACCGCCATTGTATTTCATAGAGACACGCATACGTGTTGTACCCAGAGGCACATTATTAGGAATGGTGAAAGAACCTGTGGTAACACCTGCTTGTGCAGAACCCGAATCATAGACTAATTCACCACCATCGGTAAAGTCGCCATTTTTATTAAAGTCAATCCAAATTCTCCATTGTTCGTCATAGTTTGTTCCAGCATAACCTGGTGTTAAAGTAGCGTTATAGGTTGCGCCTAAATCCATATCTGTTGAGATACTTGTATAGTCTTGGTATCCGCCATTGCTTCCAGAAGTATTGTTGATACTCGCTATCGCTACCGTCTCAATCCACTCATCGGCAACACTATTTCCTTGTGCGGTACAGTAGGTTAAGTCGCCTGTTTCAAAGTTAAATGACGTCGCTCCACCATTTCCACAAGTATTAATTGGTGTGATATTCCAATAGTAAGTTGTAAGTGGTGATAAGGTGTTGACTGTATATGATGTAGTGCTTACGGTACTTGATTCTACAATATTAGTAAAAGCAGCGTCTGTTGCTACTTGTACTAAATAGCTTGTTGCTCCTATTGTCGTATTCCAAGATAAGGTTGGGGCTAAGGCTTCGTTGGTTGCGCCATTGGCTGGATTGTTTAAGGACGCTGTGCCTGTTGGTGCGCCTACTACTAAATCTATGGTTGTCATTTTCGTTACGCCATTAGACGTAGCACTCACCGTAATTGTGTAAGTTCCTGAAGCAAGTCCGCCCGTATTTGATAAGGTCAAATTTGTATTTCCTGAGCCTGTTAAAGAAGCAGAAGAAAAATTGGCGTTAACGCCCGTAGGCAAACCACTTGTAGCAAAAACAACACTACTATTGAATCCACCAAAAGCATCTAACATAATATCGTACACTGCATTGTCACCAGGACAAACAGCTAAAGTTGTAGGTGTTGCCGTAATCGCAAAGTCGGGACCTGTAAGTTCGATGGTGAAATCTGTATTAGAAATATCAAAGAAAATATTGTCAGCACACACTACTTTGACTCGACTTGTTGTATTTGGATTATTGGGTACGACGATGTTGTGTGAACCATCATTGGTCACGTTACTTGCTAAGGTAATGGGATAGGTATATCCGCCATCTAAGGAAAGTAAAATATCGACATTGGCACAACTTACAGGGGCAGCCGTTGTATTGGCAACATCCCATGTAACTGTTTCTGTCGCTCCTACGCTCCAGCTCAAGGAAGTATTGGGACTGTTCACTAAAAATGGCCCTGATGCACTTGAGGTTGTAACGGTCATATCATCTTCATCTGTACAACCATAAGCGGCATTGTTGTCTCTTACGGTAAATCTAAAATCAAAGGTTCTATTGACATCTGATAAGACTTCCCATATATTGTTTGTATTGTTTACGATATAGCTAATGTCTGGAATCGTTCTATCCAAAGAAGCTATTGGGGTAATTGACTCAAAATTGGGTCCGTCGGTGCTTGTGGCAACGGGGGATTGTGTAGAGGTTTCGTTGTCCATCTGGTCCCAATTAGAGGTCAATGCATCACCATCTGCGTCAGTTGCTGTACCTTGTAAAGTAAAAGGTGTTGAACGTGGAATGGTATAATTTTGTCCTGCATTGGCAACGGGTGCGGTATTGCTTGTTGAAACAATACTTGCACAAGAATTTCCGCCACCTGTGATGAAATTAGAAATTTCTTGTATGCTGATGGCGTGAAAATGGTCGTCACTGTTGTTTTGTACGTTGGGCGCACAGATTCCTGCGTACCCCATAATTGTTGAACCACTGCCTGGCTCCATTGCTGTAGTATTGTTACGGTTACAGGCGTTATTCTGGGTGTGGTTTCCGCCAAATTGATGTCCCATTTCGTGGGCTACATAATCTACGTCAAAGGGATCATTGACAGGGCTTCCGCCTCCTGTGACACCACCTGCTTTAGAACCACTACAGACAGAACCTAAATAGGCAACTCCGCCTCCACCTGTACTAAATACATGTCCTATATCATAATTGGCACTTCCGATGGTATTATCAACGGTTGTTTGATTTTCTCCTAACATGGCTCCTCCATCATTGTTGGAATAAGGGTCTGAACCTGAGTTGGTATAGATAAGCTGGTTGTTGTTGGCAACTAAGACCATCGTTACACTGACTTCTGTTTCGTAGATTCCATTGACTCTGTTCATCGTTGTTGTGATGGCTGACATGGCACCTGCGACGGTTCCGCCATGAAAAGCGGTGTATTCTCCCGTTGTGGCTACTGCTAAACGGTAAGAGCGCAATTGACAGTCTCCTGCTACGCTTTTCAGTAAACCACTTTTTTGTTTTTTGTCTATGATGTGTTCTTCTACATTGGCGTGGCATTTCCATACATCGCCATCGGCTCTTGTATAGTCGTTTTTGTGGTAACTGATGTAGTTCGTTACATCGTTTGTGCTATATGGGTCGATAAATAGGCTTCCTTCTGGCGAGTAAATCATCGCATGAAATCCTCGTATTGTCCAGTCTAAACGGGCTTTTATGGCTGGGTTATCAACTTGCACAGCCGTGTATGTTTTGAGTTCTGGGAATTTATTGGCTAATTCCTTTTCCATCATCGGTGCTTCTTCGACTCGGAATGTTGCCATTCTGCCATCGTATAGTGGTAATTCTAAGTAAATGGCGTTGTTTTGGGCTTCTTGGCTGAATCGTAAAGGTGCTTCTGCCAAAAGGGTTTGTAGGTTTTCGACATCAAGATGTAGGGTTCTGTATTGATTTGGGATGATTTGTCTTTCACCTTGTAAGCTGATTCTGCTTTCTTCGATGTCTTCCCAAATATTGTTTTGTGCTTGGGTAAAAAGTGTTCCCCATAGTGTAAGTACATAAAGTAATAGAAGGTTGTTTTTGAACATTTCTTTTTATATTTTGAGTGATTGGTGACGGGTGACGGGTGACG
>Ga0209186_1003142_pt1 | contig 11416 bp, 12 predicted proteins | sample SidtaG_FD_187426 | JGI IMG/M metagenome (GOLD analysis project Ga0209186, IMG submission 187426) | Marine algal microbial communities from Sidmouth, United Kingdom - Sidmouth_Male2 metaG (SPAdes) (version 2) | ecosystem: Host-associated > Algae > Red algae > Unclassified | place: Sidmouth...
CCCCGCCACCCCCCCCCCCGTGACCTTCCTCTCCGGCCACTCCCGACGCACTGCCGCCAATGTTCGCGCCACCGCCGCCCTCCCCGGTGTCTCCCGCAGCGCCACCGCCGTCCGCAGCGCCGTCGGCGGCGCCCGCGCCAGCCGCGCCCGCGGCGCCGCCGGCCCCATCGGCGGCGCCAGCCCCCGCGCCATCCCCGTCGGCCCTGTCCGCCCCAGCACCTCCCGCGGCGCCTCCGCCGGCCCCTGCGCCGTCAGCTGCGCCACAATCCGCGCCATCCGCGCCCGCCCCATCGTCTCCCGCCGCGCCGCCGACACCCGCACTGTCAGCGGCGCCGGCGCCCGCGCCACCCCCGCCCAGCTCAGCGTCCGCGTCCACAGCGGCCGCCTTATAGAGGGACCAGCGCAAGCGCGACAGGAAACCGTGCCTGCGTGCCTCGAATACCATATTGTGAAGAATGGCAACAGTCTGCGTCGTTAGCACCATCTGGGGGACCATCCACATTCGAAAAGGGTGCAGCATGACGTGGAATCGCGCCGTGAGGATGCCAAAGATACGCTCTACGTCCTTCCGCAGAGCCTCTTGAAGGCGGTTGAATGTGCGCTGCTCGAGAGTCTGCGGGTTGGGGTAAGGGGCGACGAAGAATGCGAAGCGGGGGTAGATTCCGTCCTCAACTTAATAAAGCAAAGTTCGGGTATTACCATTCACAGTGAACGAAAACTCACGGGGCGACCACTTTCTCGTGATAAGATCCATATACATAGGCGATTGGTACCGTTCATATATTTGAGGCTTCCCGGACTGCCCGCGAAGATGTGGTAGATCCACGTGTCCTCATGGCAGATGTCCTCAATCACAATCGACCGCCGCCCATCCCGGCCCTGGTACGTCCCCGCTCGCGCCTTAGGGCACGAGGACAACTCCCAGTGAGAGCAATAAAGCGAACCGAGACAGCCGGGCAGCCCACGTTCAACATTGCGGGCAAGGATTCTCTCAATCTCTGGGGTCGTGGGCGGCCGCAGGTAGCGTGGACCGAACTCGTCGACCATGAACTCGTTGAAGAGCTTGACCACGCGCGTGATTTTAGATCTGGACAAGCGCACGTCCTCGTCCGCGCGGTCGTACGATTCTCCGTACGCCAGCACCCGGAAGGCGGCCACCAGCTTTTCAAGCGGATGGGCCTGCGGCTTCCCGGTTGCGTTGACATGTTGCGCCCAAAACGGGCGGTCCTTGATAACATGGTAGATCCGCAAGGAGACCGGCAATGGCACGCGAAATTGTCGCTCAAACTGTGGTCGACCAAAAACAGGGGGAAGGCCGTCGACGCCAAAACAGTCGCGAAGGATGCACTGGAGGCCAAGCTCAAAGTTTCGCGGTCGATTGGCCAACCGACCGGGCACGGAGCCCCGGTACCGCGGCCTGTGCCTATGCGAGGCCGCGAGAGCCCGCCGTCACGAATCCAGAAGAGTGGCCACGTGAGCGGCGACTACCATCGTGGTGGTGACGTCATCGTTGACGCCCTCGTTCTCCTTCCACCCGCTAATAGTCATTGCGGTGTCCAAGGTGCGCGCAGGCGGCGCCGGCCACGAGCACGACGGTGGCTAGCACGACGGTGGCGAGCACGACCGTGGCGAGCACGACCGTGGCGAGGCACGGCGGCGACAGGGGAAGGTGGCGACAGGGGCAGGCGTGCGCCTCTGTTCTGGGACACCCCCCCGATGGCACCCCCGGCAGACCGCGTAAATTAGGGTGCAGCCTGGCCGTACCTGCCATCCGGTACAGCGTTGGAATTGGTGTAAGTCGCTTAACCAGTCGTGTCGCGTGACCAATCAGGCTCAATAGCGCCGATGACTCTCTCATATGTAGGAGAGGGTGGCAGCCAGTAGTACGACTTCCGCATCGACAGATGTACGTCCCACGCACTCACACTTCACTGACTGTTACGTAGCATGTGCTGCGCGTCTACCGCTCCCCCTGATTCTCATTCCTCGCACGACCCGGGAGGCACAAGTCGGGCCCAGAGTGCAACGCAATTGGTGTCGGGGATCAATCTACGCTCGGCAGTGTGGGCATGCGTGTGGCCGCCCCTGCCACGAGTCTCTGTCGACCTCTTACGTCGCGGCCTCTCAAAAGGTCTGCGTCTGCATCAGTCCCTCGGTCACGTGTCACGATCTGCGAAGTGCATCAGGCCTCGATCGTGTCGCGGTCGTTGTTTTGCGTCGTCGGTCGTCCTCAGACACGTATTGCAATGAAATCATTTCGCGCCCAGCCAATGAGAGGGCCCGTAGCATACTCCAACCGTCCTGAATAGGGTGTGCGTGCCGTAGGTCGGCTTCGAATAGGACATGCGCTTTCTATCGTGACACCAAGACTATCGAAGGGAGTTGAAATGATCCAAACTCGAGAAGGTGGCTCGACGTTGGTTAGGGCACGTTCACATTGACAAGCACCTATCTGTGCCCTAGCAAACGACTTTAGACACGTTTCACCAATAATATAGACACGTTGTCATATACCGACATTGGTGGCTTTGCTCTAAGAGGACTATCCTTAATTTCTCAACTGGACTCGCGACGTGGCGCCCCTTCACAGGCCGCCTATCGTAGCGTCTAAAAATGGGCAAAATGTGCAGTAGACGTCCTACTGACAGGGCTACGTTTTGACCAGTAGTCCCCCTCGCTGGTGGGCGGTTCGTGGCACATCCCTTGGAGTTAACCGTCCGCAGAATCTCGCAGCTGCTAGCGAGGCTTGATCCGCGAGATCCGCTGCAAATTGCGGTCGACAGGCCCACGAAAGGCAGCGATCGATTGACACGAAGCAGACACGAATCAGATGTATGGAAAAATGTTGGAGATCGTCGTCGTATACACGGCCATTGAGTGATACTGTAAATGGCAGCTCGACCGTCTGCCACCGTGCAGACCTGTCAGCCAATCACACATGCAAGAATCAAAGTCGGGGTTGTGTGCAACCAAACATGCTGCACGGGTTGTGAGTGCTTGCACAACACTGGGAAGTTCATGGCTGGAAACTACCTGGAGGTCGGTATTTTCTTCCATGTTGGGACGCCTACAACTCTCGCGTTCATCATGCAATCTACCTGTAACCGTGCAGTAGACGAGCTGAGGGTTGCTCCCTCTGGTCTTGAGAAGCACAGCGTCTGTGGTGTATCAGTTTGAGCTACCCAGTTGGTTTTCTAGGGCTCTCAGAGGCATCGTGCACGCAGTTGCAACCCCCCCCGCCTCAGATAGGACGGAATCCACGAATCTGGATCTCGGGCCTCACGGGAGCGGGCCGCGATCGTTTGGCGGCGGTTGATTAACGTGATCGGGCGTCGTGGGACACGTGTGCCATCCAAGTCATTTGAAGCCCAGCCGATGAACGGGCGTCCTGGATACTCCTTGCGTCGTGAGGGGGGCATGCCCTATATCGCCGTCGAATAGAACATGCGTCCTCTATTATGTCAGCCGGACTATCGGACAGAGATGAACTTAACTACATTCATTGTGGTGAATCACGCTCCTTGGGGTGCCGTTACATTGACAAGAGCGTGGTTCGTGGACCAATATGCGAATATGAACGCGTTGTATCAATAAGACAGACACGTTTCGTTAGTCCATCATTGCTAGGTTTACTCTGAACCCGGCACTGCAACTGTTTCAACAAAATTCCAAATTGGCCTCTACGACGCCGCAGAGGCGGATTTGGAACACTTTGGGAACTGCTGCTGCAGTGCGCGTTTTTTGAACGGCAGTGTCTCACGAGCGACAAATCCACAAGTGCCCGGTTGGCCGACCGATGCAATTCGAGTGTGACAGTGGAACAATGACAAGTTTTAGAAAAACCAATTGATCAAGACATCTAGTGGACGTTGCGTGCAGTCAGCAGAGATTGGGTTGGCGTCGAATTGCGCCAGGGTTGTGGGGAGTGCTTCAGTGTCCCCACCGAACATACAAAAAGTAGAGATCTAAATCTCTCTGGATAAATGTCAAGTAAACGAGCGTCACATGATGAATACTCGGGCGTGGTACGCTTCCTTGCCAAAAGAAGATTTATGAAGTCCAGGTCAGCCAGGCCAGAATGCGTTCCCTGGACGGCTTTAACGCGGTGCGCGACTTTCCACACAAGCTGCACGCGCCAGGAAGCCGCTCAGGGTATGAGAATAGGGCACGCCTGTTGGGGAAACCCCCTGTCAGGGGTGACACGGCCCCCGGCATGAGCCGGGGACGGGTCGTCACCAGTCACGAAACACCCCCCTAGGGGTTTAGCGTGGGACAGCCCCCTTGGGCGGGTGTCCAGGGAACCCCAGGGCCACACATGAGACGACCCCTCTAGAGGGGCGCGAGGCGGGGAACACCCCAACGGGCCCCCCTGGAGTGGTCTGACACACACAAGGGAGACACACGTTTTCCCGAATCCGGGCTCTCTGGGGGGACCGGGAAGTTTGTGACAGCTTCCGCAATCCGAGCGTAAGCCGGACCGCGATATTATCTCGACCAGGGATAAAGTCCCACCGAAATTCGATCCGGGAAAATTGAAGCATCTTGGGATAAGTCCCGAGGTATTGGTTTTGAGTAAATCCTGAAATCTAGAAAGTCTTAGTGAGTTTCCTGCTTCCGCCCGAGACGGGCGGGGGTCCCCCTCCGGTGGAAGGGCTGTCAGGGATGCTGGGCAGGGGCAACTAGAGGCCCGGGCCTGAGACCGTGGCCCGTTGGGCGCCGGTCCCCCCATGGTAGCGCCCGGGGGTCGGGATTGTGCACGTCCTGCTTCTTGTTTCTGAGGGTATATGAGTGTGTGCTTTGGTGTCATCGTGCGTGTTCGAATAAATTATCGTTGCGTTTGCGTTTCTTCCGTCGTTTTGGTGCGCTTCTCGCCCAGTGGCCCCGGCGTTCGCGTTGTGACTCTGGCGTGGCGTTCCGCATCCTGTGCTTGGTTTTCCGACGGCGTTATACCCCGTCGGCTGTGAGGGCAGGATCCACTACATTTAGTGGATCAGCGGGGAACAGGGTCAAGCCCTACTTGATCAGTCGGGCCGTCCCTGTGTCGCTCTCTTACGGTGGACTTGCTCTCTTTGTCTTACCCTTTGGTGTGCCTGGTTGACTGTTGGTCTGAATTCTTCCACAGAGGAGTAGGGCCTCCATCGTTATGGATAGCATGAGGGGGATGTTGGCCCGCGCGGAAGGCGCGGGTTCCTCTTCACGGGACGTCTGTGACGGAGCTAGTGAGGGCTCAGGGCCGAGTGGCCTTTTGGGGGACCCTCCTCATGTGGAGGGTCGCGCGCGTGTGTCCACGAGAGTGTGTGGCACCGCGAGCGACGGAGGCGGGGGCGGTGAATGATTCCCGTTCCCCCCTTCTGTTGAGACCGCCACAAGGTGTCGAGAGCGAGTCTCCCCCAGAGTGCCGGGACCCCTTAGGGGTGGAGGACAAGAGGTCCCACCCCAAGAACAGGGGCAGTATGACGGTCGGGCTCGGCGGGCTAGGCCCGCCGGCTTACCCCATACACCCCCACAAGTCAGTGGGGTTGGTGTTGCACAAGGGGTGCTGGAAGGGGACGCCTTTTCGGCGGCCCTACGGGATTCACTGGATGCGTTCATTAGTCCCTTACATGAACGGCTGTCTTTCTTGGAGACAGCTTTTGGGGCCTCTCGACGGTCCAGGCGCCGTCGTCGCCGATTGAGCTCCTCCTCCTCGGATGGGGAGTACTCCGGCGGAGACGGGGGACGTCATATCCCCCGATGTGCGGTAGCACGCGCCCTAGGGCGCGAGATAGAGGGAGCCCCTCATCGTCTACTTCCCGAGAAGATCATCCCTGCGGATGATCGTTATGCAGCGATTCTGGATTGTGTGCCGTACGCCTTGGCGAACACGGACGTCCGGTATGACCGGACGATGGCGCACGGCCAAAACCGTCTGCGGAAGGATGTCTCGGCCACCTTTGGTCGAGACTCAGAGTGGAATGTGACACCAGCCTTAGGCGTGTTTGAGTTCTTGAACCGCTTTGAGAAAGCAGGGAATGACAATTATGTGTCAGAGGGCAGAGCCCTCTACCTCCTCCCGGAGTTCACCGAGGGTGATCTAAAACGGGAGTTGTACACCATCATGCCGTCCCTCCATAGAGGGGGGAGTGGAGAGGTCAGTTCCTATATGGAACTGGTCAATTGGCTCCTCCGCCAATGTGCGGACGAGCAGTCGCTAAGCGACCAGGACGCTCTGTTCCACGGAGCCTCCCAGGAGGATGGTGAAACAGAGAACGATTTCTACGTACGCCTTAGGGGGTTACGTCGCCTCTGTGGGTATATCCACACAGAGGGGCAGATGAAGAGCCGCAATATGCAGGGGCTCAATTGAGAGGTTCGCGCCGATGTGCGCGAACACAACACCGGCAATATGCCGATGGAACTCCTGGTGAAATATGCTCAGAGGAAGGGTGACGTCTATCGCAGACGTCACGAGGACCAACAGGCCGAAGAGGCCCGACGGGCCGAGGCCCGTCGAGAGCGTCGAGCCGCACGGCCGACACCTCCCAAGTATGTTACCGCGGCAGTGACAGCCCCAACTAAGGTAGGGGAAGTCCCGTCAGGTCCTTCCCCAATGGCTACAGGGCGCCTTGGGCAGCCTAGAAACTACAATTGCCTCGCATGCAACATGCGAGGGCACTTCTTCCGTGAGTGTCCCCACCTCGACGCGGCGACCAAGGCCCTGCCAAACAAGGCCTACAAGAAGCGTATGGCAGAACGTCCTCAAGAGGACCAGTGCCGTCGAAAGCATACGGTGGCAGCGGTGGGCACAAGCCTACGGCCGCCCTGGTCGTCGTCGGATGACACTCCGACCCCAGGGGTGGAAGCCGAAGAGTTGGTCCAGGAGGACAAGTGCTCCTCGGAAAACAAGTAACGGGGGCGGTGGTCCCGGCTCCTCCGACAACTCTAAGGGAAAATAGCAGGTACAAGTCTTCCCAGCGAGCCGTGAAGAACTAGCCTAAACGGCCTCTGGGGGTATCCCAAGGGAAACCCCCTGAGGGCACGGCATGTGTATTCATGCCCTCTTCTAGCTATAAGCCAGTCGTCAGGTTATTGCAGACGGAAGGTCTCGACCTTTCCACTCGGGCCATTCTGGATACAGGGAGTGTCCCCACGCTGATAAGCCGACAGATACTGCCGGACGACACCCAGCTACAACCGCTGGGTGAGTGGGCATCTATGTTCCATATTGTCAATGAGGGCTGGCTCCCCATTGTGGGTGCAGTGTGTCTTGGTAAGGGCCTTGGGGGCCAGACCTCCTACATCTCCTTTAGAGTTGTCGACAACATGAGTGTCCCAGCTATACAGGGCGCCTCCTTTATGGATGTCGCAACAAAGAATACATTGCGACTCAGGAGCAACATATGGAGCTCCTCAATGGTACAAAGGTACCTATCCGAAGAGTCGGTGCCTGTAAGGGGCACCCGATCGCGTCAGTCAGCGCGGTATGTGCGTGCCCCCAAGGGGTTACAGCGAAGCTAAGGCCGGAAAGGAAGACCTGGGTACAACCCGGGACTATCGCACATATCCCCGTGAAGAGTACCTACACGGGGCATGGACTCGTTACGGGGTGACCCCCGTTATATCACAACCATGGTATACAGGTCGCTCAGGGACCCGGCATCAGGGTGGTGGGCGAGCCGATAACCGTCCAAGCGATGCACTTGGGCGCTACGCCCTTGCGGCTGACCACCGATATGACCGTGGGATTTACCGACCCCTATGAGGGGCCGACCTATGAGGTGTCCCCGGACGAGCTCCAGGAGCGCGACGGGACCTCCAAGGAGGAGAAAGAATCTCCACTCCCAGGAGTGGACGTGTCGTTGGTACCCGACGAATGGTCAGGGGCCCTTAGGGCCCTCTTGAAGAAGCATGCACCCCTCTGGTGGGGTAAACTTGGGGTTGATACTCGGTGTAGAACACCGCATTCTCCTAAAGCCCGGGGCAGTCCCCGTGAGGCAACACCCCTACAAGGCCGGGCCTTTGGCCCGGGAGAGAGAGAAAGCTGAAGTCGAGCGCATGCGCTCGATGGGGGTTATAGAACCCTCCACTGGGGAATGGGCTAGCCCAGTCGTTATGATGCCGAAGCCTGATGGCTCGGTACGCTTCGCTATTGATTTCAGAAAGCTGAGCTTGGTGACCGTCAAGGACGCGTACCCCATTCCTAGGATGGATGAGTGCATAGATTCTCCAGAGGATGCCAGGGTGTTCTCCACCCTGGACTGAATCGCAGGCTACTGCCAGATACCAGTAGCCGAGGAGGATAAACACCTTACGGCGTTCACGTGCCAATCAGGCGCGTGGCAGTGCGTGCGCCTCCCCTTTGGGTTGTGCAATGCCCCTGCCACGTTTCAAAGGGCTATGGATATGATCCTGGCAGGGGTCAAGTGGCATATATGCTTAGTATATTTGGATGTCGTTATCGTCTTCTCCCGTTTCCGAAAGGAGCACTTACATCACCTCGATGAGGTGTTGACACGCCTAGGAAAGGCAGGGGTCACCTGAAAGGCGGCCAAATGCCACTTCTTTCAAGAAGAAGTGGAGTACCTCGGCCATGTTAGCAGGCCGGGACGAGTACATGTCCTGGAGGAGAATCTCCGGGCGCCGAGGGGTCTCCGGTATCCGGACACCCAAACCCAGATGAAGAGTTTCCTGGGTATGTGCGGTGAATATCGCCGCTTCGTGGCCCACATCGCCAAGATAGCGAAGCCCCTTACAGCCTTGAAAAGCACCAAGCTCCCCAAACGGTTACCTCCCCCTAGGGAGGAGGAGTCGAAGGCTTTCGAAAAACTAAGGGGACGGCTTTTAGCCGCCCCCATTCCCGCTCTCCCCAGGAGAGACGGGCACTACATTGTAGATGTAGAAGACAGCTATGAACAGCTGGGTTGTTGTTTACAGCAACAACAAACAGATGGGGAGTATCACCCTATCGGCTACTACAGCCGCGCTCTTCTCCATGCGGAGAAGAGCTACTTCGTCACCAAGATAGAGGCGCTCGGCGTCGTCTGGGCGGTGACCTACTTGAGGTCATACATCGAGGCGGCAGAGGTTTTGGTCCGATGTGACCACCGTGCCCTACTATCGGTACTCACAAGCATGCGTCCGAACGCGCGGATAAACCGCTGGCGACTCCGATTATCGGAGTCCACCTATGAGATCCGGCATAAGCCAGGTAAGGACCAGGGGCTTTTGAATCTGTCAATTTCGATAGAATTAGAATATATTCCTCCTCCGCTGACATGCACTCGGATTTGATATTTTGATGAAGTCATGCATTCAAGTTCGGATCCGACATCCCTGTCGGAGTATGGATCAGTATTATAATCGGATACTTTCTCGCTCCAATTATGATTATACTCTGTGTACCTAGAATGAAAGTATTCCATTCGAGGACGGTTCAGCACAAAAAAGGATCGGCGCGTTTACGAATCAGACGTTGTCCGACGACGCCTGCACCAGATTCGGGGTGCTTTCTAAAGTAATGCGTGACGTAGTTTCAATCATCTGGGAAATCATAGTTGTCCGGCGTTCCTGCGCTACCCCAGCGTGAACACTAAAAGCTGCAATCTCGTCCTTAGACACCAAAGGCTGTGTGTCCTTGCGAGCAGTGCTGCCTTGGTCACGATGAGCGCTCTTGAGAGCGCAACAGTGAGGCACGCCAGAGTGAGCTCACACAGCAAAGAGGCGTATTTTGTGATTGTCTGGAAGCAAAGGGGCTTGCCTGGTGGTTTGGACCATCCGGTGGCGGGCCGTCCCGGCTGGAGGTGTACGCGGCCGTTGGATATGCCGTGCCTGTGGCTGGACGGCATTCGGGGGCCCTACGGTGGCCTCGCCTCGCGGACGGATCGTGGATGTGATATTGTCGTGTGATTGGCCCACATGCGCTTGGATATCTTGGCCGCTGCTGGTGGCGGTTGTCGGACTTGATCTGTTTTTGATTGTAATTCTAATTGTTTGGAGATACTTGATTTTCGCATGACTGGTGGCCTGCATTGGCCGGCTCCGATTGGAGGCCGAGACACGGGCTCCCGGGGGTCATTTGCTTCCGCATATGTCCGCGGATTGGGACCGAATAGCGGCCACACTGCGAAGGCGCCTCGTTCTCGCACTAGTGTCCACTCGACTGCTCCCGAGGCTCGAGTGAGCCTCAGATGAGGCTCAAATGATACTCTGTCTCATATGGCCTGGAAAAGCGGTATTTTTGCGGTGTCGGGGGCGCCCCGTCCGAGATTTCATCGTCCACAGCCGCCGAAAAGGCCCGTGGGTAAGTGAACTGCGCTGAGTCCAGATACCTTCTCAGACAGAGCAGCCGAGGCTGGAAAAATGGTCACAGAGACGCATCAAAACTAGGCTCACATGAGACGGATCCGCTCAAATGAGGCGGTCAATAGAATGGACACTAGGGGCCGGCGTGCTGGCGTTTGTTGGCCCGCCGTGGCCCCGCCAGAGGGCCGCCATGGGGGCTGTTAAGGGGAGATTTCGTCCTCCCCCTCGTGTCCAGAAGAATGACCAACCGTCCGTCCCTTGGGTCTCTTGCTCTCTCGGGGTTATGCCATACTACATTTGTCGCCCTCCTTGGGACGGGCGTGGCTTGCATTTTTCCCTTTCTAGTTTCTTCTGGGCCTCCCACTGTCGCATAAAACGTCGTGTCACCCCAGCCCACAGAAACAGATAGGGACACCTGCCCAGCTGAGGAAACCCACCCGCACACCCTTGCTCTACTCTCGCCCGGTGACACGGTCACCTAGGAAAACACTCGAAGGCGCAACGAGGGAGGAAGGAGGTGAGAACGCAGTTATTTTTTTTGTGGGGAAGCCGGGCCACGGGCGCCCCGCTGTCCCCTGAAGCTAACCGAGCAAGCGGGCCCAAATGGCCCCGAATCCCACGCAGTAGCCTCCCCATGGGGAGATCTGGGGATCCATAACAGTGCACCCCTCTACTGTAAAGCAGATAATTCAAACAATTGACAACCAAATGCAAACGACCCACAATCAATCAAGATCCCACCCAGCACCGTCAGCGCCACCTGTCCGAACCGGGGCGTGACACGTCATTCGCGTCACCCGGTGTACCAACGACCTCCTGGCCAGCCAAGGGGCGTGGGCTGGGACGTGTAATGCGACATAGCTCCCTTCTCAGCGTGGACCGTCCCGGGCCAGCTCAGGCGGTTCCCCAACCGGCGCCTTGTCACGACCCTTTGGTGTCCCGCGGGTCTTGGGGGGTAGCGTGCGTGCCCGGTTGCCGTCCGTCCCGATCTCGTGGCCGACCGGCGCCCCGCGTGTGGGTGGTCCGTGGGGAGGAGGGGGATCGTCGGGTTTGGGTCGCGGGTCGTCCAGGGTAAGAGAGAGGAGGAGGGTCCACGCCCGGGTGAGGGCGGGTCCGCACGCGCGTCCCCCCCCCC
>Ga0209186_1003146_pt1 | contig 11411 bp, 8 predicted proteins | sample SidtaG_FD_187426 | JGI IMG/M metagenome (GOLD analysis project Ga0209186, IMG submission 187426) | Marine algal microbial communities from Sidmouth, United Kingdom - Sidmouth_Male2 metaG (SPAdes) (version 2) | ecosystem: Host-associated > Algae > Red algae > Unclassified | place: Sidmouth, United...
CCCGAGCGGCCACCAGAGCGGTTATCCGTCCGTTTGCCACGATTGTCATTTCGGCTATCCTTGCTGCGACTGTCACTGCTACGACTGTCACTGCTACGACGGTTATCGCTACGACGGTTATCGCTACTGCGACTATCGGTTTTCCCACCGCTGCGGCTGTCGCTCTTTCCACCACTGCGGCCGTCGGAACTGCGGCCGTCGGAGCTGCGGCCGTCGGAGCTGCGGCCGTCGGAGCTGTGATTGCCGGAGCTGCGGCTGCTAGAGCTGCGAGGAGGACGTGAGCCACTGCGTGATCCACCTGAAGTGGATTTCTTAATCGGATTCTTTTCGATCACCTTTTTTGCTTCAGGAATCGAAATAGGTCCGACTTCATCGCGACCGGCTTTTGACGTACCTGGGCGTTTGTTCCTGGAAGATCCAGTACCTTTACCCGGATTGATCGGGCCAATGTCAGACGGCGTTACCCGCATTTCCTTTTCTGGCTTCGGCTCTTCTTTTGGTTTCGGCAAAGCGCGGCGAATGGTATCACTCGTCGGGCCAATAGGACCAATGTCAAAATCCGCGCTCGTCGGAGGAGGCAACGCGCCTTTATGGCGAGGCGCACTGTCAGCTGGCTTATTAGCACTAGCGTCTGGCTTTTTAGCACTAGCAGCGGGCTTTTTGTCAGCGTCTTGCTTTTTATCAGCGCCTGCGGTGCCAACTTGAAGCTTTTCACGCAAGCTGTTGCCTGTACTGCCTGAGCTGGTTTTTGACGCATCCGTTTTCGATGCATCCGTTTTACCAGACGCAGCACCAGGGGGAGACAGCACTTTTTTCACGCTGTCGGCCGCATCTTTCGCGCCTTGCTTAATATCTTTTCCAAATTGTTCAGCAGCGCCTGATTCGTTTTGATCATCAGGGCTGGGAGTTGCTTTTGTCATTCCAATTTACCTTTTTCTGTGAGACTTCTGCCCAAGAGGTTTTCGAAGAGTTTGACCGATGTAAACCCTTCGAAAGACACATCCATCTCACACAGAGATGGCGAAGAATCGAGTACATTCATGAACCGAAATTCACATCCCGAAAAATCAGCCCTTGCATATAGTCATTCGCCGGCGATTTTCGGCCATTTCACCCAGTTAAGCAACTCTTTAGCAGTACTTTCTCTCTTTTTCGGCCTTCTTTGCCTGTTCTTTCAAACTCAAAGCCATGCGGAAGAGAAACATACCGTGCGTAAGCCCCTCCCCTCCGCTGACATCATCGCTGCTCTCCCAAAAGACGGTGGAAAAGAGTTCAACCGACTGGTTTTCGCCACCAGTCCCTACCTCCGTCAGCATGCTCGAAACCCGGTTGACTGGTATCCGTGGGGACAGGAAGCCTTTGATCGGGCCAAAAAGGAGAACAAACCCATCTTTCTTTCGGTTGGATACTCTTCCTGTCACTGGTGCCACGTCATGGAGCACCAATCCTTTGAAGACAACGAAGTGGCCGAGATTCTGAACAAAAGCTTCATCAATATTAAGGTCGACCGCGAAGAGCGTCCAGACATTGATCAAATTTACATGAACGCCACCCAGCTGATGCGATCTCGTGGGGGTTGGCCCAATTCGGTTTTTCTAGACCCGTTGAAACGTCCTTGGTTTTGCGGCACCTATTTTCCTAAAGAACAGTTCATCAATGCACTGACCCAACTAGAAAACGCGTGGAAGACCAAACGCCCCGAAGTGGATGAAACCGCGCGGGCCTTCCAAATCGAACTGCAACGTTTGTCTTACCGTAAACTCCCGCCGGCAGACACGGTGATTGACCGCAGCGCGTTGGACCGGGCCATCAAAGAGCTTCGCGGTGACTTTGATGCGGACAATGGCGGCTTCGGCGGAGCGCCTAAATTCCCGCCGCACGGGTCGCTAGACCTGATTTTGTATGAGGTACGTCAAGGCAAGGAAGCGGCGCTCGACATGGCCACCAAGACCCTGGATAAAATGGCGCTCGGCGGCATCCACGATCATGTTGGAGGCGGCTTCCATCGTTACGCTACGGACGCGATTTGGTTTCTCCCGCATTTTGAAAAAATGCTCTACGACAACGGTCAGCTCGGCCACGTTTATACCGAAGCCTTCCAGGTCACCAAGAATCCGGTTTATGAACGAACCGCGCGCCGACTCTTCGACTGGGTGCTCAAGGACATGCTCGATTCTCGGGGCGGCTTTTATTCGGCCTATGACGCGGACAGTGAAGGCGAAGAAGGGGTCTACTATCTATGGAAGCGCGATGAGGTACTTAAACTTCTTGGCGAAGAAAAAGGAAGCGCGTTTTGTGATGCGTATCAAATCACCGAAGCGGGAACCTATTACGAAGAAGCGACCGGCGAAAAAACGGCCGACTGCATCCCTTGCTTAAAAGGCTACGTGACCAACCAAGCCCAGCGAGCCGAATTTGACGCCGCCTTGGCCCAGCTACATAAAACTCGCTACACCCGAGTGCCACCGATGCTGGATGATAAAGTTCTTACGAGCTGGAACGGGCTCATGATCGGTGCCTTTGCCATCGGCGGCCAAGCACTTAAAGAACCTCGCTACACCGCTGCGGCGGAAAAAGCGGCTGACTTCATTTGGAACAACATGCGTAAAGAAGGGCAACTCCTCCGCACCTACCGCGAGGGCAACGCCCAGCTGAACGGGTATCTGGACGATTACAGTTTCTTGGCCTGTGGTTTGCTGGACCTGCACGAAGCCACGCAGAATAAACGCTGGCTCGACGCGGCCGCAGAACTGGTGGACCAAATCGAAGCCCTCTTTCTCGACAAAGAGTCGGGTGGCTATTTTTTCACCTCCGATGACCACGAAGAGTTGCTGTCACGGAACAAGGACCCCTTCGACGGTGCGATCCCTTCGGGAAATGGCATGACCGCGCAAGCCCAGATCCGGCTCGGCATCTTGACCGGAGATGAGAGCCTGGTCGAGCGGGGACGCAGCACAATTCGTACCTTTGAATTTATTCTTGGACGCAGCACCCGCGCCAACGCGAGCATGCTTTTGCCCCTGGCCATGTACCATGATCATAAAACCGCAACGGGACAATCCATCCCAGTTGCAAATACATCGAACGCATCGAACGCATTCCCTGACGTGACCTCCATTATCGGACCGGTCACGGTCAACGCCAAGCTCGAGAAAAAGGAAATCAAACCTGGTGAGACCATCCCGTTTAGCATCACCATTGACCTAAAGAAAAACTGGCATGTCTACAGCAACAAACCAAAAGCGGATTACATGATTCCCACCGTGGTTCGCTTGGCTGACGACAAGCAACCCTTCACCATGGCCAAACCGACTTACCCTGAGACCGAAGTCTTCACCTTCGAAGGAGAGACGATGAGGGTTTACCGGAATCAAGCCATCATCAAAGGGAGCGTCACTCTGAAGCCCGACACCCCAGCTGGACCGCTAACCCTGACCCTCATCTGCGGATGCCAAGCCTGCGATGAAGCAACCAATGTCTGCGTCGCACCCGAAGATCACGAGCTGAAAATTCCCGTAACCGTCATCGCCGCGCCTTAAGCCATCTTGAAAGCCATTTTAATCCCTGAGTAAACCGCATGAAACGCATCATCCAAATCGTTCTCTTCGCTTGCATCTTCCTCACCATCGCAATCACGACCATGAACTGTCGATCCTCCGCTCCAGACCTTGGCATCACCAACGGTAAACTTCTCCCCTGCCCCGGCTCGCCGAATTGCGTGAACAGTCAGATGAGCGAAGAGAAGCACCGCATCGACGCCTTGCCCGACCGGTGGGACGAGCTGAAATCAATTTTAGAAAACACGGCCTCGGTGACGATCATTGAAAGCGGCGACACCTATATTCGCGCGGAGTACAAGATTCCTGTTTTTCAATTTATCGATGACGTCGAATTTCTCCGCGACGCGTCGGCAGGGAAAATTGAGGTTCGGAGTTCGTCACGGGTTGGGAAGTCCGACCTCGGGGTAAATCGTCGCCGTATCGAAAAGCTGCGGAAGCAATTGGGTTCGTCTTAGCGGGCTTTGCCCTTCACCCACTTACAAACACCGCTCCAACAACCCTGCGGCCTCGAAAACATCGCTAGATTATAAAAACAACCGCGAATTATCATTGGCCAGAATCACAAACCCGCGTTAGACTTAGCCAAAACGTATCAAGACTATGAGTGACGACGGCCCAAAAAATCCCCTCGAAGAACTACAAAAACAATTTCAAGACGTGATCGGAAAAGCGAAAGTGCAATTCCCGAACATGAAAATGGACGGCTTCCCCTTTCCCGAAGACGGCGATGCCCAAGGCTCCGGCGGATCCGGCGGTTCCGACAGTACCACGGGCGAAGCCGACGAAAAGTCGGGCCTGGATCTCATCCACGAATTCGACTTCAAACCCCGCGAAGTGAAAGACCATCTTGACCGCTTTGTCATCAAACAAGACGAAGCAAAAAAAGTGCTCTCCGTCGCAGTCTGTGATCACTACAATCACGTGCGGCGTTGCCTCGAAAACCCAGAGGAAGAAGACGCGAATTACAAGAAGCAAAACGTCATTTTGCTCGGGCCTACCGGGGTCGGCAAAACCTACCTCATGCAAAATGTCGCCAAGCTCATTGGCGTCCCTTACGTCAAAGCGGATGCAACCAAATTTTCAGAAACCGGTTATGTTGGCTATGATGTCGAAGACATTGTCCGCGATCTCGTAAAGGTTGCCGACGGCGACACGGAGCTTGCGCAGTACGGCATTGTCTACATCGACGAGATTGACAAAATTGCTTCATCCGGAAACGGCGGTGGCACCAAAGATGTCTCCGGTCGCGGGGTGCAAATCAACCTGCTCAAACTCATGGAGGAAACCGAGGTCAACCTCGTAAGCCAAACCGATATGATGGGGCAAATGCAGGCGATGATGATGATGGGGCGCGGCAAAAAGCAAGCCAGCGAAATCAGCACCAAGCATATGCTCTTTATCGTCAGTGGTGCCTTCATGGACATGACGGAACAGATCGAAAAACGCTTGGCAAAAAATGCCATCGGCTTCGGCCAAGTTGAAAAAACCGAAGAAGACGAGCGCGCAAACTTGCTACAAAAAGCGGAGACCCGCGACTTTGTCAGCTACGGCTTCGAACCCGAATTTATTGGTCGACTCCCAGTGCGCGTCGCCTGCGAGAACCTGATCGCGGAAGACCTCGAAATGATTTTACAGAATGCGGAAGGAAATATTCTTCAGCAGTACATCGGTGACTTCGAAGGCTATGGGATCAAAGCCAGCTTTGACGACGCATCCTTGGGCGAAATTGCAAAACAAGCCGCGGAAGAAAAAACCGGAGCGCGTGGCCTCATGACCGTACTCGAACGTGTGCTGCGTCAGTTTAAATTCGAACTCCCTTCGACCACGGTAAAACGCCTGAAGATCAGCGACAAAACCATCACCGATCCGGATAGCGAACTCGCGCAACTGCTGGAAGGTCAAGAAGACGACCAACGCGCCATGTTCGTGCAAGAAGTCGACGACTTTGCCAAGCGCTTTAAGGGAGAGCATGGACTCGAATTACGATTCAATACGAAAGCGGTTGACGCAGTTATTGAGGCCAGCCAATGCCAACGTAAAACGGTTCGGGTTCTTTGTGAGCAGAAGTTTAAGGATTTCCAATATGGGCTAAAACTCGTGGCAAAAAACACCGGGGAAAGTTCGTTTGAAATCACCCCTGAAGTGGTGGCTGATCCCGACGGTCAACTCAGTGGCTGGGTGCTAAAAAGTTACGACAAGTAGCCCCACCTTTTATCTTCATAAACTATCATCATAAACCGACACCCAATCTGAAACCATAGTGAACCTGTTTATTACCGGTACCGACACGGACATCGGCAAAACGGTGGTGACCACAGCGATTGCGCTTGGCCTGCAATCGCTTGGCTTGCGAGTTGCCCCAATGAAGCCGATTCAGAGCGGGGCCGAAGCAGCCCTACAAGGCCTAGCCCCTGACCTAAAGCCCGTCTTGCAGGCATTGGATATTCCGTTGCGCCCAGAAATGTGCAGCTACCTACTTAGCCTCCCCGCCTCGCCTCACCTCGCCGCGGCCAAAGAAAACATTCACGTTTCGATCGAGCGCATTCTGGAAGATCGAGAAGTGCTGCTGAATGATCCGGCGGTCGACGTAGTGATCGCCGAAGGTGCCGGCGGCGTTCTGGTGCCCGTAAACGAGAATCAAACGATGCTAGATCTTATGACGGCTTTTGACTGGCCGATTGTTTTGGTGGCGCGCTCTCGACTGGGCACCTTGAATCACAGCCTTCTGACAATCCAAGCCCTCAAACAAGCGGGGCTAAGCGTTTGCGGTTTTGTCACGGTGGACACCGACGAATCCGAATGGGGTGAGATTGAGGCAGACAATGTAAAAACGATTTCGAGCCGAGGAGCGGTGTCGCATTTGGGGCATATCCCGTGGATGCCTGAGCTCTCCACTCAGGTTTCGAGCCCTCCAGCCTCTTTGCGGGAAATCGGGCGAAAAATCGTAGAGAACATCCTGTCAAGGTAGGTTTCTGCGACAATTTTAGGCAAAATGCTAAATATCAGCCCGACATCACACCCCAAAAAGAAATCGGATTACCCCGTTTAATCTTGCGAAAGCTCACTCAGCTTGGCTTTTATGACGCATGGTCAGAGATGGTGGATTGAGTCGAAGAAAGTTTTTGCAACGCGTGGTTGCAACGGGTTGTGCAAGCGGGGTTTGCCTCCAATCAGAGGTCTTTGCGGAAATCCTTTCTGGAGACGTTGCCTCAACTCTTCTTACGGCTAAAAACGGAGCCGTCAGCTTATCTGACTTTTTGGCTGCAAAGTCTTCGTTTTCGAATGGCATGCAAGCGCCGGATCCCAGGTTGCCCATCGCGCCAGAAATTCGGGTGATGCCTATCGCGTCGTCTCGAGTCATTCCGAGCTCTGCTGTTTCAGGTTCTACGATTTCAGGTTCTACGATTTCAAGTTCTACGACACAACCATCTCCGTATGTAGCGCAACGAGAATCAGCCTATCAGCCGTCAGCGGCCCAAATCCAATCCTCAGTTCCAGCGCACCCTCGAGTTATCTCAAGTTCCTATTCTTTACCTGCCCCGCCACCGATCCTACCTGCCCCGCCACCGATCCTACCTGCCCCGCCACCGATCCTACCTGCCCCGCCACCGATCCTGCCTGCCCCGTCACCGATTCAGAACAATTCACGAAGCTATTCGGTTAAAAGCTACACCGCGCCTCAAACGATTACACCGCCCATTGACCACCCTCTTTTAGCCTTAGGCGGCAACCTGCCAGCAGCAGCCCATACGCCGGTACATGCACCCCAACCAACAGTACATGCCCCCCAACCAACCACTGCTCCAGCACGAACGGCTGCCAAAAAAGGCTACCCGGTAAAAAAACGGAAGAGTTGGACATCTCAAGGCGTGGCGCGACCTGAACGAACCAATAAAATGGGCGGCATCAAATTTATCACCATCCATCACGACGGCATGCCACCGGTCAGATTGACCACTGAGAAAGCGATTCGCCGACGCATCGAAAACATTCGAGCCTCGCATGTGAGCCACCGTAAATGGGCCGATATTGGTTACCACTACATCATCGATCCGATGGGACTGGTATGGGAAGGCCGTCCAGATCACCTGCAAGGTGCACACGCAGAGGGATGGAACGAACATAATTTAGGAGTCATGGTCCTCGGGCATTTTGGTCGGCAAGTCCCAACTGCTGCAGCCCTGAAAACCTTGTTCGGCTTCATCACGGCCCAGCGCTCGGTACACCGTATTCCCGCCAAGAATGTTATCACTCACAAAGAGGTACAACAAACCGCCTGCCCAGGGAAATATTTGCAGAGTGAGATCAGCAAAGCCCGAGGCAAAAGCGGTCCCCTCGCGCGAAGCTGATGGAGCATCAAGAATGGCTACCGGTTCGGAGTTACACCCATGGTGAAAACGCCATGGCGGCCGCCTCTGTTCTAAGTCAAAATGGGGTACAAACCACGCTCCGATCTGGCCCCCTTGCCCACAGCGACGCTCGGGACCGCATAGACCATCTCCTCCTCGTTCCCGCCTCGTTACATTCGCGGGCGGAAGAAGTTTTAGAGGCCTACGAATTTGAACGCGAGTTTGACGTCGACGACCCAAACGACCCTCACCTCCCAACCATGAGTCGGTTTACCGTCGGGCTTCTGCTCGGAATTATCGTCGGCTCAAGCATCGGGTGGATGCTGATGAAACAAAGTCAACGCGGCACAAAAACGGAAGAAGTCGACAACAATGATGACGGTAAAACCGACGGATTTTATTTTTTCCGCAATGGAGAACTCGCCAACGTGGTGGAAGATTGGAATTACGATGGCAAACCCGACTGCTGGATCGAATTCTCAGACGGCCTAATGGTCAAACAGCGAATTGACACGGACTTTTCCGGCAAGAGCGATGTTGAATACGACTTCGCTCACGGCATGCCGACGCAAGCAATTTGGCGGCCGAACGAACAAAAGATGGTAGCGCGCAAAGATGAATACCGGAATGGGGTTCTCTACCGTGCCTTGCGAGACAGCGATGGCAATGGCCGGCTGGACTCCGAGCTTCTTTACGATCTAATGGGCAATGTAACCGAAATCAATCCACTCGAACAGGAAGTCGCGATCCCTAACGCGGTCGGCCTTCCCTCGGTTGAACCCGTCACACCGATTGCCCGCCCCGATAAACGCGCCGAATAAGACATTCCAGGAGGCCCTTACGTTATGGACTTACAGCTTAAAGATCAGGTCATTATCGTGACCGGCGGTGCCTCCGGCATCGGTGAGAGTATTGTGAGATCGCTTGCCAGTGAAGGAGCGATTCCAGTAATTTTTGACCTGAATGAGGCTCGAACCCATCTCTTGATTCAAGAATTGGATTTGAACGAACAAGAGTCGGGGTTTTCGACCTTGGATCTCACCAACGAAGCAGCGGTAGAGGCCGCAATCGACGGCGTACACGCGCGATATGGTCGGATTGACGGCTTGGTTAACAACGCTGGGGTAAATGATAAAATTTCCATCAAGGACTCGGTACATGACTTTGAAAGCTCCTTGCAGAAGAACCTCGTGCAATGCTTCAGCATGGTCCACCATGCCCTCGCGGGACTGATGAAAAGCTCGGGCGCCATCGTGAACATCGGGACCAAATGTGCTGTAACCGGTCAGGGCGGAACCTCTGGCTATGTGGCGGCAAAGGGCGGGCTGGTCGCGCTTACCCGTGAATGGGCCCTCGAATTACGCCACCATGGTATTCGGGTAAACACGGTGATGCCAGCCGAAGTCTTGACCCCAATGTACCAAGATTGGCTCGATTCCTTGCCAAACCCAGAAGCAACCCTGAAAGACATCGAATCCAGCATTCCCCTCGGCAACCGGATGACAACCTGCCAAGAAATCGCCGACATGGTGATCTTTTTACTGTCGCCGCGCTCGTCGCATACCACGGGTCAGATCATGTACGTAGACGGAGGTTATACCCACCTAGACCGTGCCTGCACCCAAAGCTCTTACGAGTTAGGCTGATTCGCCTATGGTTGCTGAAATCAAGCAAACCGTGAAGACAAAAAAAGACCCGATCACTCGACCGGGTCCATACACAACAGAAATGAAATTGGGGTAGTTCGCTTTAGCTCATAATTAGCTTTAGCTCTTAGTTAGCTTTAGCTCTTAGTTAGCTTTAGCTCTTAGTTAGCTTTAGCTCTTAGTTAGCTTTAGCTCTTAGTTAGCTTTAGCAACTTGAGTTTCAGCTTGGAAGAGCTCGTAGCCACGAGCCGCGCCATTGCTTTTTACTTCGCGGACACAAACAGGTCCGAGTTCAGGAGCGAAGATGACTTCGGTTTGGCCGGCTTCGGTATGCTCGATGAAGCGGATGCAATCGGTGATGGTAGAACCGTTACGGGTGGTGAAGGCCACATTGCGGTCGATTGAGATGGTTGATTTGCCTTTAACGCCGCCGTTGAACGATCCGTTGTATTCGCCGCGTCCGTCGAAGCGGAAGGCTTGAACGTATCCGTTGCCGTTGAGGAAAACGCTGTTGTCACGAACGTGGAGCCACATGTCTTTGTTCTGGCCGAGGAAGTTGCTGATATAAGCGGTGGTTTCGCCAGCGTCGTTGGCTTGGCTGCGCTGTACTTTGCTGACAAGAACGTTCTTGCTGTACACTTTGTCCGCCTGAGGAAGTTCGAAGAACTCTTGGAAAGTCCACTCAGCACCCTCTTCTACGTTGAGGTAGCTGGTCGCACCGAAAGCTGATCCGAAGATTGAAGCGGCGAGAGTGAGGATGATGATAAAGTGTTTCATGTTAAAGCGTCTTGTTGAGTTAAGATATACTCAAACATTACGTAATGTACAGCCCGTGAATGTAACTTTTGCGAAGTCTGCACAACATAAATCAGTTAAGTGATTGCACAGCAACACTTTAGGCATGGAGTGAAAATGGAACTTTTTTCTTAATATGTAACGCAGGTAACGTTACAAAGCCAGATTTGAGGTATTTTAGGTAATATACGTAACGATCGAGAAGCATATTTGCAGAAATGAACGAGTCATTACCGGCTATTAAGCCTCTATTTCGTTACAATCGATACATATCAACCGCTAACAGCCTAGACCCCACTCAAGAACGCCTCCGTTATAATGCATTGGAAATGGAAGGGGTTGTCAGTTATTAATCGCAACCCAAAAGGCCATTTCTAAGCCATTTCTAAGCTATTTCTAAGTGGCTTCTGCACCCGTAAGAAGCACGAAAGGAACCTGTATAATTTGGATTCGACCTCTCCCCCATCATTTTTGTTTGATCGTGAGTGCGCTCCTCTTCAGTCTAACTCGCCTGCTCATACAGCGGAAGTGCCTGCATGAGACATGTTAAGCGGAATGCTTTGCAGGCACGTTCCCGCCCTTGCAGCTATTTACTAAGCGAACTGATGGTGTGCCCGGATCGAGTCTGACACCAATGGCACTTAGATAAGCCATCAAATCATTTTTTTGCGACATTTTACGCCGTGGGAATCCGCCCCAAAGTGGGCGGGATGTGGTAGCCCGTGTGCAAGGCCGCGAAGCGGCCGCAGCGCCGGGTTCCGTGCAGGCGTATGAGGCAACGAGGGATATGCCCTGTATTTGAAGAGAAATCGGAGCGAGGCGCAGCACCGCGCAAGCTAGCTAAAACCGTACAATTTTCAGTTCAAAATCGTATTCTGAGCACGCATCAGTTGACCTCTGCTGTTTTGAAAGGCATCGCCCATATTGGTCTCTCTTCCGACCGCGCTTCCAGCGCTTCATATTATTTCCTAATGAATTCCGGTGGTTCCCTTCGGTCACCGACCGGCTAATTGCCATCAAGCCTCCGGCTTTCTTTTCAGGGCAGAGCGAACTCCTTTCCA
>Ga0209186_1003148_pt1 | contig 11408 bp, 9 predicted proteins | sample SidtaG_FD_187426 | JGI IMG/M metagenome (GOLD analysis project Ga0209186, IMG submission 187426) | Marine algal microbial communities from Sidmouth, United Kingdom - Sidmouth_Male2 metaG (SPAdes) (version 2) | ecosystem: Host-associated > Algae > Red algae > Unclassified | place: Sidmouth, United...
CGCTCTTACGAAGCCAAATAGTACAAAGAGCTGCGAAAACAGGCACTAAAGGGCTGATTTTGAACAAATCAGCGATGCAAGCAAAAGTTACAAGTTTGCAGGGGTTTACTGTCCAAACGTTAACGAAGGAGCGGCTACAGTGTAAACTTAGCCTGTTCAGGCGAAAGCTCGATCGATAACGTCTTTAGCAAATGCCTGCATTCTTTAAACGACGCGACTATTAATTATTTTGGGGAAATAGATGTCATTCAACCTAGTTGACCTGGTCAAAGACCAGTTAACCGGCCAAATGAAAGGCCATGTAAGCAAAATGTTGGGCAACGAATCAGGCAAATCGGATGCAGCACTAGGGGCTGCAGTTCCAGGTTTGCTAAAAGGACTGTCTCAATCTGCATCGACTCCAAGCGGGGCCGACTCGCTGTTAAAAGCAGTCAACGACCAAGATGCAGGTAAGTTAGATAACCTGGGCTCTATGCTCAGTGGCGACAAGGCAGGCTCTGTAGTTGACGCAGGCAACAAAACACTTGGCTCTTTGTTTGGTGACAAAGGCGTTAGCGCTTTAACCGGAGCCGTATCAGGTGTATCAGGTCTAAGCAAAGGCGGTGCAAAATCAGTGATGGGCGTGACTGCTCCCATGGTTATGGGTGTGCTAAAGCAAAAAGTCGCTAGCGGTGGATTAAACGCAGGTGGTCTTGCCAGCATGCTCAAAGGTCAGGAGCAAAATATCAACAAAGCTATGCCTTCTGGTTTGAGCGACCAACTCAGTTCGCAAGGCTTCCTGAGCAGCATCACTGGTGGCGCTTCTAACGCTGCCGGTTCAGCAGCCAGTTCAGCGGCTGGCTCAGCAACTGCGGCGGCCTCTTCTGCCGGGAAGTCTGCTGGCAACGCAGCTAATCAAGCGACATCAGGTGCGAAAAACACCGCTAGCAATTTCGGTGGTTCTGGCAACAACAACGATGGCGGCACGCCTTTCTGGAAGAAAATTCTACCTATCGCAGGTGTACTTGCTCTTATCTGGATCGGTATAAACCTGTTCGGTGGCAAGAAAGACACTGATGCCGAAGCAGTTAATGCAGTTGGCGACACAGCTACCGAAGCCGCGGCTGAAGGTGAGACTGCGGTTGAAGGTGTAGCTGCTGAAGGCGAAGCTGCTGTTGAGGGCGCGGTTGCCGAGGTTGAAGAAGCCGCTGCCGAAGGCGAAGCTGCTGTTGAAAGCGCGGTTGCCGAAGGTGAAGAAGCCGCTGCCGAAGGCGAAGCTGCTGTTGAAAGCGCGGTTGCCGAAGGTGAAGCTGCTGTTGAAGGTGCAGTTGCCGAAGGTGGAGAAGCTGTTGAAGGCGCGGTTGCTGCTGTTGAAGGTGCAGTTGCCGAAGGCGAAGAAGCAGTTGAAGGTGTAGTTGCCGAAGGTGAAGAAGCTGTTGAAGGCGCGGTTGCTGCTGTTGAAGGTGCAGTTGCCGAGGGTGAAGAAGCTGTTGAAGGCGCGGTTGCTGCTGTTGAAGGTGCAGTTGCCGAAGGCGAAGAAGCAGTTGAAGGTGCAGTTGCCGAAGGTGAAGAAGCTGTTGAAGGCGCGGTTGCTGCTGTCGAAGGTGCGGTGGCCGAAGGCGAAGAAGCTGTCGAAGGTGCGGTTGCCGAAGGCGGAGAAGCTGTTGAAGGCGCAGTTGCTGAAGGTGAAGAAGCTGTTGAAGGTGCAGTTGCTGAAGGCGAAGAAGCCGTTGAAGACGCAGTTGCCGAAGGCGAAGAAGCTGTTGAAGGTGCGGTGGCCGAAGGCGAAGCTGCTGTTGAAGGTGACGCCGCTACTGAAGAAGCTGCCGCCGAAGGTGACGCTACTACTGAAGAAGCTGCTGCCGAAGGTGATGCTACTACTGAAGAAGCCGCCGCCGAAGGTGACGCTGCTACTAAAGAAGCTGCTGCCGAAGGTGACGCTGCTACTGAAGAAGCCACAGATGACGACGCCGCAGCGGATGCTGAAGAAGCTCCAGCTATCGATCGGAGTGCATTCAGTTTAGGCGCAATCAGCCGTAAGTTCGGTGGCATATTCGGTTCAGCCGGTGCAGTACTTGGCGGTGTTAGCGATGCGGATAGTGCTACTGCTGCCCTACCTAAGCTTGAAGAAATTTCAGGCAGCCTCGATAGTGTTATCGGTGACTTCGACGCGGTTCCAGAAGCAGCACGCGGACCGCTGAATAAAGTGGTCAGCAGCGGTGTAGCTAAACTGACTCCACTTGCAGACACTGTCCTGAACAAAGAAGGTGTTGGTGATGTACTGGGTGGCGTTATGGGCCCAATGATGGAAAAGCTTCAGGGTCTCACAGAGTAAGCCACACGTCGATGGTGCCGGTACCGTCCCTAAGACTGATGGTGCTGGTGCCGTCCTAAAGACTGATGGTGCTGGTGCCGTCCTAAAGACTGATGGTACCGGTGCCGTTCCGAAAAATGTTGGTGCTTCAAATAGAAAAAGGCTGCCTCTTACCAGGCAGCCTTTTTTTTATCAAAAAAATTGTAGAAAAAACTCGCCCGATTAACTATCCAGGCTGTTGAGCGTTATATTCCTTCATCCACTCCCATGTTTTTTCAATACCGGTATCGAAATCTGTTTCCGGTTTCCATGACAGTGCTTTGCTCACCTTGTTGTTATCCAACACCACGTGTGGCACATCGAACCCACGCGAATCTTGATAATTGATTTCAATGTCGGGAGCAATATCAGTTTTTATTTTGGTAATGATGTCGGCAATAGACAAGCCATAACCAACACCAGCATTAAAAGTACCGTCAATATTTTCGGTAGCGCTCATGGTAATTAAATTAGCCAGGTCTTCAATATAAATAAAGTCGCGCACCACGCTGCCATCACCCCACACTTGTAAAGGCTCACCTTGTGATGCCTTAAACAGATAAGTACCGATTACACCCTGCACTCCACCGTGGCCTTGACGAGGACCGAATGGGTTCGATATGCGCAATATGGTGTATTCCAATCCATTATTTTTGTGGCGCATATAGATGTAGTTTTCTATAGCAACCTTAACTAAACCATAGGGACTAATCGGTCTTAACGGGTGTTCTTCCACGATGGGAGAGACGTCAGGAATTCCGTAAACCGTTCCACCGGAAGACAGGTAAACAATTTTTTTCACCTTTTGTGCTTCCATCAGGCTTAACAAATTCACCGTACCGATTAAATTCTGTTGAATATCTCCAACCGGATCTAACATGGAAGTAGACGGCACAGTTGTGCTGATGCAATGCACCACGACATCAATGCCCACGAGCGCCTCGGCGATACTGATCTGATCTTCAAAACCCCCTACTCGGTAATCGACTTTCGGGTTAGGTGCTCGAAAATGTTCAGGTGCCCGATCATACACTCTGACTTTATGACCGGCTGCAAGTAGCTTGTCCAGAATGTGAGACCCGATAAATCCATTTCCACCCAACACTAAAACTTTCATTTTGATGATTTCTCAACGTGTTAATTTAATCGGCGCTAAACATGCGACTGCTCGTTTTATATAGCAGATTCGTTGTAGTTCTCGATGGGCGAGCAGCCAGTGCTGCCTGGCACTTGGCGTTCAATCTCAAAATCAATGCAAAAAAAGAACCGGACATGCCGGTTCGTTGAGCTGTGGTTGCGCTCGTGGGTCGCAAGGTGCTGGATGCAGCCCTGATGGCTGTCCAGCGCCGTTTGCGAGTCCGCTAGAGCAGCCTTGGTGTGGGCTATTCAGATCACCGCGTGGCGAGACATGGCGTTGTCAATAGCGTCGACAACTTCATCCAGGTCTTTCGTGGTGCAGATGAGGGCCGGGCTCAGGCATAGGGTGTTATTCAAGCCGTCCAAACTACGGTTGGTGCGTCCGATAATGACTCCCTGCTCCATACAGTCAGCAGCTATCTGAGCCAGCATGCTCTCAGGCGCGGGCTCTTTGGTTTTTCGATCCATAACCAGTTCAACACCACAGAACAGCCCCTTACCCCTGACATCGCCAATGACTTTGTACTTATTTTGCAAGCCACGGAGTTTCTCGAGCAGGTATTCACCCATCTCTTTGCAGTTTTCCAGCAGATTTTCGTTTTCAATGATGCGCATGTTTTCCAGGGCTGCAGCGGGGCCAGCCGCACAACCACCGAATGTACTGATATCGCGGAAGTAACCCATTCGATCATCACCGTCTTTGAATTGATTAAACACTTCCTCAGTGGTGACAGTGCAGGATATGGCCGCATAACCACTGGCAACACCTTTGGCCATGGTGACCATGTCTGGTTTGATGCCGTAGTGCTGATAACCAAACCAAGTGCCAGTTCGACCCAATCCACACACCACCTCGTCAATATGGAGCAGTACATTATATTTTTTGCAGATCTCTTGTACCGTTTCAAAATAGCCTTCTGGTGGTGTAATAACACCGCCGCCCGCTGTTATAGGTTCAAGAACCAACGCACCAACGGTGTCAGGGCCTTCAGCCAGAATAACCTTTTCGATTTCCTGCGCAGCTTTAACACCGTAGTTGGTTTCATCATCGTACTGGCAACGGTATTGGCAGCAGTGCGGCACTTCCACAAAACCAGGCGTGTAAGGTCCGTATTGGGCCTTTCGTTCAATTTGTCCGGACGAGCTAAGGGCTGTGATGGTGGTACCGTGATAATCGCGGTCGCGGTAGAGAATTTTGTGTTTCTTGCCGCCGTTCTTCGCGGCAATCTGACGAACGATCTTGTACGCTTTCTCGTTGGCTTCCGAACCCGAGTTCGAGTAATACACGCGACTCATACCAGGCATCTTTGAAATCAGTTTCTCAGCAAACTGAATGCCGGGTATATTGCCTGCAGAGCTGGCGAAATAGCACATTTCAACTAATTGGTCGCGCACTGCATCAGCAATACTTTCACGTCCATAGCCAACATTAACAGTCCAAACCGCACCTGATACAGCATCCAGATGCTCCTTGCCTTTAGCATCCCAGACACGCATACCCTTGCCTTTAACAATAACCATTGGGTCTTTCACTTCCAACGGTTTGTGCGGCGTCAAATGATGCCACATGTGCTTCCGGTCGCTTTCGACTAGCTCTTTTATGTCAACGTCAGCTGTTGTATTCATTTAATTCTCCTAATCGATGTAGTACGGCGATTGATGAACGTCGCAAAATCATACTGGACTCTATGGTTGCTTATATAGTGACAGAGGGTGTCGGCGCAACTAGCGCCAGCAAAAATACAGAGTTGATACCAGATATTATTATCCTACAGGAGGGCGAAATGGGTCTTACAGCCGCTTTAAAGTGCTCTGATTGTGGGTCCAACCACACTTCAAGAGTGTAAAGCCGCTTTTAAGGGGGCGAGCATCGCTAAATCAACGCTTTGAAATCCCGTTGATGTGGGAAATTTCAACCGTGTGCTGATGCACATAATGGGTAAAACCCCGCGTAGATCCCCGCGTGCATCACTTTAGTGTCCGAACCACCGAGGCCTCGGGATTGATTCTGGAAAAGTAGTTCAGAACAACCAGCCTAAGCTTGTAGGCTAGTTGTCTTGATATTGAACTTAATCCAGAGGAACGCCAGCGCGAGCTGCAAAGTACACCGCTTCGGTTCTGTTTCTGGCACCCAGCGCTCGAAAGATTGCAGAAAGATGCGCTTTGACTGTGTTTTCAGATATGTGCAAATTAGCTGAAATCGTCTTGTTCGGTTTACCCTGCAACAAATACTTCAGCACTTCTTTCTGCCTGTCAGACAATGCATTTAGTATGTCCGACTCTGCATTAACCGCAAGTGATTTGCTGTTAACTACCGTTTGCGCAGAGGTGACTTCACGCGGTAAAAATATACCACCAGCCAAAATAAGCTTTATGGCAGCAAGCAGTTCCTGGTGTGTTGCGCACTTGGTTATGAAACCCATGGCACCTTGCTCGACAGCTTTGTAAATTGTTGGAGGGTCCTGCTCGGCAGATAAAACGATTATAGGTGTGTCGGCAAGTTTCTCTTTCACCACATACAAGGTGTCCAGCCCTTCCGTGTCTGCTAAATTTAAATCAAGCAGAACCAGATCGTACTGATTGGCTTCAACTGACGCAAGCGCTGCTTGCATGGTTTCGCAATCGTGGATGGTCAGGTCTTGATGCAGCCCAGTGAGCAGCAGCTTCATGCCTTCACGAAACAAGGTGTGATCGTCGAGAATGAGAATCTTCATAGGCCTATACATCTCCTGCCTGACAGATTAATTTTAGTATAAGTACGGTCAGTACAATGCGCTACACCCATTTGGGGGACTAATTCCAATAGCGTACCAAAACTACGTCACGATATTTAAAATCGCAAATGGTGAAACAAAGAGCCTGGTCGGGACTACCGGCAACAGCACCCTCGAACGCGAGCAACGACAAAGCCGCCTCCAGATTACTGGCAAACACCTCAAATTAGCGAAGGAGACAACAACATCGCGCTGTCTTAAAGTGGGCTGGCTGCGGCAAAATGGTACAATCGAGCGTACTCGAAAGATAAAATACTTGCTGTGTTAACCACTGCTCCGTTATCGGCTGCCGACGAGAAACGCCGACTCAAGCTGCAACGCCAAACCGGCAAAGCCCTGACTGACTTTAATATGATCGCTGAGGGCGATCGGATTATGGTGTGCTTGTCAGGCGGCAAAGACAGCTACGTCATGCTCGATATGTTGCTTCATATGCAACGTGTTGCACCGATCAATTTCGAATTGATTGCTGTTAATCTCGATCAAAAACAACCCGGTTTTCCCGAGCATGTTTTACCCGAGTATCTAAAAACGCTGAACCTCCCCTTTCACATAATTGAAGAAGATACCTACAGCATCGTTAAGGAAAAAATTCCTGCAGGACAAACTACCTGTGGATTGTGCTCACGACTGAGGCGGGGTATTTTGTACAAGACGGCCGATGACATCGGAGCCGACAAAATTGCACTTGGCCATCACGGCGATGATGTGATGGAGACGTTACTGTTAAATCTTTTTCATGGTGGCAGTATCAAAACAATGCCCGCCAAGCTGCATGCTGACAACGGGCGAAACATAGTGATACGCCCACTGGTTTATTGTCGCGAGCGCGATCTGGCTGCTCATGCAAAAATAAAAAACTACCCTATTATCCCGTGTACTCTGTGCGGCTCGCAGCCTAATCTTCAAAGGCAGAACATGAAAGCCATGATTGCGCAATGGGAACAAACTGATCCTATGCGTGTTGCTTCTATGATGAATGCCGTACGTAACGTGTCTCCATCGCATCTCCTGGACAAAACCCTTTACGACTTTGATGCAAACCACCGCACTGGCAGTGAACTTGGTAGTGAACTTGGTAGTGAACTTGGTTTTGAAGCTGGTGGTGAACCTGGTGGTGAGCCTGGAAGCCAACGTGGCAGCAGAGCCGACTTTGCTAATAACGAATCAATGAGTAACGCATCGAACCATCACGAATCGCGCAAGTTCGATCCAACTACCACGGTAGTTCCTCTCCATCGTATGCCACAAACCGACCACTAGGATATTTATGCAATTGGTCGAGCTGTGCTAGCAACAGTGCAGCCGTTTTTTCTGTGCTGAATAGTTTTTCTGGCTTCACCCCGGACTGAAACGGTTCAGACAACTTTGTCGCGGTGGTTCCAGGATGCAAGGCGACCACTCGCAGGTTCGGTGCAACACGCTGCCATTCAATGGATAAAGACTTAAGCACCATGTTAGCAGCTGCCTTTGACGCTCTATAGCTATACCAGCCACCCAGCCGATTGTCTTCGATACTGCCCACTTTGGCCGTGATAGCAGCAAAAATACCTTGATCAGAGCGCTTCAATGTCTCGCCTGCATGCTTTGCTAACAACAAATTTGGCAGACAATTTATCTGCATGTTTTTTTCAAAGTTGGCCGTTTGCAAATGCGACACAGATTTTTCGGGGCGGGTTTTTGTATCGTGCAGAAAACCTGCGCAATTGATTAGCCAGTCGATTTTGGGAATGTCGGCCAGCCATTGTTGAACACTGCTTTCATCAGTAATGTCCACTTGTGACCAATGCAATTCGGTGTTCGATCCAAACCGACCAATACTACCCAGAGAGCTTGCAGCTGGTGATTTAAAGTACGTCGCGTGTACGTCGGACACATCATCACGCTCGCACAGCAGTGTGATGAGTGCGGCGCCAATGCCACCACTGCCGCCAACAACTACTATGGATTTCATTGGTTGTGCATTTTCGATTGATTCAATGATGTCAAAGGCACAATTGATTCATTGATCTCAAAGGCACAATTATGACGTTGATGGCACAGGTACACACGACTTATTGATGGCACAGGTACACACGACTTATTGATGGCACAGGTACACACGATTTATTGATGGCACAGGTACAATTGATTCATCGATTCTTAAAATGTTTAACGCAGTGAGTTATAGGATTTAGTGAAACCACTGAGTGAAATGATAGCCGTGACTTCACCCTGGTTTGCAGCAACCACTGACACCGATGCACCATTGCCCTTTTTCAAACGATCAATTAAACCCTGATCAACCGGTTCACGAACCAGACAACCTTGTTCTGTACAAATCTGAAACGGCGCCGCCTCACCGTTACCATTATCAATTTTGAGCTCCAGGCCGGAGGTCAATACCACACCTAACGGGGTTATAAAATCCACGACAGCAATAGCTGTGCGCCCTTCGGCTTCCAACGGGGCTTCAAGTTTTCGAACGACCATTTCCAGTATCGGGGTACCGGTCGTGTCTTTTCCGATTTGCGCCATTGCGCAATCTGCACCTGCGGCACAGCTCACCTGCCATGCGCCATTAGTGACCACGTTAGCGCCTCCGGCATTTGTGGCACTACTGGGTGTGGCTTGCGCCTGCGGTTTTGGTGCGGCCGGTGCTGCGCCCAGATCTATTTTAGGTGTCGCCGGTTCATCACCACCGAGCTTCAGACCCGATGACTGGGCAAACGAGGTGGCCGAATACAACGCAGTTGATAGCAATACGAGCGCAGATGCGCAGGTCAAGAATTTAGAATTCACGAAACAATGCTTCCCTTAAACATGGATAATCGAAAATAGTGACGCCGACTGTGGGTTTTGCACTAATCTACAGAGTGTAGAGTCCAGCATACCAGCGTGCAACAATTGACAGGCACAACAAGCAACAATTTACCAAGCTGACATTCACTGCTGCCCTGCCCGGCGTGCCTATGACCACCCTGGGCGCAGATGGAAAATGGGCGTGTGAGATGAATATGGACGTGCGAGATGAAACGGGCTAATGAGATGAAAGAGCCCAGTGAGATGGGAGTGCCCAGTGAGATAAATGGCCGAGTGAGCTAAAAAGGTGCTTATGAGTTGAAAGGTGCTAGTGGGATGAAATGGGCGATGAAGTGAAGTGGGCGTTTAACGCCGACACAGTAACACAAATCCGATGCAACAAGCCGATACAAATAATCAAGCAGTTGAGCTAAAGTCTGAGCGGTGGAGAATCAGGCTACAACCTGAATTCGGGCTTCAAACTCAACTTTGCCAGGTATCAGTGGAAAACCAATGGCTCCACCTTATGCCTGATTGCACTGAGCCAGACGCACCATTAAGCTCGGCAAATTTTCATATGTTGCCCTACTCAAATCGTATCAAGGACGGTCAATTTACGTTTGATGGTGCGAAGGTCGAGCTTGATGATGCAACAAACCATGCCATTCATGGCGCGCTAAGAAAGCGCGCGTGGGAAGTCACTGAGCAATCCTCCACCAACGTTATCGCACAGTACGATACCCAGCGCCACGGCTCGGTGAACTGGCCCTGGCCAATACAAGCACAAATCAGCTATCAGCTTCAAGACCATATGTTGATTAGCGAAATGGCATTAACAAACAACGGTGAAACCGCAATGCCAGCCGGTATGGGCTGGCATCCGTATTTTTGCAGAACCATTGCCGGTGCAAACCCGCAGCTCTTGCTACCAACTAAGGGTGTTTATCCTGATACTAACGGTGACTGCTTACCGACAGGATCACCTGTGGCGCTACCCGAGTTTTTGGATTTTAATTCGGTTAAAGCGCTCGATTCGTCAAAGCGTATGGATCATTGTTTATCCGGCTTTCGATCGCCTGCCACTATTATTTGGCCAGAAGCAAAAATCAAATTGGAAATACAGGCTTCCGATAACTGCCAGCACTTGGTGTTGTTTAACCCTGACGCAAGCTATTTTGCGGTGGAGCCGGTGACCAATGCCAACGATGGTTTCAATTTACAATCGGCTGGAGTAGATGCTGGCGTGACAATATTACAGCCGGGGGATACGCTAAAAGCTCACATGCGCATGGTGTTATTGGATTAGTTGGAATAATGCACATTAGGTTAATGCGACCGGTTTTAAGTGTAAAACTCAGACTTGATCTGACATAAAGTGCACGAATTGATCTGGACTTGAATGTCTACAAACCGCCTCTTTTTTGGCATCAACTAAATCGTACTTCAAAACACCATACCCTTATTTCATCCGGCAGCTTCCAGCACAAAGCGGTCACCCAATGCTTTACCATCCCTGATACCAAGCCCAGTATAACAAAGTGCCCTCAATTAGCTATTTCAAAATCAAAATGTGTCTGCCCGCTAGGCAATACTTACAACGACAACAACTTGGGCGGCACAAGACCTTAAAGAGGCCATACGTGATTTTCATCCAGTCTATCGAACACGAATTGGTCAATGTTGAGGTGTTTCGCTGCCTTTAAAAGCCGGGATTTGTGCAGAGACAAGAGTTGCGATTTCATAAGTCGATAAGTTTGGCTTATCTATTTCGACTGCTAACTTCAGCAGTTTGCTGAGCCCCGTAAAGCGCATAGGGAAGATGATCGATCCGGTTCCCGATATCCAGATCAAACTCCATTGAAACAGTTGTGTTAGCGGAAGCCACGCGATCATCGACGGTTACGTAAGTGGGGTAATCGAATGAGCTCAGCATGCCACTGATTTCGTTACCGAGCTGTCCGGAGGTGGATTGACCTGACTATTCAGAGAGTGCGGCTATGGCTGCATTCTCAACATCAGCAAACTGGAAATCATTAGAATTCTCAGCCCATGCCTGTTCGCGGAGCGTATTCCACGCTTCTACGAGCTCATCAAATTCAAGTGGGCTGTCATCAGCACACTTGACATTCTTGATGGCATTGCTGGTTTCCATCAATTTTTCTTCCTTGATCTATCGCAAAATCTAACTTTATTAGACCAAAAAACTCTTTGCGTACTGCATATGCAGTAGTAATAAACTCGCAGTCCCCGCACTGCTTATTTTGTCAGTGGAGACTAACCGAGTTACTCGAAATTGAATAACCTTAGTGTGTCCCAATCTTCGCTCATGCTCCACCTTTTTCGACTTACACATTGTTAGTCATGGGGAAGAAAATTGCCCCGTT
>Ga0209186_1003154_pt1 | contig 11397 bp, 6 predicted proteins | sample SidtaG_FD_187426 | JGI IMG/M metagenome (GOLD analysis project Ga0209186, IMG submission 187426) | Marine algal microbial communities from Sidmouth, United Kingdom - Sidmouth_Male2 metaG (SPAdes) (version 2) | ecosystem: Host-associated > Algae > Red algae > Unclassified | place: Sidmouth, United...
CGGCGGCGGCGGCGGCGGCTACGCCAGCCGCGGTGGGGGGGGTGCCCGCACCGGCGTGCGGCCGTTTGCGCCGCCCGCGGCGGCGGGTGGGGCGGGGGGGGGGGCGCCCGCCCCGTCGCCGTCGGGCGCCGCGTCGGGGGAGCCGCCGGCCAAGCGCGCGCGGCCAGCGTCGGCGGCGGGATTGGCGTCGGCGGCGCCCGACGCGGGGGGGGGAGTGGCGGCGCCGCCGCCAGTCGCGGCGGGCGCGCCACCGAGTGGCGCTGCCGGGGGCGGTCCACCCCACTAGGGGCGGTCGTGGGGGGATACGCGTGGACTTGTTGATGGTGGTCCTTCTCTTTTGCTGTTGTGTTGGGTGCGTACGCCCCTGCGGCGGGGCGCAGTGTCTCGTCCGCGCAGTGCCTCGCCCGTGGCTGTGGCGCGAGTGCGTGACAGTCGCGCACGTGCTGCGGGCGACGGGGTTTGAGGTTCGTCGAGGCGCAGGCCTCGGGCCTCCGCCCTCGACCTAGACGTTGGTTGGCTGCTTTGGCTCGGTTGCACCGAGTCCGCGCGCTGGCCGGGCTCGGTTGCAACGAGTCCGCGCGCTGGCCGTTGCCCGCGATGTGTACTCCACGCAACGTAGCTGCGTAGGGTAGCTATCGATATGAACCGCCACTGGCGAGTGTGGGCGTGAGAAACCCAACAGCAAAATAGACTCATAGTTTTCTGCTGCCAGCGAGCAACAAAACGCAGCGACGTCCGAAAAGGGAACGACAACGGTACACACGGGCACACGGGGATGGCCAACCAGGGGGATACACAAACATGATGCAACGGCAGGCGCGCTCCGCGACGACGCCGCTCAGTCGTCGACCACCCCCGGCCCCAAATCCGGCACCTTGGACAGGTCGGGCAGCGAATCCGCCCCGACCGTGTACGCCGCCCCGGGCAGGGAGTGCGGGTACAGGCGGGAGATGTCGGCGAGCTTGGGCCGGTTCGGGTCCGTCAGCGTCACGTCCTCGGTCGGTTGCTTTTGGGGCAACCGCGAGTCGACAAACCCTGCCACGGACGCGGCCAGGTAGTGGAGGCTGAGCGCCACCGGGAACCGCACGGGCTTGGTGTACACGCCCGACAGGCGGGCCGACTGCAGCCGCTCCGTTGCGTCTTCGCGCATGTGCTTGACCAGCTCGGACCGGAGCGCGTCGTAGCGCCAGCCCGAGCCCGGCACGACCAGGTCGTTGGCTTTGGACACAAAGAACTTTTCAGCAACCTTGATCGCCCCGTCCACATCCTTCTCCACCGACGAGGAGATGCGGATGCGCGCGAGGTTGTCACGAAACACCTCATACGCGAGCTCCCGCAGCTTGACCAGCTGCTTGGCGTACAGCCCGTGAAGGTCGGTGAGGACGGTGGAGCGGAGCTCCTCCCGCTTGCGCTCAACCGCCTCTGTCGAGCCGTGCGCCGACGCGTCCGCCGCAAAGGCGTCGAGCGTCTGCTCGAGCGTCTCACCAGCCTGCCGCCCAAAGTCCCGCACCAACCGCCCCGCGCCCGTGTCGACCTTCCACGGTTGGACGTTGCGGAGGTAGCGCGCCTCGACGGCCTTCATCGTCGCCTCGCACGCGTAGGTGGCGGCGAGCTCCGCCTCTGGCGGCACCTCCACCGCTCCCGACAAGGCGTCGCTCTCTCCCTCGGAGAGGGCGGTCCAGACGGCGGCGGCCGCGTCCCCGTGGCCTCCCGCCCGAGCGGCAGAGGCAGCGGCGCCTACCTCCCGCTCGAGCAGGCCAACCACGTCGACGAGGCTGTCATCCCACTGCGACCGGCACAGCTGCCGGTGCGGCAGTAGCACATAGTGGACGTCAAAGAGGTCGGCCAGGGGCGGTGTGGAGACTCCCTCAGGGAGGGGCACGGCTTGGAGCATGCTCTCAAGCGCACCGGTGTAGGCCTCCACGAGTTCCTCCCGAGAGAGGCCCACGCCGTCCCAGTCGCGGACAGCAACGAGGAGCAGTTTGGGAGCCGAGCCAGAGGGGAGCACCCCCGACGCGCGGACGCGAAGCTCCTCCTCCACGCACGCGCCCAAGCCGGCGACGGGGAGGCCGTCGGAGCGGCCCAGATCCGTGAAGCGGATGTTGTAAATGACCATGTCGGCCACGCAAAACGCCCACTTCATGGACCGAGCCTGGTCCTCAGCGCGGCTCCGATCCCTGAGAATGACAACAGGAGAGGTATCACCAAAGAAGATGTACATACAGAAAAGAGCAGCCAACAAGACAAGGACAAAAACGGATACCAAGTAGCAGCCCAGTCAGGTCAACAGCCATAGCTTGCAAACCAGGGGCCGTACATCCTGGATGAACACCCAGACATCACTTAGGAAGCGGAGCCCAACTGTGTGACCCTGGCTCGGAAGCAACAAAGAAGCACGACAGACCCACTCTCAGTTCTTGCGTTTCCCAGCAGAACGAACCTGGAATCAAAGCCCTCTACATCCAGCACAACCGCCGGGAGAGACGGCACTTCGGCCTCCACAACCCCGAGGGTGGTCTGCACCCCCCGGCGGGGTGCCACCGGCAAATCGGTGCGGAAGAGCTCGTTGAGCAGCGTGCTGCCGCCGCTGCCGCACGCGCCGATGCTCGCGACGACCACCGGCGCAGAGGAGGATAACGCGCCGACCGCCATGATGACAGGATATCGGAAGCCACCAAGCCCACGGATGCCGCAAGAGGGAGGAAACGTTGGAAGCGCTGGCGCGGGTCGGCGACGAACCCTAGGCGAGGAGGAAAGGCGGCAACCTCCTGGCTGGCAACGCCCGGGAGCACCACGAAGAGCCAGCCCGCATTCCGAGCGAAGGAGTCGATAGGCGTCGCGGCGGCCACGCTCGGCGATCTCAACCAGAATGCATCGCAGTATTTGATCTATCACAACTACGTAAAATTGTTCAAGACGGATGCAACGTTCGATTGGGTCTTCACCGTTTCCTGGAAATTATCTTTCTCCACGTGGACACCTGACACCTGGATGCCTCGACCTGCAGGGCCACACCAGAACAGGCTTGAGACGGGGCTCCGCAGGGCGTGGACTGAGCGCTGCGTCACGCCCACCACCCACGACAGTGCCCTCGCACGCTGTTGCACTGAGACTGGGTGCCGTGGACGTGGCGCCCGCCAGCCTCGCGCTGTCCAACCACCGAGTCGCTACCGCCGCGGAGCACCGCCTGCACGCCCGCCAGTTCCGCCACCCGCCCGTCTGTGGCCATCACTCAGAGTGGCGTCGCCGTCGTCGTGGACAGTAGCTCGCACCGGTCGTTGTCGTTGCGGACCGCTTGTGGTAGTACGCGGGTGTCACCGTGCCCGTATATCCTTGTCTCCGCCGCCCCCCTGCCGCTGCACGTGTGCCACCCGGCTCATGCTCCTCCGCTACTGCCAACTTGCGAGGTGATTGCGGGCCTCTCCTGGGTCGCTCTCGTCTGCGTGTTGCTTCCTTTGAGTGTGGACCTTGTGCGCTTGTTTGGGCACGGAGCAAGGGAAGGCGGCTGCTACCTTGGGTTGTGGCTGTGCCTCGCTCGACTGTGCATCCCGAAGAGCGGCCACCCCCCTCGGTCTATTCCCCGCCCAATAGGTTCGAAGCTCCTCGGAAGACGGCGGCGGTTGCTCCACACATTGCTCGCCGTCCGCCCCAGCATAGTTCGCCATGGAGAACGGCGCCGCAGCTATTGCGGTCCGCCGCCGCCGCCGTGTCGCAGCCATGGCGGATGTTTGGGACCATCCCGCGGACGGGGAGCAGCAATGGCACGTTTGTTGCCATGATGTGGCGGGGAGCGCAACGACGGACGACCCTGTGCTCAGCGGGCCGCCGACCAAGGACTTGCCTCGGTTGCGCGTCGGCGACAGCGATGGCGGCAGCGGCGTGGAGTTGGACGGAGCCAGCGCTAGCGACAATGCCAACAGCGGGAATGGGGATAGCGGCAGCGACCGCGTTGAACGCCCAGGCAGTGGCCGTGGTGGCGGCGGCGGCGGAAGCGATGGCGGTGCCAGCGATGGTGGCGCCAGCAGCGGCGGCGGCCGCGTACGTGGCGATACAGCCGGGCGAGCAGTCCATGATGACCGCTCGGGTGACGACAGCAATGCGGCCGACGACCCCGATGGCGAGGATATCTCTGGGGACGATGAGGAAGACGAGGCTTATCTCGTGGAGCTGGATGCGGAGTTGGCCGTCCGTGCTCACCTGCGCGCTGAGGCGGCGGAGATGGAGGCCCATCACCATCACCCTGGGCTGTACACGGATGAGGAGGATGAAGATGTCGTGGACGAGTACGGGGAGGAGGACGAAGACTGCTATGACGGGGAGGATGGGTACGGTGCGGACGCCTATTATGGTCATCCCGACGAGGACGATGCGGTGGTGGCGGAAGGGTGGAAGGCCGCGCATATGGCTGAAGAGCAAGCCGCCATGTATGACCTGCTCTGCCACTACGCCACGCGGCTGGGCGGGCGGGCTGGCGGGCGGGCCAGCGTCACGGCCGCGGCCGAAGGCGGGCTCAACAGTGTCGAGGCGGCCGCAGCCGCCGCGGCAGCGGCGCTGCGGCAGCAACGGCGGTGGCGCAAGACCGCGGCGGCGGGCGACCCGGACGCGGCGACTGGCCGTAGCGGGTCCCCATCTGCGGCGGCGGCCGTGGAGCTAGCCGCCGCGGACGGGTGGCTGCCCGACGTCGGCCGGCGGCGCCACGGTCGCCGTGGCGACCGCACTGGTGCGCGGGCGACCGCGCCGTTGGCAGAAAGCGAAGCGGAGCCGGTCGCAGCGGCCGCGGCCGAGCCGCCCGTCAAGCCCGTGACGCCCCTCCAACGGCAGCGCGGCCGCTTCGTGCGTGCGCTGCTCTTGTCGACTCTGCCGCAGAAATGAGTTGCCATGGTGTGTGCGTTGGTACTGGTCGCGCCAGTGGGTGCGCGCGGGGGAAAGCTAGGAGACGGCAGGCTCGAGGCCCGTCTCCTTTTCTTTTTGTGGCACTCATGCCATCTGCTCTTTTTTTTGCTGCTCCTTGTGGGATGTGAGACGATCTGTGTGCACAACCATGGGGCGGTCTTTGGCGTCGAGGGTGTCAGATGCAGTCTTCTTGATGTCGCGGGGTGGTTTCGTCGAGCCGTTGTCGTTTGCTGCGTTCTTGTACCCCTTGTACAAAACGACTGAGGGCGTTGGCTTGTTTGCGGCTCCGTGCTGAGGCATGCTGGCGCTGGTACTTCTGCTTGCCAAGCTGCATTCGTGCTATGACTGGGAATAGCTATCCCAGTTGAGCCCTGGCTGCTTGCTAATGAAGGATGGGAACAGCACGGTGCAGGCATCTCTCCGTGTGCTGTCACCAGTTTACATCGGCGTGCCCTACAGTACCAGGTGCTCATGACACCTGTACATGCTGGCAGGAGACTCATGGCGCGCATCGCGACAGATGGACAGCCGGTCACTAGCGAGGACACGCATCATTGGGATTATTGTTGACGACCGAAACAGCTTTTAACATGCGGGGCCTGGAGTTCTTCTGTGGTGACTCCGCAAGGCAGCATGATACCAACAGCTTGCTGCACCCAACACCTAGGGGCAGAACACACCGCTCAACAGGCAGTGAGAGCGTCGTCAGCCAGCAACGAGCCGCAACGACCGCATCGCTTCCCAAGGCGGGCGTCTGTCCCGTAACGGTCCATAAGAGAACAGAATGACCGCAGCAACACGGCAGGCTGTGACACGGGGTGCGAGCCTCCACACACAAACCATGGCGACACTATGAAAAGACAATGCTGTTCACCCTCAAAGCCGAGCAGCGACGTCATCTGGTACTGCGCCAAGAAGTGTCATCACTCTCACCTGCAAACAGCGGCCACAATGAGCAAACAAATTCACGCAAGAAACACCAGGCACAACGTGTGCACCACGTCAGAAACTGGCATGCACTGCATGGCATTGCGCAGACGCACAAAGGCATCGCATGGGCAACTGAACACAGCCGCCCAGCCAGACGGCAGCAACAAAAAGAATAGCCATCGTTCGAAGGCTACACAGGCGCTACGCGGTGGGCTCATAGATCTTGGTGAGTCGTCAGCAACGGCAGTGCCATAGCAGCTGCCGTCTCAAGAGTAGCAAATACAAGTTTTAATCATGGCCAACACCATACCAGGCACGCCAGAGGCGAGCATGCAAGTACAACGAGCATACCTGTGCGTAGGTGACTGGGTAGGCCTCGGCAGGTGTTGTAACAGCGGTGGAAGTTGCGATGACGTCCGCGCAGTCCAGCCGAGCGACGCCGCCGATTCATACAGTGGCGGTCGCGTGGGAGGCCATGGCGCAGGTCACCCCGCAGGAGCCCACTTGCATGCACGGTATGCCCCCATTGCCTTCGACGTGCGCTCGTTCCGCTGGTACGCACGTGCGGTGGTGGTGGGTGCCATGGCCGCGGGGTTGATAGAGCCGCGATGCGGCTTCGAATTCTAGACTCCCGACGTCGTCCGCGGCAAGTCAGCCGATGGGTGGGTTTGGATTTAGAGCCCAACCAGATTTGAATGCCTTTGGATCTAAAGTAGTCTGCAACAAGGGTTGAAGCTGCCGCTGCCGCCGCCGGCTACACCACCAGCTGAGCGACTGCAGTCGCCGTCCTTGCTCGTTGGTCGCCGCACATGGGCGCCCTCTGCCCCCCGAATCCGTGGCTTCTATTGCGACAGCAACGTTGCGAGTTGAGCCGATGCAAGCGCGTGCATGAAGCAGGTATGCCTTTTTGGTCTTCTCTCGGTTGTGATCATCTTGTTGCTGGCCGCCACGGACAGCTGGCGTCTGTGGAAGGTTGGTGGCTCCGTGACCCCGCCCCAGTCCTCGATGATGATTTGGAAGTTATCCGAACCACATGAGCGATAATGTCTTTCAAAACATGCCGTTTACCCGTCTGATGAGGTGCTTGTGTGATGTTCCCACGGAGGTCTGCGTACGCAGAGCAGTTCTCTGACACACCGCTGAAGTTTTCTTCCCCCGATTCGGGCTCCACGTGCTATTGTTTGTGCATGCGTTCGTGGTGTGCTCGTATCCCTTCCGATGTTATTGTTCCTTGTGGTTGTAGATGTTCACCTTCTGCTGGCGTGCCGTAGAGTGACATGCAGGCCTATCGCTTCGTCGTATACACGACCTCATCTCCGCGGGGGAATTGTTGGCCTGGGTCTGCAATGTATATTGTTGCTTGACGTTGCTGCGACACAACTCGAGGCATTGTTGAATAGATACATACATGCAACAAGCGCACTTGTGAAAACAGACCCGGGTCGATAGACAGTTTTATAGACACCCGACAGACAGCTAGACAGCCACACCTGTACGGAAAAGGAAGGACGGGCGAAGCCACAGTAGGTGGGCCGAGACGACCCCAAAGGAAAAGCCAGTGTACCGTTGCCATGGCCGAGACGTCCTTCCACACCTAGCAGGGACCTACATCCCTGTTGCCGCCCCAATCGCTGGTACGTGCAACGCCGCGAGAGCCGCGTAGCTGGCAATACCGGCTGCAAAGCCTGCAAATGCGGGAAAGGACGCCTTCTTGACGTACCAAAAGAAGTCGACCTTCTCCAACCCCATGAGCGCCACTCCCGCCGCCGACCCGATAATCAGCATGGAGCCTCCTGTACCCGCCGCAAACGCAATCAGCTGCCACAATGGCGAGTCAGGCTTGACCGTGTCAAGGCTGTACATGCCCATCGTTGCCGCCACGAGCGGCACATTGTCGACCACCGCCGACACTAGCCCAATGACCGCCGCGATAACTTCACGGCTCGAAATGTGGGCGTCAAGGTAGACGGCCACCTCCCGGAGGATGCCAGCCGACTCGAGCCCTGCAACCGCCAGCAGGATACCGAGGAAAAAGAGTACGCCGCTGGTATCAATACGGCTGACGGCGGCGGAGCCACGCAGCGCCTCACGATCCTCCTCGCCAGCATGAATAACGTCCGTTACCAGCCACACGACGCCCAGACCAGATAGCATCCCGAGGTACGGGGGCAGACCAGTGACAGCCTTGAAGACGGGGACGGACAGCAGCGCGGCGAGGCCCGTCCAAAAGACGAGCTTGCCTCGTGGGGCCATCGCGTCATTGCCCGTGGCTTCGGGCCGAGTCACGTCGCCCTTGAGAGGGGGCGACATGATGCCGAGAGTGACAACCAGCGACACGAGGGATGGGATGAAGAGGCTCTTGATGGTCGCCGCGGCTGTCACCTGGCCGCCGATCCACAGCATGGTCGTTGTCACATCCCCGATGGGGGTCCACGCCCCACCGGCATTGGCCGCAATCACCACCGCGGCGCCATACAGCCAGCGTTCCTTAGGGTCGTCGATCAGCTTACGTAGCAGCGACACCATGACGATGGTGGATGTCAAGTTGTCGAGAACCGAGGACATGAAGAAGGTGATGAAGCCAATGGCCCACAGTAGCACCCGCCGATTGTTGTTGGTGATGGCGTCAGTGACGATCTTGAAGCCCTGATGCGCGTCTACAATCTCCACAATCGTCGACGCGCCAATGAGGAAGAACAAAATCTCCGAGATGGATGATACTTGCGTGGACAGCTCCTCTACAACCAGTGCATGGTCGGGGGACGCGGTCATGAGCGTCACCCAGATGCCAACGCCCATCAGCAGCGCCACGCCCGTCTTGTGGAAGTCGAGCAGATCCTCGAGGATGATTCCCGCGTAACCGAGCACAAAAATGACCGTCATCGTTTGGTCCCGGTGGTCAGCCACCCACGAGTGTTGAAGGATAGCCGCGATGACCGAACACACACCTCCGACAGCTGCCAATCGCAGGATGTCCGTGGAGGAGCTGTCCTCGACCACCTCGGCGTCTACGGCGGCTTCTCCATTGGCGGACGCCGGCACGACGCCCCCGCCCCTCGACGCCGCACCATTGGTGTTTGCTTCATCGGCAGAGCCGTTGGCAGCGGCTGTCGTCGTCTCGTTGGCTGCGTCCCCAGACGTGGACTTTTCTTGGGTGTCGGCCGACGCCGTCGGCACCGAGCGGAGCAGGCGGGACCTCCGAGGTGGCGGGTGGGTCGCTGCCCCGCACCGGCGGCGGAGCGACAGCCGAGCGCCTGAAAAGGCAGACCGAGCGCCGCGGACAGCGATGGCGGGCGCCGGTTGGAAGGCCAGCTGCAATCTATCCATGGCAACAGGGGGCGAGCAGGTAAGTGGTGGGGCGGCGAAAGGCGGGGGATTGATGGCGGGAGGATGAGGGAGGAAAGAAAACCAGGCTCGAATCGGTGACGGACGTGCCGACCAGGTTGCATACGGGACACGTCGCAGACGATAGCGGCGGCACGCGCTCTACTATTCCACATGCGCCAGAAGCTCGAACGTGGGGTCAACGTCGACTATGTCCACTTGCATACGGGCAGTGGAAGGCGCCGTTTGAACCACACAAGCTGGGGTGCCCGCGAAGGGACGACCAAACCGCCTCCCACTAAACGACACCGCCTCATGAAACAGAGGTGGGCCGGACGTAATTTGCACCCTGAGCATACTTGGGCTACCACAGAGACAATTCCCAACCTTTCGGCCGTCTGTGCCGTGAGTCGAACCGCTGCCCCGCACAGCACTGCTTCCCAGCGCAGCTCCCCCACTCGCTATGCCCGAGCAGGGCGCCCTGCTCCCTGCCCGCTTCCCTTCTCTCCTGTTCAACCATGAGGCTTTGGTAGCCCTCAGCGCGTGATTTTGCTCTTCTGCTTGATGATTCTTCTCCCTGTTGTTGCGGCCGCGTAGTCACCATTGCCGGCGTTTCACGTGCTGCGACTCGCGGTGGTTGGACTGTAGCCGGACGCTGCCCGTCTGACGTACTGCCCCTCTTTCATGGCCGCGCGCTCAACTGGGTGACACCGGCTGATGTCGAGGGCTGGGCAGGACACGCACAAGAAGCGGGGTGTTAGTGGCGTCGCGCTCGACATCGAGGTACAGGTGCGAGGTGTGCGCGCACCAGTCCGGCCACATCCCGCCGCGCGAGGTCTGCGGTTCAGTGCACGGGGTGCAGTGTGGCACTTGGACATCATGGTCTCGCGTGGGGATGCGTTTGCTAAGGAGGCAAGCGCGTGGTAATACCGTCGCGCTGGCGACGCCAATAGAACATGGCATGCTGCTGGGGGAACAGCGGCAGACTGACACACACGTTTATTGTTTACCCCCGCCGCCACCGTGTTTCAGACTTCTACAGGCACGGTGTTGCATGCGCATCGACGAATGCAACAGCGCGACAGCCCCACATCGCACAAGACCCATCCCCCGCACATCGACGAGCGTGGCCTTGGTCACCAGTGACAATCCATCCAACCGACCCCGCAAATTACGCGGCCACAGCCGGCAACGCAGGCTGCGGTGCGAACGGCGCCAGCACCGGAAGCGGCTGGCTAGGGAGAGGACCAGTGGGAACGCCAGGAACCTGGGGCTGCATCGGCGGCGGGGGCGGCCCCTGCTGCGGAAGCGGCGCAGGCTGCAGCGGCCACGTCGGCTGCTGCGGTCCCGGCATCGTGGGCGGCGGCACATACACCGGCGGGCCGTTGAGCGCCGGGTCGGCCTCGCCCAGCTCGCACGAGAAGCGGTCGACGACGACAGCCTTGGCCATCAGCATCCCCTCCTCAACAATCACGCGGGCGTTGCGGTGCTGCATCGGCGCCGGCTCGCCCTCCACAACGCCCAGCTCGCATGACATCTCCGCACCGTACGACGCCATGATCACACCCTCCTCAACCTTGATGATGGCGGTGGCGTCAGCACGCAACGGGGTCTCCGGGGCGTCGCCAAGCTCGCACGACGCGACCGAACCAATGACGGCCGACGCCATGAGGAGGTCCTCCTCGTTGGTGAGCACGGCCATCGCGGGCAGGCGCGGCTGCTGCACCTCGGGGTCGATGACGGTGAGCTCGCACTCGGCCTCACCACGCTTGGCAAACACGGTGTCCTCAACCAACACAATGCGGGCGGGCATCACACCGGGAGCGGGCATCGGCACCGGCACAGGCTGCGGCATCGGCTGCACCGGCGGCGGCTGCTGCGGCCCGGGCATCGTGGGCGGCGGCACATACACCGGCGGGCCGTTGAGCGCCGGGTCGGCCTCGCCCAGCTCGCACGAGAAGCGGTCGACGATAACAGCCTTGGCCATCAGCAGCCCCTCCTCCACATACACGTGGGCGTTGCGGTGCTGCATCGGCGCCGGCTCGCCCTCCACAACGCCCAGCTCGCACGCCATCTCGGCACCGTACGACGCCATGATCACACCCTCCTCAACCTTGATGGTCGCGGTGGCGTCAGCACGCAACGGGGTCTCCGGGGCGTCGCCAAGCTCGCACGACGCGACCGAACCAATGACGGCCGACGCCATGAGGAGGTCCTCCTCGTTGGTGAGCACGGCCATCGCGGGCAGGC
>Ga0209186_1003156_pt1 | contig 11392 bp, 13 predicted proteins | sample SidtaG_FD_187426 | JGI IMG/M metagenome (GOLD analysis project Ga0209186, IMG submission 187426) | Marine algal microbial communities from Sidmouth, United Kingdom - Sidmouth_Male2 metaG (SPAdes) (version 2) | ecosystem: Host-associated > Algae > Red algae > Unclassified | place: Sidmouth...
GCGGCGCCATCATCGCCTGCAACTCCAACATTGTCACGAATGACGCCAACTCCAGGAACACGAACATCAGGTCCAGCACCAGCACCAACACGAGCACCGGCGCGCGCCTCACCTTGGTGCCCGCCCTTGTCACCGCCACGACGCCCATTTTGCGCACCGCGGTCACTCTCGCCGCGAGCGCGACGGGCACGAGTATCAGCGTCGTCGTCGCCGTGCGCGCCGTCGCGGTCGCCACACTGGTGTTGGCCGTCGTCGGGGCCAACCTGTTCAACTCGAACTTGGTCGCCACGAGCGCCAACTCCACCAGGTCCAACATCCGGTCCCGCAGCACCGTCACAGCGAGCACCGGCGTGAGCTCGGCCATGGTGTTCGCCCTCGCCACCACCATCACGCGCTTCTTGCACACCGCGGTCACGATCGCGGAGCGGACCACGACCACCCGCCACAGCGCCGTCTTCACCCTGCGCTCCGCCGCGGTCGCCACCTTGGCGTTGACCGTCGGCGGCACCATCGCTTGCAACTCCAACATTGTCAGGGATGGCGCCAACTCCAGCAGGACGAGCATCAGGTCCAGGAGCAGGACCAGCACGAGCACCGGCGCGCGCCTCATCTTGGTGCCCGTCCTCGCGACCGCCATAACGCCCATTTTGCGCACCGCCGTCACTATCGCCGCGAGCTCGACGGGCACGAGCATCAGCGTCGTCGTCGCCGTGTGCGCTGCCGCGGTCGCCACCCTGGTGTTGGCCGTCGTCGGGGCCAACCTGTTCAACTCGAACTTGGTCGCCACGAGCGCCAACTCCACCAGGTCCAACATCCGGTCCCGCAGCACCGTCACCGCGAGCACCGGCGTGAGCTCGGCCATGGTGTTCGCCCTCGCCACCACCATCACGCGCTTCTTGCACACCGCGGTCACGATCGCGGAGCGGACCACGACCACCCGCCACGGCGCCGTCTTGACCGTGCGTTATGCCGCGGTCGCCACCTTGGCGTTGACCGTTGGCTGCACCATCGCTTGCAACTCCAACATTGTCACGGATGGCGCCAACTCCGGCAGCACGAACACCAGGTCCGGCGCCAGCACCACCACGAGCACCGGCGCGCGCATCACCTTGGTGCCCGCCTTCGCGACCGCCATCACGCCCATCTTGCGCACCGCCGTCACTTTCGTGGCGCGCACGATGAGCGTACGCAGCGAGAACATCGCTATTCTTTTGCAAGAAGACCCCGTCCGTCCAGCGGGAGAAGCCTTCGGTGAAGGTGTCGATATAGAGCGCACCGCCACGCGACGGCTTTGAAATTGGCCCGCCCAGGTCCGAGTGCACGAGCTGCAGGCACTTGGTCACTCGACCTCCTCCTGCGCCAGGCATAGGCGTCATAGCCGCCTTCCCATAAACGCACGGCTCGCAGACATCCTTAACCGCCATGGAAGAGCACTTGAGTCCGTCAATGTCCTTCTTCTTGATCATCCGCTTGACGCCAGCCACGTTCACGTGCCCTAGGCGCTCATGCCACAGCTGCAGCGAGGCCACCGCAGCAACATCCGACGGAGGGGCCATGTCCAGGTGGTATAGGCCGCTCTTCCGCATTCCGCACGCAGCGACCTTGTCGCTAATCTTGATGATGGACCTACCGCGCTTGAACGCCACTTCCGCACCGCGCTCCTCCATCATACCGACCGACATCAGGTTGAAGCCCATTGTAGGCACATGGAGCACATTCTCCAACTTGACCTTGCGCGTCTTGCCGTGAACGATGACGTTGAGGACGACGGCTCCGACGCCCGCCGTGGCCACGGACCCCTTGTCACCCATTATGGCGCTCCGGCCCGTGGTCGTCTTGTAGTTGTCGAAGCACGCACGCATCCAGCACATGTGTGCAGCCGCCGCAGAGTCAATCAGCCACGACTTGGAAGTGTCGCCGCTGTCGCCCGCGTTGCCGACCAGGCAGATGGCGTCATCGCTGTCTCTATCGTCGTCAGCCGCAATTGCGGCAACCTTGTCCTTGTTCTTGTTCCTGGCCGTAAGCACGGGGCAATCGCGAGAGATGTGCCCAATCTTGTGGCAGTAGTAGCACTCGATCTTGGAGAGGTCGCCACGGCGGCCTTCCGCACAATAGTTGGCTCCGACCAGTGCCATGTCACCAATGCGCTTGAGCACCGGCGACTTGTCCGCTTGACGTCGCTCCTCCTGAAGCAAGCGGCTCTTAACAGAGTCGAGGCTTAGCTCGTCCTCGCCCTTGGCATCAAGGGCCACCAGTAAGTTCTCATACTTAGACGTCAGCCCGTTGAGAACGCTCATGGCAACGTCCATCTCCGTCACCTAGCCGCCCATGGCCTTGAGGTTCTCGCCGAGGTTGCGCACGCGGTTGATGCAGCCCAGCATGCCCTCGCCGACGTTCATCGCGGCGGTGTAGAACTCGCGTCGCGCCTTCATCTTGTTTATCAAGCTCTTGCGCTGGAAGACACCTTGCAGCGTCGACCACATTTCCGCCGTCGTCTTGCATCCCGACACGTGCTCGAGCTGCTCCGACCCTAGGCTGAGTCCGATGATGGCACTCGCCTTCGTGTCACGACGCTTCCAAACCGCAAACTCGCGGACCTCCTCGTGCGCCGGTTTGCCGTCTTCATCCAGCCTTTCGTCCAGGTCGCGCAGCGCCAGGACCATCTTCATGCGCTGGCGCCACTCGCGGAAGTTCGTCTCCGTCAACTTGTCGATCTTGATGCCGCCCATGCCGGCCGCGCCACCGTCCATAACGCCTGCTTTTCGAAGCACGCGACCTTGCCAGTCCTTGCGCCTTGATAGTCTCTTCCTTGAACCACCTTGTCCTTGTCTTGTCCGCACTTGCCAAGACCGCCGTGACGCCGTCTAGCACACCTTGCTCTTGTCAAAGCCCCGGCTCTGGGCTCATAACCTTTTGAAACGCAGTGGGGATAGAGGATTGGGGACCACGGTGAAGTGGTTGAGTGGCTTGAGCTTGTGTGTGATTGTGCGAACGTGCTATGTTGGTTGTCCTAAGGTTCGCCCACCTCTCCCAACCAAGAGCACCTCTCAAATAAGCCCCACCGGGCCAAGTGCTCCCCCCTCTTGCGCCCACACCGACGCTCACGCCCTCGCACCAAATCGAATCACTCACCAAATCAAAAGCCACTAGAGCAAAGCGAAGATCAAATCCAAACATGTCAAAAGGAACGCCCCAAGATGACCCAAGACGAATGTGTGCAACTTGACCACGTCTTGCAAATGTACCATCTGGGGTACCATAAGGGTCACCGACCATCATCCATCCGCGATCCGCCAGTGGAATCGGCGACGAGCACCACATCCCAACACTGGGGTGGGGATGCACAGCCAGCCTCTGAGGGAGGCACCCTACCGTCAGGGCGCTGCCGATCTCACAAGAGAATTAACACAGCAGACCGCGAGCAGGGCTCGAGAGAAACAGATTCGGGCGTGGCCAGCCAAAATTCAGGGCGAAGACCACCGGACTCGCTTCTCGAGACCGCCACGCCGGTGGGGCGGGCCCGAGTGGAGCGCAAAGGCAATGGTCTGCCGAGTTGGCGAAAACGCGTGTGCGCGGCGGATCTAGCCGTCCCTCGCCCTGATAGAGGGCGGGGACGACGAGACTCACTTCTCGGGACCGCCACGCCGGTGGGGCGGGCCCGAGTAGAGGGCAGCGACGAGCGTCAGCCGGGGATGCGAAAACGAGTGACCCCAGCCGATCCAGCCGTCCGTCGCCCTGACAGCGAGCGTGGACGACCAGACTCAATTCTCGGGACAGCCACGCCGGCGGGGCGGGCCCGAGTGGAGCGCAAAGGCAATGGTCTGCCGGGCTGGCGAAAGCGCGTGTCCCCAGCCGATGCAGCCATCCCTAGCCATGACAGAGGGCGAGGACCAGGCCCTGCTATGGGTATTTGGCCATCAAGTATTTTGGCAAGTACGAGTACGAGGCCACCCTTACTCGCCGATTTGATGGGGTCCAGGAATACACTCGCAATCCCTTGGAGGCAGCGAGAATGTACTTCTGAAGACAGGCCGAGTGAGTATGGAATGCATATGCGGTGAGCATGAGAAAAGCCTTGCTGTCAGTGTCTGCTTTGTCCAGTGAAGAAAAGAACCAGCAGCCTTGTTCACCTGCGCCGTCGGCCGCAATCCAATGGAGACGCTCTCGAGAACATGAAAAAAACCGATCAGAGTTTGCAGACAGAGAGCACCCCAGAAGCGAAGGGGCACCTAGCAGTTTGCCATATAGTCGCTTGCGAGACTGCACAGCGCGTCGTGCGGATCCAGCGTTAGAGAGCGGGTCGCAATGGTACCTGAACGTGGTGTCCAGTTACGGGACAGTTGTGATCTCTGGCGAGACGGGAAGGTTGCTGTGTTACTCCCGGTTTATGGCTTCACTCAGCGTCGGTACGCGCTGACAGCCGCCTGTCGCGAACAAGGGCTGGTCAGACACGTGCTTATGAGCGCTAAAGAGCAGCGAGCCAGATCCGACCCGTGTCCCCCTGGAATACCATCCGTCGCACAACGGATCGGCCATCAGGTGCGTGGGAAAGTGTGTAGGACCGCGAGAGCTCGGCGCTGACAGCACTGCGGCATCATAAGGAATGCTGTTGAGCATCAGGTATACTGGCTCCTCAGCAGACTGACATCTGATTGACAGGCCGGAGCATATACGGAAACGAGGACATGTTTTTCCAATAAACTCAGTCGAGGCCGCACGGAGGAGTGAACCAGGACGAACATGACTTTCGGCGGGAAATCCGGCATGCACGAGGCTCGCCAACAGTGCCCAAACTGCAGTCCGTGACGGCAGCGTGGCGCGACAGGATCTGCATCAGCGGCTTGATTGATGCTTTCAGCCAGGACACCAGCTACTGATCCTCAAACATGGATTCAACGCCGCAGGACCGGTGCTGGCTCAGAGTGATCCGGGCGTGAGCGGCCAGTGTCTCCCCACGTGCTATTGCGCCATTGCCCGCTGGCCACCTCGAGAGTGACTGCTATCCCCAATTGGATGCACCAAAGAGCTTGCTGACCGTAGCGTGAGAAGGGCCGATTGGTGGCTGCCAGACAGCCGGCCTGCAGCAGGCCTGCATGTGGCGTCGCCAGAAGGCCAGCCGATGTCGCCACATTTCTCTGAACGAGCTCATCCAGAGGCAAAGCGAAGATTTAATGAGGGTTGAGCTCGTGGCCGCTGCCGACGCGCATCCCACCTAAGCGCAGCTGACCCAGAGCGCAAGCGACTTGCACTCCCGTGGCTACTCGTCTTTCTTGGCCGCTGGCCGGCCGCTTCGGGCTCGTCTTGCTCCCCCACATTTCCCGCCATCACTCGTAGTCGAACACGCAATCATCGATGGAGAGTTCCCCGCCACCCTCGCCTCCCCCGCCCTCACCGCCGATTGGTTCTGACTTGGACGTTGCTGATGCAACCGAGACGCCTGTCGCCGGGCGGCGCAAGCGCCCTCTCAGTACGGGCCTGGGCTCAGTGCCTGCTGCCACCGACTTCACCAACTTTGTCCGTGATGTCGTAGGAATCACACGGGACGTCGTGATGGTCGCGCCCATGCCGTCAGTGATGCACAAGGGCGAGGACTGGAAGCTGGCACCTGCTTTCGTGGCGCAGTCGGACACGAGATCGCCCCTGTGGGGCCTCTTGGACGTGTACGAGCGCCTTACGGACGCAGACGCTGCCGGTGACGTCCTTGCACGGTGCCGTGTGTGTGCTCTGACGGGCGCGGACACGTTCCTCTTCCTCAAAGGTGGGGCCCCGAGCAATGGCACTAAGCACATGGAGGGGACGGCCAAGGGAAAGGCGTCTCCGTGCCGCCGTGCCGATCATCTGCAAGCGGCGCTGTACCTGGCAAAGAATGCACAAGGCGGAAATCGGACGCGCGTGGTGGCGGCCAATGGGACGATCCGCCGCTTCATGCAGCCGAAGGCGCGGCGGGAGCACCACCTCCGCTTTGTCCAAATGCAGGTCATGACGCGGTCGCCGCACGCGTTTGGCCAGAACCTGTACGTCCGGATGTTTCTGGACGGCTTGAAGGCGCAGTACTCACCCCCGGCTCTGGACACGGTGGCGCATCTTCTCACGGAGCTCGCGACTTTTGTGTCGGACGCGCTGCGGTCGGTCATCTCGGTCGCCAAGGAGCAGTACGCCGGCGTGCCGTTTTGCCACATATTAACGGACCTGTGGACTGAGGAGCACTCGCACCGCAGCTACGGGTCTCTCGTCCTACGACTGACGGACTTGGAAGCGGGGACGGCGCGGGAGCTTTCCCTTGGCGTATGGCGGTGCTCGGGGAGGCACAACTACAAGAACATCCGCTCGTGGGTCGCCAACCGGCTTTCGTTTTTCGGTGTGGAGCTCCAGGACGTCTCGTCGGCGACGACGGACTCGGGCTCGAATGAACGGAAAGCAATGATTGGCTTTTCGGGAGCCTGGGTGCCCTGAGCAGCGCACGCGATCCACAACGCCGTTCGACACGCGGTAGGCGGCTCTGGCGAGACGGCGGCGCAGCGGGCGTCCCGACTCCTTACCTCGGGCGGCCGGGCCGGGCGCGCGCGAACGGGGTGCCGCAACACGATGGCTCGCGAGTTCTTGGAACGTGCGCGCGGCACCATCCGCTTCTTTGAACACTTTCCCGTGGAGGCGCTGGCGCTGTCGGAGATCGTCGTCCCCGAAGACGTGGCGTCGCGCAACCTGACGCAGGACGTGGTCACGCGCTGGGGGTCGACTTACCTAGCGCTGTGCCGCTTGTACACGATGTGGCCGCGTCTGTCTGTATTCTTCCGGTCTACATCTCTGTCGGCCGGTCAGCGGAAGCGCAAGCTTCTGAACCGTGACTGGGACGTGCTCCGGCAGCTGATTGCGGTTCTCTCCCCTGCGTTTGAAGTGACCAAGGCCAGTGAGAAGTCGGCGGCCACCCTGGCGGAGATCTTCTTCCTCGTCGTCGCGCTGCGCAAGACGATGTTGGAGGACGCACTGAACGTTCCCCTGTTCCCAGAGCTCCCCCTCGCCGTCGGCGGCGCCGCTATCGAGACGTACATTGACGAGTACCCTGACGATGCCGTCATTGAGATTGATGGGCGACTCTACCCTTGCGTCTTGACGTTTGTGGACGAGACGCCTGGCCAAGAGTGCCTTGACGAGGAAGCACGGACTGCAGTTTACGTGCTGCGCGACGAGATTGACAGACTGTTCTTCAACACCCTCGACAACTCCAAGAATTGGCTGAAGAACAAGGCGGTCCTGTCCTCGGTTTATTTGACCCCGGGCGGCGCCAGACTGCTGAGGGAGGTAGCGGCCTGGCTAGAGGTGGAAGACCCCAACGATGACGCGGAGGCAGCGGTTGTGCACATGTGCGACAAGCTCATTGATGCACGGGGGACTCTAGCAACGGAGCCTACTCCCGGTGTTGCCGGCGGCAGCGGAAGTGCTTCCCGCAACCCGTCGGAAGCGCGCATGGAGGCGCGCTCCTCTTTGACGCACTGGGGAGCGGGACCCGGTGCGACGCCATGCGCGTCAGCAGCCGCACGCCCACAATCGTCTGCATCACACGCCCGCATGGAGCTCGTTGCTTTTTCGCGGCTGTCCGAGACGGCTGAGCGGGAGCCTCCCCTGCCTTTTTGGGTTCGGCACCGTCAGCAGTTTCCGTCTCTTTATATTTTGGCGGGGTCATTCTTCGGTGCTGTTGGGTCTTCATCATCGTGTGAGCGGGCATTTTCGCTCACTGGGGGGCTGGTGAGCGAGGAGCGCTCATCACTGTCGGTGGACAGCGTCGAGATGCATTCGTTGGTGGCAGCCAACATGGGGATGGTTCCCACGCAGAGCTCTGCGGTGCCAACGCTGACGAGAGCGCAAGCGAGGGCATTCCGCGACCGCATGAACTCGTTCGTTCCGGAAGAGGAGGGGGGCGTCGATGGTGTGGACGAGTGGAGCAGTGGCGAGTCACCTCCACCCAGCGATGATGAGTAGTATAGACTTCATAGCACCATTAGGTTGTCATCGTTTTTGTATATGACGTTTCTTGAAGCTTGTTCCCAGCGCTGTTGTGGTGCTATGCGCCAGCTGGGTGCCATCCTGAGCCAACAGAAAGCCAGCAATCGGGGAACACCAAAGCGACAAACACCTCTTCGTCGTTGTGCGTGCCCGCGCGTTCGTATGTATCCATACGCATATTGTAGCCGGTACTAATGTCCCCCACGAGCGAAGACATGCAAGTGGCTTCCACCAACAGAATATGCTCCCTATCATTCTTGATTCTGATGGCATGCAGCTGCATGAACCCCCAGCTCACACCGCCCAACACGTGGACGACGACAAGCGAACTGCATCGCCTACCAACAGTACCTAAAGAGATCATGATGAGATGCACTCGATTCCTCGACGGGACCGCGCAACCTTTAACTCCACCCCGAACCCAGGCACCCTGCCGACACACTCCACCGGGCCGGGCCTCACGCCAAGCACCGGCAGCATCACCTCCCCCACGCCCCACGGCGCGGATATCAACGCCACCTTGATGGTGGTCATCTTCGTGACGTTCGCGCTCTTGGAAGACGTGATGACAGTGGCGGGGGACGTCGGCGCGGCGGCCAAATCAAGGCCGCCGCCTGCCGACGACACCAAACGCACACCCATAAACCTCCCCCGCACCCAGGCACCCTGCCGACACACGCCACCGGGCCGGACCACACGCCCAACGCCGGCAGCATCGCCTTCACCACGCCACAAGGCACGCAGATCAACGCCAGCTTAAACGTGGTGGTCGCCGCGGCGTGGGCGGCATTGGCCGACATGGTGACGGTGGCGAGCCACGTCGGCGCGTCGGCCGAGTCATGGCTGCCACACGCCGACAGCAGCAACCGCACTTCCATCAACCTTCCCCGCACTCGGGAATCCCGCCGACATACGCCACCGGGCCGGGCCCGCGCCTCACACAGGCAGCATCACATCTTCGACGCCCCAGGGCGCGCAAATGGACGCCATCATGATGATGGTGGTCGCCATGGCGTAGGCGGGCTAGGCCGACATGGTGACTTTGGCCGGGGACGTCGGCCCGGCGGCCAAATCAAGGCCGCCGCCCGCGGACAGCAGCAACCGCACACCGAACAATCTCTCCCGCACCCAGGCACCCCGCCGAAACACGCCACCGGGCCGGTCTGGCGCCCAATACCGGCAGCATCACCTCCCCCACGACCCAGGGCGTGCAAATGAACGCCAGCTTGATCGTTGTGGTCACCGCGTCGTAGGCGGCGTTGGCAGACTCGGTGACTTGGGCAGGGGACATCGGCGCGGCGGCCAAATCAAGGCCGCCGCCTGCCGACAGCGCCACGCGCACACCCAGGAACCTCCCAGCATCCAGGATCCCCGCCGACGCACGTTACAGGGCCGGGCCACATGCCCAACACCGGCAACATAACGTCTCGCACGCCCCAGGGCGCGCAAATCAACACCACCTTTATTGTTTTTGTCGCCGCGTCGTAGTCGGCCTTGGCCGAAATGGTCACGGTGGCGGGGGACGTCCGCGCAGCGGCCCAGTCACCGGCACCACCCGCCGACAGCAGCAACAACACACCGAGGAACGTCCCCAGCACCCAGGCACCCCGCCGACACGCGCCACCGGGCCGGGCCACACGCCCAAAACAGGCAGCATCATCTCCCCCACGCCCCACGGCGCGGATATCAACGCCACATTGATGGTGGTGGTCGCCGCGGCGTAGGCCGCCTTGGCCGACATGGTCGCAGTGGCGGGGGATGCCGGCGCGGCGGCCAAATCAAGGCCGCCGCCTGCCGACAACACCAAACGCACACCCACCAACCTCCCCCGCACCCAGACACCCCTCCGACACACGCCACGGGGCCGGGCCACACGCCCAACGCCGGCAGTATGACTTTCCCCGCGCTCCACGGCGTGCAAATCAACCCCATCTTGGTGGTTGTGGTCGCCGCGACGTCGGCGGCCTTGGACGACGTGGTGACAATGGCGGGGGACGTCGGCGCAGCGGCCGAATACAGGCCGCCGCCCGCCGACAGCACAAAACGAAAACCGAGCAACCTCTGCCACAACCAGACACCGCGCCGACACACGCCACCGGGCCAGGGCACATGCCCAACACCGGCAGAAACAACTCCTTCACGGCCCCTGGCGCGCAAATCAACGCCAACGTGACGATGGTGGTTGTCGCGGCGCCGGTGGCTTTGGCCGACGTGGTGATGGTGGCGGGCGACCCCGGTGCGGCGGACAGATCAGGCTGGTGGTCCGCCCACATCAGCCAGCGCACGCCCAGCAACCAACCCCGCACCCAGGCATCCGGCCGACACACGCCACCGGGCCGGGCCACACGCCCAACACCGGCCGCATCACGTCGCCTACGCCCGACGGCGCGCAAATCAACGCCACCTTGATTGTTGTGGTCGCCGTGGCGTCGGCGGCCTTGTCCGACGTGGTGACGGGGATCGGGGACCCCGCGGCGGCGGGCAAATCGGCGCGTCGGCGGCAAGCGCCAACATGGTGACTGAAGCGAGGAACGCCGGCGCCGGGTCCACGTCCACGCAGCCGCCCGGCCGCACCGTTTACCGCACATCCAGCAACCCCCCGCGCACCCCGGCACCCCGGAGGCACGCGCGGCGGACCGGGTTCACCACACAAGATGCAGGCGTGACTGCTGTCGCGAGCCGCACACTGGGCAGTCGACATCCAGTCCCGCCCTGAGACACCTGTGGCGGTTGGGGCTGACCGGTGGCAGGGCGACACCTGGGGTGGCTGACGTGGCCCTACGGATCGGGCTCGGCGGGGGCTGGACGGCTGTCGTGGGCCCTACGTTGGCCCCGCGGCGCGGGCGGACCGTGTCCCGGATGGCGCCCTGTGATTGGCCGACGTGTGCCTGGATATCTTGGCCGCTGCTGGTGGCGGTTGTGGGATTTGATTTTTCTTTGCTTGTATTTCGCATTGTTTCGAGGGACTTGCTTGTCGTATTTTGGGTGGCCTGCATTGGCCGGCCCCGATTGGTGGCCGAGCCACGGGCTCCCGAGGGTCGTTTGCTTCCACATATTTCCGCGGGTTGGGACCGAATAGCGGCCTCCCAGCGAAGGCGCCCCGTCTGCCCTCTAGGGGCGGGGGTGCTGGCGTGTGTTGGCCCGCTGTGGCCCCGCTAGGGGGCTGCCGTGGGGGCTCTTAAGGGGAGGTCTCGGCCTCCCCCTCGTGTCCACAGAAAAAACCAACCGTGCCTTGGGTCTCTTGCTCCCTCGGGTCTGTGCCGTAATACCTTTGTCCCCCTCCCCGGGACGGGCGTGGATTGCACTTTTCCCTTGCCGGTTCCTTCTGGGCCTCCCTCATTTGGGCTCCAGGGGTTACTGATTTGCCTCTCCGGACAGAAGAGAGAAAACC
>Ga0209186_1003158_pt1 | contig 11390 bp, 8 predicted proteins | sample SidtaG_FD_187426 | JGI IMG/M metagenome (GOLD analysis project Ga0209186, IMG submission 187426) | Marine algal microbial communities from Sidmouth, United Kingdom - Sidmouth_Male2 metaG (SPAdes) (version 2) | ecosystem: Host-associated > Algae > Red algae > Unclassified | place: Sidmouth, United...
CCGGTTCGATCATCGCCGATGGCGCGGGCTCGCTACTTGTGGAGGAAGATACGGCTCTCGACGCACGCGTGGACAAGGCTGCGTAGTCCGTGGTTCTTCTTCGCTACCTGTTCGACGATCAGGTCGAGGTCGGGACCATCGGCAAATGTAGGCTTGGCCCCGGTGGCGTAGGTGAGGAACTGGCCAGCGAAGGACCGGGCAAGAAGGTCGGGCTTGCTCTGATAGATTTCCTTCCATTGCCAGATTCCACCGAACTTCTCTCCATCTGGGGTAATACCTGAGGGATCGACTTGGGCAGCATTCTTGCCTGGTCCGTAGGCGGTTCGGAGACGCCCGATCGGGTCGAAGCTTTCGAGAGCAAATCCGGCTGGATCGATCTTGGCGTGGCAGCCGTTGCAGGACTCGTCGGAGCGGTGTTTTTCCAGCTCATCGCGGATGCTGGTGGCGCCACGAATGTCGGGTTCGACGGCCGGGATATTCGGCGGCGGAGGGGCGATCTCCATACCGAGGATTCGTTCAGCGATCCACACCCCGCGTAGAATAGGCGAGGTCACCGAGCCGTCAGCAGTGACCTTGAGGACCGATCCGTGAGTGACCAAACCGCCTCTCGGATTGCCATCCTTCAGACTGACCTTTTGCAAGCCGCCGCCCGGTTTCAGCTTCGTGCCCTTCAGCTTATAGAGAGCGGCAAGGCGGGTGTTGATCATGGAGAAGTCGGCTTCGATCAAGTTCTTCACACTCAGGTCCTCCTTGAGCAAATGCTGGAGAAAGCTACGGGTCTCGGCCAGCATCGATGCCTGTGCAACACCGTCGAATTCGGAAAAGCGCTTCGGGTCTGGAATGGTGAAATTGATCTCACGCAGGTCGAGCCATTGGTCGGTGAAGCTCTCGATGAACCGGCTCGCACGCGGGTCGTAGAGAAGCCGGTCGACCTGGGCGAGTAGGTTCTTGGGAGTAGAAAGCTCACCCTTCTTTGCCAGAGCGAGGAGTTTCGGGTCGGGCAGGGTGTTCCAAAATGTGTAGCTCAGGCGCGAGGCGATAGCGTAGTCGTCGAGCTCGCCGGTGGACTCGACCAGCGTCAGGAAGCGGGGCGAACATAGGATCGCCCGGTAGGCAGCCCGCAATCCCGGAATCAGAGAGCCCTTGGCCTTCTTCGTAGCCGCGTGGGCGAGTTCAAGGTAGGGGGCGATCTGCTCGTCGGTTGCCGGGCGGCGGAAAGCCCGGCTGGCGAAGTCTCGGATGACGCGGTCGAGCTCTGCTTCTGGACCTTTGGCGAGCTTCGGCTTGCCGTCTTCAAAGACGACACCTGGCAGAAGCCGGTCGCGGATGCCTTTGCGGTTGCCGTTCGGGTAGATCCGCTTCATCGATAGCGAATCGATGACGATCGCTGGGCAGGCCTGTTTTAGGAAGTTTGTGCCCTTATAATTTACGTTTCCACCCCCGCCTTGAGGGCGTGCTCTCTTATTCGTTCCCTCGTCCGGTCGGATCAGAATCAGGTCGTCCTTGTTCATCCAGGCGTCGATGATGACGTCCTTCGGTTCGGCGGTAGCTTCGATGACATCCACGTGGCTCATCAGCGGACTGTTCGAGTAGCCGTAGCCGGTCTGCAGAGATCCCCAGGTGGTCTTGTCCGGGCCGCCATGGACGCCGCGAACGTTCTTCAGCTTGATCCGGTAGTGCCCGTCTTCCTTGACTCGGGTACTCGTAAGTCGTCCTCCGAACTGCACACCCAGATGCCAGAAATGAACCTTGTTATTGATGACCTGCGGCCCTCGGAAATTACCGCTGTTGTTCTGGAGTAGATCTTTAGGGATGAACGTTCGCTCGTAGGTCGAGTCGCCTTTGGTCAGTCGGGTCAAGGCTTCCTCGAGTGCCAAGTCGGCGGCTTCGAGGTAGTAGTTGAGGTGGAAGTGGCTGAGCTGCTGGACCTCGGCAACTGTCTGGAAGCCCCCAGAACCCGGGTCTTCGGGCAGGTAGGGTTTGAGCGGCAGGTCGATGCCGAGTAGCTCTTGGACGCTGTGCTCGTACTCGACTCGGGTCAGTCTTCTCGTGTGTACCCGGCCGAGGGCCGCTTGGCGCTTCGCACCGGCGGCGACCAAGGGCTTCTCTAAGCCGTGAAGGAACTTCGCCTTCGCCTTCTTCTCGGGCCGTGGCTTCTTCACGGGCGGCATCTCGCCACCTTCGACCCGCTGGAATACCCGTTCCCAGATCTCGGCATTGGACATATTCCACGGCTTCAACTCCAGGCTAGCCAGATCGAGGTCGCCCTTCTGCACATCCTCGTCATGGCAGTCGTAACAGTGCTCGGCTAGGAATGGCTCCAAGTCGTCTGGAGGCACCGCCACGGCAGACGTCAAGAACACCCCGCCGAGGAAGGCGGAGAACCAGAGAGGAAATCGGAGCTTGGCTACAGTCTTCATCGATCTTCGTCATTAACTACGTCGAGTCGCGGAAATAGCTATCGTAGAAGTATCGACATCTGGAATCACACGCCGGGGCTCAGATCCGAACATCTGTGTTATCATCAGACAATCATGAACCGCCGCCATCTATTTGCCGCAGGAAGCCTTGCTACCGTGGCTACCGCTTTCGGTCGCAACGACGGGTCCGGAAACTCTGAGAAAAAGGGCTGGGCCGGAGGCAATGCTTAGTATCACAGAAAATTCGGCGTCCAGTGGCACTACAATTGGACTCTTGGCAATCCGAACAACGGGACCAACTTCGTTGCCATGCTGAAGGGCAAAGCTCAAACCAACGACGGCGCGCTCAATCGTTTGAATTCCTATCCCAAACTGCCCCACATCCTCGGCTACAACGAGCAGGAACGCGCAAGGCAAGGCAATCTTAGCATTGAGCAAGCCCTTGAGTTCTGGCCCAGACTCCAGGCAGTCGCGGAAAAGAAGGGCGCCCGCCTCGGCTCACCGGCTCCATCCTCCGACGACCCCGGGCTGAAGTGGCTCGACGACTTCATGATCGGAGCCAAGCGTCGAAAGCTCCAAGTCGACTTCATTGCCGCTCACTACTACCAATCCCAACATTCCGATGACTTGGAGAGATTCGTCAAAAACATCGATCAATCCCGGCAAGGGCAAGCCGCACTCTCTGCTCAACCAAGACGGTAGTCTGACTTCCCTCGGCGAAATGTATCGCGACGCCTAGGCAGGTTGTCGCACCGGTCGCAGTCTTCGATTTTCAGCGCTATGAGGTGGTTTTCTGACCTTCTGAGTCCATGGTTCTAGGCCGATGAAGATCAGCTATCCAGAAGCCTTACCCGTCTCGCGCCACCGCGACGAAATTGGTCGGGCCATGCTCGACAACCAAGTCGTCATCGTCTGTGGCGACACCGGCTCGGGCAAGACCACGCAACTGCCGAAAATCGCCGTCGAAGCGATCCGCGCCATCGACGCCAAGTCGGGTAGGGGAGCCAAGTCGAAAGACCAAAAAGATAGGCGCCCGCTACGTATCGGTTGCACCCAGCCCCGCCGCCTTGCCGCGACCTCCGTAGCGACCCGCGTCGCTGAAGAGATGGCTTGCAAGGTCGGCGAGGAAGTCGGCTACCAGATTCGGTTCCAGGATCGCACGTCGAAGAACACCCTGATCAAGTTCATGACCGACGGCATCCTGCTTGCCGAAACCCAGGGCGACCCAAGCCTCCGTCAATACTCCACCCTAATCATCGACGAGGCCCACGAGCGGTCCTTGAACATCGACTTCATCCTCGGCTACCTGTGCCGGATTTTGCCAAAGCGGCCGGACTTGAAGATCATGATCTCGTCTGCCACACTCGACGCCGGAACCTTTTCCGACTTCTTCGGCGGCGCGCCGGTCATCAGCGTCGAGGGCCGGACCTTCCCGGTGACCGATGACTACCTGCCTGCCGAATCCGAGCGCGAACAACTCTCACAACACGTCGCCCGCGCCGCCGACATACTTGGCCATGAGGATCCGCTCGGCGACACGCTCGTCTTTCTCCCCGGCGAACGCGAAATCCGCGAATGCGCCGACGTGCTCCAAGGCCGCGCCGGACCGAACACTCTGGTGCTCCCACTCTACGCCCGTCAGGCAGGCAACGAACAGCAACAGGTGTTCCGACCCAATCCGAAGAAGCGTCGCATCATCCTCGCCACCAACGTCGCCGAGACCTCGCTGACCATCCCCGACATCCGCTCGGTCATCGACTCCGGCATCGCCCGCGTCAACCGCTTCAATCCCGGCACCGGCATCCAGCGGCTCCAGATCGAGAAAATCTCCCAGGCCTCCGCCAACCAACGTCGCGGTCGATGCGGACGAGTCAGCGAGGGCATCTGCATGCGGCTCTACGACGAGGAAGACTTTCTTGAACGCAAGGAGTTCACCGATCCAGAAATCCTGCGCACCAACCTCTCCGGTGTCGTCCTCCAGATGGAGCACCTCGGGCTCGGTAGTCCGGCGGACTTTCCCTTCCTCGACCCGCCACAACCGAGCCGGATCACCCAGGCCTACCGAACCCTGGAAGAGATCGGCGGCATCCGCAAGATCACCAAAAAAGACGACCCGAATGCTGAGCACCGCTGGTCTTTAACCAAGATCGGCCAGATCCTCGCTCGCCTGCCGCTCGACCCGCGCGTCGGCCGCATCCTCGTCTCCGCACGCGACGAAAACTGCCTGCGTGAGGGCATCATCATCGCCGCCTCCCTGACCGTTCAGGACCCGAAGGAGCGGCCGCAGGACAAGCAAGCCCAAGCCGACCAGAAGCACGCCCAGTGGAAGGACAAGCGCTCCGACTACACCGCCTGGCTACGGCTCTGGCATGCGCTCGATACCGCCAAGAGAAACGGCAAGGGCTCGACGAATTCGGTCAGGAAATTCGCCAAGGCAAACTACCTGAACTTCCGCCGCACACTCGAGTGGACCAACCTCCACCGCGAAATCCGCTCGGTCTTACGCGATATGAAGTGGAAGCTCCCCGACGAGAAGCGCCCCATGCCCGATCCCGAGGGCAGCTTCTCCGAGGGCCTGCATAAGTCGATCCTCGCCGCCATCCCGAGCCACATCGGCATGCATATCGGCAAGAAGGGCAAGGGCTACAAAGGCGCGCGTAATCGCGAGTTCTTCATCCACCCCGGATCCAATCTCAAGGGAACATCGCCCGGCTGGGTCATGGCCTTCGAGGTCGTCGAAACCGCCCGCCTGTTCGCCCGTAACGTCTCCAGCTTCGACCCGAAGTGGTTCGAGAAAGTCTGCCCGCACCTCGTCAGCTACCGCCACTCCGCCGCCCAGTGGAACCCCGACCAAGGCGCAGTCTACGGAGAGGAACGCGTCACCGCCTTCGGCCTCGTTCTCGAAGCCGCCCGCCCCATTCACTACGGCCGGCTCAAGCCCGTTGAGGCCCGCGAGATCTTCCTCTGGGAAGCCCTGATCAATGGCAACACCAAGCACCCGCTCCCCGGGCTCGACCAGCATCGGGCAATCCGCGAACGGGTGGGTAGGATGGAGCACAAGCTCCGGCGCCGCGACGGCCTGCTCTTCCCCGAATCGATCTACGGCTTCTACGACGAGCGCGTCCCCGCCGAGGTCAACACCTGCAAGGCCTACGAACGCTGGGTCAACGGCTTCGAAGGCCCATTCGATCTCAGCCTTGAAGACTGCATCGTCCCGCAGACCCACGCCATCAGCGACGACGGATTCCCCGACCAAATCGCCTCGCCGGTCAGCGAACGGAGCTTCCCGCTCCACTACCTGCACGCCTTCCACGAAGACGAACTCGGCGCCGATGGCCTGACCGTCGAAATCGCTATTGGCGACCTCGCGCACCTGCCCCAGTGGTTCGGCACCTGGCTCGTTCCCGGTCAGTTGTCGGACAAGGTCGAGGCTCTGCTGCGGACCTTAAACAAGGACATCCGTCGTCTTGTCCCACCCGTCGGCGAAGTCATCGAATCCTTCCTCGTCGCCTGGGAAGGATACCTGCCCGAAGTCTCCCTCATCGAGGCCTTGGTCAACCACCTCGAGGATAGCCACGGCATCACCGCCAGCCTCGCCGACTTCGATCAGGCAAGGATTCCGGAGCACCTGAATATGCGCTTTCTGGTGCTCGACGACCAGGGCCGTGCCCTCGCCTCCGGCCGAGACCTACCAGCACTGCAGGCCATGCTCGCCGGACGCATGCAAGACCGCGTCGCCGAACTGTCTCGCACCCACACCTACCACCGCGACAACCTCTCCACCTGGGACTTCGGCGACCTACCCGTCGACGTTGCCCTCGATGCCCACAGCGACGGCTACCCCGCCCTCTGCGACACCGGCTACAGCTGCGGCATGCGCGTCTTCGGCGAACGCACCACCGCCGACTGGCACCACCCCCGCGGCCTAGCCTCCCTCTATCAGGAAGATGCGCCCGACATCATCGCCGACCTAAAAAAAGCCCTCCAGACTCCCTCCGCATCAGATTCTACCAAGACCAGACCCTCAGCCCAACCCACCTCGTCCGCACTTTCCCACACCGACACCTTTTCCCTCGCCGCCGCCTTCGACTCCCCCCAACCCCACAACACGCCGCCACCCGCCAATCCCAACTCCCAATCCTTCAATTCCAAATCCCAAATTCCCAATTCCCTATTAACAATCACAGACTTGCTGGCATTAACAACCCTCGGCCCCGACCCCTCCCGCAACTTCGACGACCTCATCTCCCTCATCATCCGCCGCGCTTTCCAAGACCGCAGTGCCTCCCCGCGTAACGGACTCGAGTGGGAGTCCGATACCGACTCGCTCCGCCCCGCCCTCTTCGATGCCGCCGCAACCCTCTGCACCTCCCTCCGCGGCATCCTCCATTCCGCCCACACCATCGCCACCGCCCTCGACAATGCCGACCGCGTCTACGCCGACTCCATCACCGACGCCCGCCACCACCTCGACCAGCTCCTCCGCTCCGGCTGGCTCGCCGAAACCGACCCCACCGGACTCGCCCGCACCCTCGTCCACTTCCGCGGCCTCGAAGCCCGCATCACCCGCATGTGCGCCGCCCCCGCCATCAAAGACGAGACCAAAATGGAACGCGTCTTCGCCGACCTCTCCCACAACGACGCCGCCCACGCCCCCAACGACAACTGCCCCTGCGGCCTCACCCACTCCCCCCTCGCCCGGATCACCGCGATCGAGGAAGAGAATTCGCTGCGCCTGCAGCACTTCGCGCCGGAGGTGCGGTAGTGGCGATTCCTTCACCATAATTCACCAAGAACCTGCTACTGTGACTGAACCAATTTCTAGGCTATGAAGATCAAGTCTCTCCATCTCAACAATTTCCGCTGCTACGAGGATCTTGAAGTCGAGTTCCATGAGAAGCTGAACGTCATCGTAGGTACGAATGGGGCGGGGAAGACGACGATTCTCGATGGGATCGCTGGGAGTTTCGTGTCCATGCATGCGAGCTTAAATGACGGCGATTGTTTGTCAGATCACCACCTGGTAACAAAGGATATCCGGCTAAATAGTCAGGGTGGATATGCAAAGGAGGCAACATTATCGGTCACAACCGCCGAAGGGGCGACTATTGCGTATAGCGTTGCCCCTAGTCTCGAAGTCGATGAAGAGCTAAATGGGATAGATAGGACGAATTCATTTATTGCTGGCCTCGTGCTGTTGCGGTCTGAGTTGGTTATGAATCCGGCGAGCACGGCAGTCGTTCCTGTCTACGGATACTACCGATCAACGCGAAATATCGCAAATCTCAAACCTGTCGATCCTCAGCCGGATGACGGGTTCGATCGGTTAGGGTCTTTAGATTCGGCTTACGATGCTTTCGCTCATTATCAGCAGGTAGGTAATTGGCTCTACCAGAAAGACGTGGAGGAAGCCCGAGAAATCCGTGCGTCCAGCGACTTGAGCCATCGAAATCCCGAAAAGGAACGCGTGATTGAGGCAGTGACGCGGATGCTCCCACCAGTGGAGGATGTAACCTTCACTAAGCGAGCCCCTTACCGCCTCATTCTGAAGTGGCGCACTTCTGAGGGGCGGGTGGAAGATCGCTTTATGAGCCAGCTTTCAGATGGTTATCGCAATATGTTGGCCCTCGTCATGGACTTTGCCCGGCGTCTTGTCCAAGCCAATCCCCAGCTACCCAACCCTCTCGATTCGGAAGCGTTGCTCCTGATTGACGAGATTGACCTCCACCTCCATCCCAAGTGGCAACAGACGGTCATCACTGATCTTCAACGCACGTTTCCCAACACTCAGATTATTTGTACGACCCACAGCCCGCAGGTGCTCTCGACGGTCAAACCGGAGAATATCCTTTTGCTCGGCGACGGCAGAGTGGACTCCGCAAGGGGACGCTATACGTATGGGGTGGAAAGCTATCGCTTACTTCAGAACATTCTTGGAGTTCCTTCAGCACCAAGCAACCTTGCGGATATCGAGAGTCTGAAGAGTCAGGCGATGGAGGCCCTAGAAACCAGTCCGTTGGATCGTCCCCGGCTCGACGAAGCTCTAGGCTCACTAGAGAGATACCTCGGACATGATGCCCCTTTCCTGGTCAATGCTCGCGCAGAACTCGTGCGTCTTGAGAAGCGCTCATGAGATCCCTGCCGCTACCAACTGAGGAGGACTGTCTTCGCGATCACCGGGAAGGCGTCCATGGTCACGACTGGGCAAGTCTTGATGGAGAATGCAGGGGACGGCAGAAGGCAAGTCTGATCACCAATCAGGATGAGGTCTGCGCCTACTGTGAGCGAGAGATCAAGCTCGACACATCCCATATCGATCACCACTGCCCCAAGGGCCGCTCGGAATTCGTTCATCTAACCTTCAACGTGGGGAATCTCGTCGCGTCCTGCGGCCTCCACTCTGGCAGGACTTGTGGCCACGCAAAGGGAGGCGAAGTCTTGCCCGTTAGCCTTCATCCTTACGAGGGCGGGAACTTGGCCAGCTTCTTCCGCGTCCGACTGGATGGGGCGCTCGTCACCACAGACGAAGCTCCCGAGGGCATCGAAGAGGCCATCAATGAGGTGCTCAATCTCAACGAAGCCACCCTGAAAGAACAACGTCAGACCCACATTGCCGTTTTGCGGAGCTATGAAGGTCAGGAAGGACTCACCAATGAGGAGATCGCCGGCCTGTTTCGAGAATTCCCGACACTCACGGCTGTCACTTTGGACCTAGCCTAGCTTCTTCCCCTTGTCGGAAGCTCCCGCTATGGTCAGTATTTAGCACCAACTTTAAACTCGTCTCCATTTACTCCAGCATGCAGCTAAACCCAGAGAAGTCGGCCCTCGGTGAACTTGGGCGGGTTCAGAAGATTCTTCGGCGAGAACTCAATTTGGTGGAGCAGACTGAAGAATGGATCGAGGCTCCCGATCTCAGGCGAACGTATCTTCGGATAGCGTTCTCGTATGTAAACTTTCTCCAGAATAATGCAGAAAATGCTAAGAAAGAACGTGTTCAGGCTGATGCCGGAAAGTTGAAAGCATTTGAGACAATTAATTTCTTGGATTCCCGAGAGACCTACGACCGAAAAAAGAAGAAGACTAGCGATGGGCGAGCGTTTGAGCCGGACTATTTGATTGCCGGATTGGGATTTGAGCTTTCTGCTGAATTCATAGATAGCCCGGGTATAGGAGATGTGTTGACGGCTGTTCAGCTAGATCTTCACCGTGCCGATCAATTTGGGGCTGAGCACCTAATAGGTGACGACAGTGTCTCAATAGAGCACTATCAGGAGAAAGTTAAGGAAATTGGAGAAGCCAAAGATAGTGTCCTTGACGATGAATGTCGAATTTTCAAAGATCAGGAGGCAATGACCAACTATGCTAAAGATCAGTCAGCGCCGCTTATCGAAATGTTTGATGGAGTCTTTAATCGAACTCATAGAGACGACTCGGCATTTGAAGATGAGAAAGCGAATGACCTCTACGCCTTAGCTATTGCTGAGTGGACTGATCAAGACCGAGTAATTCGGATGTATTTCCGCGTGAGATCAAAATCCCATTCATACAAACCGAAAGTGTTCGCTAAAGAGAAATCTATTACGTTGTTCACCTACGACATCATACTTAGAATTACCTCTCCAAAAACCGATGGCGTTGCCGAAGAAATTCAGAAGGAGAATCAGAAGAAGGCCATCGGAAGTTTCTAAGGGATTTAGGGGGTAGGCACGCATTATTGAATTTCTTCACTGCCTTTCCCCAGTCTATGCGTGCCATTCGACAGGCCGGTTCGAGGTGGGGACGCCGCTCATCCCGATCGGCGCTGGTTGACTGCCATGGGGCTACAATCTATCGTATCGAATGAGTGAGATTGCCCCAGTTTCGCCAACTCATCCATAGCTGTTCCAGCCGGTTCCCCAGTCCGCGGAATCCACAGGCGCGCCACCACCTACCTACCTACGAAGGATGCCCGCCGACTCCTCCGCCCCGCCACCGGAGCACCGGAAATTTTGACCACATTCGGAGCGTAGCGGAGAAGTGAAGCGTGGGTGGTCTTAGGCAAAAAGGCGCGAAAAAATCACGAAAGCTCCGCCGCTTCCCAGTCCTCGGTCACGAGATCGGGGATACGGCTGAAGTGGGCATCATTTGTGATCAGCGGTAAGTCATATTGAATTGCTGAGGCCGCGATCCAGATGTCGTTGCTCGGAATCATGTTCCCATCCATTGCGAGCGAGGCCCAAATCTCGCCATAAATCCGCGCCGTGTGCTCGTCGCTGATAGCGATTTCGCAAGTAGCAGAGAAGGCTTCCACGGCCGCCTTGTTCCGCTCCGGTTGAGCACTCTTGGCGGCACCACCGAAGAGTTCCGCAAGCGCCGTTGCAGAGAGGCGAACGCTGTGGCGCACCAAATTCGCATCGTGCCTCCCCGGATTGCGCAGATGCGAGACAACTAGGTTGGTGTCTAGTGCGACGGCTCTACCAGCCATGGTCTTCGTCAATGCCCTGACCCGCCTCAGCCACCGCAGCAGGAAAGTCGTCACTCTCCCCGCCTGCAAGGCAACCGGATGTCGCCACGATCGCATTCTCTCGATCAGTGGACGCATCACGGCTGTCGTGGAACTGCTTCCACCAGTCCGCAAGTTTCTCGAGCTCCTCGGGTGGGAGCGTACGAATAGCTTCTTCGATTTCGGCAACCGTACTCATCGCCTAAAGATAGCAGAAAGCTGGCAGATAGAAAGCGGCGAGGTCCGCCCCCCCTCGACCAACTCCTCCGCTCCAGTTGGCTCGCCGAAACCGACCCCACCGGACTCGCCCGCACCCTCGTCCACTTCCGCGGCCTCGAAGCCCACATCACCCGCATGTGCGCATACGCGTAAACTTTAGAGGCTGGTAATGATCTGTTCGAGGGATCTCCGCTTGCGTTTTTCCTGGGTGGCGGAAGCTGCGAGACGCCTTAGCTCAGCCGCTCTTGATCCGCCTCTGAGGAGGCCTC
>Ga0209186_1003168_pt1 | contig 11378 bp, 15 predicted proteins | sample SidtaG_FD_187426 | JGI IMG/M metagenome (GOLD analysis project Ga0209186, IMG submission 187426) | Marine algal microbial communities from Sidmouth, United Kingdom - Sidmouth_Male2 metaG (SPAdes) (version 2) | ecosystem: Host-associated > Algae > Red algae > Unclassified | place: Sidmouth...
TTCTGCTCTGTCATTCTTGATCTGTCCTTCCAGCTGACTCCGATCATCGGAGTTCAGCCTTTCAGGCCAGACCAGATCCACCGTTTAACTGACAGTCCCCCGCTTTGGCGGTTTCGTAGTCGTTGGGGCTGAGCATGTTGGTGTAGCTGTGTCGGCGGTTCGGGTTGTACCAGGCTTCGATCCATTCGAAGATGGCTTGGGCGAGTTGATCGCGTGTTTCCCATTGTCGGGTGTTGAGTAGTTCGATCTGCAGGGACCCGAAGAACGATTCGATGACACTGTTGTCATAGCAGTCGCCGATGCTGCCCATGGATCCGAGCAGGCCTGCTTCTCGCAGTGTTTTGCCGCAGAGCCAGGATGTGTATTGACCGAACTCAAGTGGTTGAAGCAACACCTAGTTGATCTGGTGATCGTAGGTGTTCATTGAGCGCTTCTGCTGGCGTCTTCCAACCAAGGATCTCTCGTGGGCGCGAGTTGAGGGTCTCGGCGACTGCTTGCAGGTCGCTGCTGCTCCATCTGGCGAGGTCGGTTCCTTTGGGAAAGTAGTGGCGGAGCAGACCGTTGGTATTCTCGTTGGTGCCTCGCTGCCAGGGACTTTTTGGGTCGGCGAAATAGACCGGGATTTTGGTTTCGTCGGTGAACGCTTCGTGGGCGGAGAGTTCTTTGCCGCGATCCCATGTCAGTGTCCGGCGAAGGTGCGGTGGTAGTGCTTCCATGGTTGCGGCGAGTGCGTTCTTCATGGTGATGGCTCCGTATCCAGCTAGGGCTGGTCCGTTCTTGGTGCGCGCAATGGTGCCGTAGCCCTTCTCTCGAGGGAGGTGAACCAGCAGCGTGTAGCGGGTAGTGCGTTCAACAAGTGTCCCGATCGCTGATCGTTTCAACCCGATGATGAGGTCTCCTTCCCAATGCCCGGCTGTCAATCGATCCTCCACCTCGTCAGGTCGTTCGCTGAGGAGCGACTGTGGGGTCACATGTGCCCAAGCCTTCTGCCGAGTCCGTGCCCGGGGAACCCGCAGCGCCCGTCCGCGGCGCAAGCATCCAACCAGCTCTCGCTCAAGACCGCCACGGTCTTCGACATAGAGCGCTTGATAGATGGCTTCGTGGCTGATCCTCATGTCTGGGTCGTCGGGGAAGTCGATCTTGAGTCGGTTGGAGATCTGTTCGGGGCTCCATGCCTTGACCCATCGCCGGTCGCCGCGGTGTGGTTTGTTGCGGCCCTTCCAAACCGGGCCTTCGGGGCCCAGGACATCACCATTTGGTGCGGTCACTCGGCCCGAGAGACGCTCTTGTACGTAGGAGCGGAGTCGATCGTTGGTTGTTAGCTTGGCCGGTTTTGGCCGTCGAGCGCGCCGCTCTGCGTGCCACTGCGCAGTTGTGGCCTTGTAGGTGAGGCGAAACGTTCTTGTCGAAGCGTTCCGGCGAAGCTCCCTAGAGATCGTTGATGGCGAACGACCGACCAACCGCGCAATCGCACGCACGCCGTGACCCTTTGCCCGCAGCAACGCAATATCCTCTCGCTCAGAGAACGACAGATACCTGCCCGACACTGTCGGATCTAAACAAGGATTCACCCCACCAGCGTGCCGGAACCAACGGAACCCAACCGGTGATGATACGCCTGCCTTTGCGGCTGCATCCTCCGTCTTGAGTCCCTCAGCCACCGCTGCCCAGAACACCACACGATCAGCGCGCCACGCAATCGACGGCCGACCCGGCGACGGGATCTGCCCCCGATACAGCTGAACCTGCCTTTGTCGTTCCTTCATCGTTGCCATCTCGACCTCCATATATGAGGTGTTGCGACCACCACTTGAGTCCGGCTTGGGCGCCGTGATCGGAGTGCGCGATCGTGCCATCGGGTTGGCGTCGCCAGCGGGCCATGGTGAGCGCGTCAACAACGAGTTCAGCGCGCATGTGATCAGCTATGGACCAGCCCACGACTCGGCGGCTGAACGCGTCGATCACCGCCGCCAGATACACCTTGCCCTCAAGGGTTGGGTGTTCGGTGATGTCCATGCACCACAGCCGGTCCGGCTCGGTCGGGTCAAAGGCCCGCTCAACCAGATCGACATGCGGGGTTGCTTTCGGGTCCGCCCTGGTCAAACCCTTCTTCGTTTTCGAGTAAACGCCCACAATATTGGCCTCAGCCATCAGGCGCTCGACTCGGCCAAGCGACACCGTCTCGTGCATACCGAGCGTCAACTCGGCGTGCACCCGTGGCGATCCATAGGACCGCCACGACATGCGATGGATATCGACGATGGTGTTCGTCAGCTCGGCGTCGACCCATTCAGCTTCGGTCATGGGCTCGAGGCGACGTTGATAGAACCCGGAGGTCGATACGCCCATCACCGCGCAACAGGTTGCCACTGGCAGGTCCGGGCAGGCCTGCTCGATGAAGACGTAGATCATTTTGGGAGCACATTTTCGCGAGCAAAGTACGCGGCCGCGCGTTTCAAAATCTCGTTCTCAGTCTCAACAACCCGCACACGCCGACGAAGCTCGGTCAGCTCCTGCCGCTCCTTGGACGTCACGCCTTGGCGTTGGCCCGACTCGACCTCGGCCTGGCTGATCCAATTCCTCAAACACGAATCTGCGATACCCAGATCCTTCGCAAGTCGAGCAATCGAGATCACCCGATTACCGTCCTCATCGCGCTCATTCGCGAGCTTCACCGCACGATCACGGAACTCTTGGGGATGCCTCTTCGGCATAGGGACTCCTCTCCAAGACAACCAGCGTCGCCGGGACTGTAGATATTTGTGTGTAACCGGGGTGGTCTGACACGGTCCGCGACTTGGTGTCGTGGTCCGGGAAGGATCACTTTATGAAATCTAATCCGAATGCTGAGTTTGAGCCGGCGGTGTCGGCTGAGTTGGTGTTGCCGCCGGATGCGAGTTTGGCGCTGGTCGCTGATCAGCTGGTCGCCCAGGCCCAGTCTGATGGCGTTGCCCTCACTGGCGAGGACGGCCTGTTGACCGGGCTGATCCAGCGTGTTCTGCAAGGAGCGTTGGAAGCTGAGATCAGCGAGCATCTCGGCTATGAACCGCACGCTGTTGATGGCCGCGGGTCTGGCAATTCACGTAACGGGTATTACCCGAAGACGGTGCGAACCGAGGTTGGTGATGTGCGTGTCAATGTGCCGCGTGATCGCAACGGCGACTTCGAACCAGTCACGGTCCCGATCGGGCAACGCCGCCTGTCGGGCCTTGATGCCCAGGTCATCTCGCTGTATGCCAAAGGCTTAACCACCGGCGACATAGCGGCGCATCTGCTCGATGTGTATGACCAGAGCATCGATCGTTCCACGATCAGCCGGATCACCGACGCCATTGTTGATGACATGAACAGTTGGCAATCACGGCCGCTGGACAGCGTGTATCCAGTGGTGCTGGTTGACGGAATCCGGATCAAGATCCGCGACGGGACAGTCACCAACCGCACTGTCTATGTGGCTATGGGCATCAATATGGATGGCCAACGCGACATTCTTGGTTTGTGGGTCGGCCCGACCGGCGGGGAGTCTCCCAAGTTCTGGTTCGGTGTGATGACCGACCTCAAGAACCGCGGCGTTGTCGACGTGCTCGTGTTGTGTTGCGACGGGTTGAAGGGCCTGCCCGACGCTGCGAGGGCGACCTGGCCACTTGTTGATGTCCAATTATGTGTTGTTCACTTGGTCAGGAACTCGTTGCGGTATGCGTCGAAGAAGCATTGGGGACCCATCACCAAGCAGCTCAAAGCCATCTACACCGCACCCAGCCTCGACGCTGCTGAGATCGAGTTCGCAGAGTTCGCCGACCAATGGGAGGGTCTCTATCCAGCGATGATCAAATCGTGGCGTGACACCTGGGAAGACTTCATCCCGTTCCTTGAGTTCCCGGTTGAGCTCCGCAAAATTGTTTATTCCACAAATGCGATTGAGTCATTGAACGCGAGGTTTCGTAAGGCTGCGGTTCGGCGAGGTCATTTCCCGACCGAGCAGGCCGCGATGAAGGTGCTGTATCTCGTGTCAATCGAGAAACGGAAGAACCGGACCAACCCAACTGGACAAATCAACGGCTGGAAGTCGATACTGAACGCCCTAACCATGCACTACAGCGACCGCCTGGCCGCCGCTAACCAATAACCATGACCATCCCGGTTACACAAACCAATCCACAGTCCCGCTCCAGAGCCCCGATCCTCAAGCCACTGCAAATAGTTGCGGACTTGATCGCCATAGGCACGCCGGCTCCGATCCGACAGCGGTTGCTTCGCCAACCACCCGCTGAACGCCGCGAATTCGCTCTTCGAGTCGATCGACGCTGCCTTCTTGGACCGTGCCACGAGCCACCCCCACTGTTAGACGAAGTAGAAACCTGACCCTAACACGAGGCTCTTGCCACTGTTATACGAACTTCAGATGGCTTGGACTGCGTATAACGAGACTTAGACGAACTACGAGCAGTTGTGACGTTTCGCGGGCGCATGCTGCCTATTGGACACTCGGCATCGCGTGTCGTGGTGATGTGATGTGGGTGAGGAGGGTGGCGAGCTGTTGGTGCTCGGTGGTGGTGAGGTTGTTGAAGAATCGTGTGTGGTTGTCTATGAGTGCTTTGTAGATGCTGTCGACAAGTGGTGCTGATGCTGGGTTCAAGGTGATGTGATGAGTACGGCGGTTGGTGGGGTGTGGTTCTCGGTGAATGTGGCGGTGCTTTTCGAGACGGTTCAGTCGGGTTGAGACTGTGGCGGGTTCGAAGTCGAGATGCTGGGCGATGTGGTTGCTGGCGATGCCTTGGCCGGCGAGGTGGCGGAGGAGGCCGAGGATTCTGAAGTCGGCTATGTTGGCGACGCCTTGTTCTTTGTAGGGCTTGATGGTGGCGTTATGACTTTTGGCAAGTTCTTCGGCAGTGCGTATGAAACGGATCGCCACCGATGCTGAGGTGGCGTCGGCTTCGGGGACGAGCGAGGCCCATTTGTTGGCGGTCCAGGCGGCAAAATCGTGGTGGATGTCGGGTTGCTTAGTCATTGGGATCAAGGTTATGGATCATGGTTGCGAGGCTGCTAGCGAGGTCGCTGACTGCGGAGTCGGTGAGGTTCTCAAAGATACGCTTCCGGCCGTTGGTGACTGCGATGACCGCTGAGTCGGCGAGTTTCTGGCCTTGACTTGTGAGCGTATTGGCGTGCACTCGTCGGTCGACAGGCGACGGTACTCGTTCGATTTGTCCGTGTTGAACGAGCCGTTCAAGGCGATTTGACATGCCAGCCTTGGAGCCGCCGATTTCGTTGACAAGGGCGCCATTTGTTAGACCATCGGCTCCGCTACGTCTAAGCAGCGCAAGCAATCGGAAATCGTCGATGGACACGAGTCCTTCGTATTCGAACCTTCGCAACGATTTCTGGTCAAGCGCCCGCTGCAATTGATACAGCCTGGAAAAGCGCACAGCAACGACCATCTCATCAGAAGTTAACGCAACGTCAGGTATCAGCTTGTCCCATTGGTCGACCGCACGCTGCGAGAAGTCTTGCATCGCAACGCACGTTAGCGCATAGCGCCATTTCCGTTCGCCTCCGAACGAACAATCAGGTGTTCACCGGAGCTAGCGGTCCAGGTTGAACCAACAGTTCAATTGACGTCGTGCGAATGATCTACTAGTCTATAATCATTCACGAACGAACAAATAGGAAAGCCACAAAATGGAAACACAGGGCATAGCCACATTGAAAGGCTCCGGAGAGCACCATCGTTCAACAGAGGTGGCGAGGCTCATGGAACGAAGGGTGACACTTCTCTTGGTGAGCTTGCTAGCGACACTTGTCGCCGTGTTCGGCATCGCTCCTGCCGCTGACGCTCACGACTTGTCCAAGACAAGGTTTGTCGGGAGCTGCAGCTACACGTCGGAAATCGGGCACGCCGGTGTCGGTTCTTACGGAAAGGTCCGAACTACAGATCAGGACTGTACGGAACTGGCCGACAATGCCCACTACTACACAGTGAACGGCACATTCTCAACGGGATTTGGACTAGCAGCTTGGGCCGACTTCCCCGGAGCGACCACGCTCTCGGTGACGCGAACTGCCTCTGGCGCCTCGACCCCCTACTACAACGATGCCTGGGTAAAAACGGGAGGCAGCTGGTACAGCTACAACCACTTCCATGGCTCTCCAGCCTGATTTGGGTTGGGTCATTAGCGCTTTAGTGCGCCGAAGCTGGTCGCCGGTCATGCTGCTCCTTATCGCTGGCGCAGCCATCGCGACGAGCTGCTCCTCAGATGCAACTCCCGCCGATGCTCTTGAACAGGCCGACGTTCGTGCCGTTTCGCCTATCGCAGTGGCAATCGGAGTCGAGGTCGAGGGCGACTTCGCTGAGGCAGCCAACATCGAGGCTCAGCAGGAAGCGGAGTACTACATCGCGAACTGCATGGCGAGTCGTGGGTTTGAATACGAACCGTCAGTGATCCAAAGCGTGTACGGCACCGCCAAGCAGGTCGGCGAGGACCTCCCCCCTGCCGAGTTTGCCGAAACGTACGGGCTTGGATTCGCGCCGGTTTTTCTCGAGAGTTACGGCAAAGGCCCGGAGGGACAATTGCCCGCCCCTGATCCGAACCGATCGATCTACACCCAGCTCGGAGAAGCAGAACGCCTCGAATGGTATCTAGCCCTATGGGGATACGACTCGGGGCCAGCTACCTACGATCCCATCCCTGGTCGAAATCTCCAAGAGCCATGCTTTGATCTGGCCACAGCCAGGCTGACTGAGATCAGCGCCCTGCTGACCCCCCTTCAGTTCGATCGCGACAGCATCGAAGAACTTGTTCGCAGTGATCCAAGAATCGTCGATGCAGAGGCAGAGTGGTCACAATGTATGAACGCGCAAGGCTTCTCGTACTCGACCGAGATTGGCATGCGTCAGTCATTTCTGGATGAACTTCAGCTCGCGTATGGTCCAGGAAGTACGGATGACACTCCGCAACCTGTCGGCACGATCAACAGCAGTGTTCAAGAACAAATGGAGGAGATCAGCGTGCGCGAACGAGCTGCCGCTCTAGCCAACCTAGAATGCGCGCGAACCAAAGCCGACATATACGCAGTTGTAAGGTACGAGATCGAAGGTCGCTTCGTGAACGACAACCAAGACAAACTTCGCATTCTTGGGCAGCAGCTTGCAGAGGTGCGCGACGGCAGTTAGCAACGTCTTGCACATTGCCGATGGCACAAAGAGCACAAGGAATCATCGGCAGCTCGGACTCACATGACGGCACACAGGGACCAAGTTCGACCAGCGACGTCTCCGCACGAATCAAAGACCGCTACCAGCGATCCAACAGAGTCATCGCCAAAAACAGCCCTCGTTAGACGAACAAGTCCTGTCGTATATTTCAACAATGATCAGCTGACCCGGAGACACGGACCTGGCCAGATCTTCAAGCTGCCGCGTGGGCCTGCCACATTGGGTGTCAGGCAGCCCGCTTCAGTGACCAGATCGAAACCGCCATTGACATGGCCCGAGCCGGAATGGACCTGACGGTCGCCAATCCCCCGGTTCTCAATCACTTCCGACTCGAGCTGGGTCTGTTGTTCCGGATCCAACACGACTTCGACAATGCCATGGTCGAGTTGGTGGCCGCTCGCGCGTACTTCATCGAAACACGAGAGCATGGCGGCCATTCTCACGCATCCATCGATATAGGGGCATGAGGAACGGGACTGTCAGTTAAACGGTGGATCTGGTCTGGCCTGAAAGGCTGAACTCCGATGATCGGAGTCAGCTGGAAGGACAGATCAAGAATGACAGAGCAGAATGGCGCTGTGGCGTCGAAGAAGGACAAGTTGAAGTTGCCGTCGCAGGTTGACCCTGCGATCGCTGAACAGCTGGTGGATCAAGCCCGCAACGACGGGGTCGACCTGGTCGGCCCTGATGGGTTGTTGGGCCAGCTCACCAAGCAGGTCCTCGAGGCTGGTTTGGAGGTTGAGATGGATGAACATCTCGGCTACGAAAAACACGCCCATGAAGGTCGTGACGGTGCGAACAGTCGCAACGGGACCAGGTCCAAGACGGTGATCACCGAGGTTGGTCCGGTTGAGATTGATGCCCCGCGTGATCGTGATGGAAGCTTCGAGCCAGCAACGGTGAAGAAGCGACAGCGGCGACTGAACGGGGTCGACTCGATGGTGATCTCGCTCACGGCGAAGGGTCTCACCACTGGCGAGGTCGAGGCCCATTTGGCCGAAACTTACGGCACCGATATTTCGCGCGAGACAATCTCAAAGATAACTGACGCTGTGCTCGAAGACATCGGTATGTGGCAGAACCGGCCGCTCGATCGTGTGTACCCGGTCGTGTTTATTGACGCGCTGGTGGTCAAGATCCGAGACGGCCAAGTAGCAAACCGGCCGGTCTACGCCGCCATAGGCGTCACTGTTGACGGCAAACGCGACATCTTGGGCCTGTGGATTGGCAGCGGTGGTGAGGGCGCTAAGTACTGGTTGCAGGTGTTGACCGAGATCAAGAACCGTGGCACCGAAGACGTCTGCATCGTCGTGTGCGACGGGTTGAAAGGCTTGCCTGAGTCGATTGCGGCGACGTGGCCTATGGCCATCACCCAGACCTGTGTGTTACATCTGATCCGGAACACGTTCCGGCTCGCAGCGCGTCAGGACTGGGACAAGATGGCCAAAGACCTGCGACCGGTCTACACCGCTGTGAACGAGGCTGACGCGGTTGATCGACTCGACGCGTTCGATGAGGTCTGGGGCGAGAAGTATCCGGCGATCCGGGGCCTGTGGAACAGCGCGTGGGAAGAGTTCATCCCATTCCTGGACTATGCACCGGACATCCGCCGGGTGATCTATTCGACCAACGCCATCGAGTCTTTGAACGCCCGGTTCCGAAGAGCGACCCGGGCCCGAGGCCATTTCCCCAACGAGCAGGCAGCGATGAAATGCCTCTACCTCGTCGTCCGATCACTGGACCCCAAAGGCACCGGCCAAGAACGCTGGATGAACCGATGGAAACCAGCACTCAACGCATTCGCCATCACCTTCGAAGGGAGACTCTTCTAGAATCACACCCAGTCAAGAACACGTAGCCGGCCAGACCCGTTACACCGTTGTTCTGACAGACCCCTCATATGACAGCTACCGTCACGGAGGGCCATGTAGGGGTCGACGCGGAAACCAGTGATGGCTTTGGGGGCGAGGTAGTTGTCGAGCCGCTCGTGAAGTTTGGCTTCGCCGAGTTCGGCGGCGAGGCAGAAGGTCCACGCGGTCACTCGCTGTCTCTGAAAGCCAGGAGTTCTTGTCTGTTGGTGTTGAGGAAGTCGTTCTCGTATGTCGGGCGCACTTCAGCGAGGATCCGTCGCCTATCGAGTTGATCACCGCCGCAATCGTCGAGTGCTAGGGCGAGGCGAATTTCGTGTGCCTGAAGTGTGGCGAGGTTATCGAATGCTGGGTCCTCTAGTGCGGCTTGAGCGATGTCGAGTTCGCTGGTTATGGCATCAAGTCGCGTCAGGATCTGCTGTACAGCGTTCGGTTCATTGATCCAGACATGACCCTTGGCAGTCATACATGCGATCACTCCATCATTCCACTGAGCCACTCGCGAGTCCGCCATGATGCGTTCGTTCATTTCATCAACCTCGTCGCCGAATCCAACAAGGAAGTCGACGAGCCTTCGCTCTCGGATGATCGTTTCGACTGCATCGCCCCGGCACCCTAGGTCAGTCCGCGAAGAGTAGAACTGATCGATTTCTTCCATCGATGGCGTTCCATCAAAGCTGGGTTGTTCCCCGTTGAGAGCGCTCTCGTACTCGGCGCGTGCTGATCGGGACAATCCGCTGACGTACTGTGAGTTTGGATCAGAATACGGTTGCGGTGGATCAGCTCCTACCACGTGACTCGGTAGGGCTTGCTGAGGCAAAGCGAGGGTGCTGACACCAAAGCCGTATTGCTCCACCCAGTCACGTGAATACCTGGTTGATCCGTCGGTACGCGGGTCCTCATAAAAGGCTCTGACTTCATCGGCCGTTGGTGTGTATTCAAACCCCTCCTGGTGCATACACGATGCCGTTAATTCCTCGACCCGCTGCCAACGTTCAATTGCTTCAGCACCGGAGGGTTGATCAATTGTCGCAAACCCGAGAAACTCATCAATCGGCGAAGGGGTCCGAGCTTGCTGGTCGGAGCCGCATGCGCCGACCAGCAAACATAGGACCGCAAATATTCTTGATAACCGCACTACCGGCGTCCCTGAATCAGGTTTCAGTATGCGACTTGTTAAGCGTTTGCCAGGTCCCGTATTCCCAGTCCTTCCCCTTCACGGTTGCTTGGATTGGATAGAAGCCGGCGTTCGAGAAGCCGATACACGGTTGATACGACGCGTCCGTGTAGCAGGGCTTGTACTCAGCGGTGCCGGTGGAGTCGAACCAAGACAGATCGGCGCCTACTAGTTCGCAGCCGTTGAGGGATTCCGACGCCCATGACCGAGGCAGAGTACTTCCATTGTTGTGACCGACTCCGTAGGTCCATTCGCAGTAGCCGTCGTTGGCAGTACCAGTAGTGAAGCCAGCGCTGGCGCTGGGCGCTAGGACCGCCATCATCGCCACAACGACCATCGCCATCACCAGTTTTCGCGCACTTGATCTAATCATGTATCTCACTTCAGTGTCCTCTCAGAGCCTTGTCGCATGTCAGTTGTCATCCCAACATCCGGAAATAGTGTATTGTTCGTTTATGAACGTTCGAAACATATCAGACGGTTAGTCCCGACGTCAAGCGAATTGTTCGTTTAGAAGTGAACAACTTTCAACATTCGCAATAGTGTAGGAAGAGTGACGACGCAAGACTTTTCGCAACGCGCAGCCGATCAATGGGGCGAACTGCTTCCCGAGGTGGCGCTCAGCCCCGACGAAATGGCGGTTGCGGTGCGATTCTCTCGGCTCTACCAGCTTCAACGAGTTCTTGATAACAAATCGCTACGCAAGTTCGAATACGACGGGCTCGCGTCGGTCGACGATTTTCGACTACTCGCATTGATGCGGCGCAGCGACGCCGACGGCTTAACCAACGGAGAACTCATCGCTCAACTCGGCGGATCAAAAGCTGGCATGTCAAACCGCCTTCAACGACTCGTTCAACACGGCCACGTAGAACGGCTCCCATCCCCCGTCGATCGACGAGTGCACGCCAACAAGCTCACAACTCAAGGTCAGGAACTCGCCGACTCGGCCGTCACAGCCGTCACAACCGGCCGAAAATGATCCTCCCCAGGTTTCACGGAGGGTCTGTCAGAACAACGGTGTAACGGGTCTGGCCGGCTACGTGTTCTTGACTGGGTGTGATTCTAGAAGAGTCTCCCTTCGAAGGTGATGGCGAATGCGTTGAGTGCTGGTTTCCATCGG
>Ga0209186_1003169_pt1 | contig 11377 bp, 9 predicted proteins | sample SidtaG_FD_187426 | JGI IMG/M metagenome (GOLD analysis project Ga0209186, IMG submission 187426) | Marine algal microbial communities from Sidmouth, United Kingdom - Sidmouth_Male2 metaG (SPAdes) (version 2) | ecosystem: Host-associated > Algae > Red algae > Unclassified | place: Sidmouth, United...
GCTATCCGGCACTCTCTCCACTCCGCTATCGCTACGTTACGTTCAAACAACACCTACTATCCCTTACGCAAGGGACGAACAATCGCGAGGCAGAAAAACGAACAATCACGGGATTTGTCAAAGAACCAAAATTTTCAAACTGATAATCAATCCCGATAGCTATCGGATTGGTTATCAGACAGAAAAAATTTAAACATGCTATAAAGCCGTCACTTTGTTAAGTAACTCATCAAGTTTATGTTCATTGCGATAGGGTAAACGCAAGAAAATTTTAGTTATGCGTAATTGATTGATTTTTAATTTTTCTGGAGACTTACTCGACGGACATTTTTAAAATGTCAGGCGAGAACATTTGTGTTTTAAGTTTTATTTTTTTAATAAATTAGTATTTTTCAAACTTTGTAAAAATATAATATTCAGGATAATGAACTAACGTTGTCGCCTGACATTTTGAAAATGTCCGCCGACTCACACTTATGCTCTAATTTCAAAAATACACATTATAGAATTTTTCTTACGTTCACCCTATTGACTTGCTCTTTTTCCTTTATACTTCACCAAATACTCCTTAAATAACCCATTATTCGCGTTCCTTATTTCAAAACCGATAAACAATCTCCGTATCAGTCAAGTTGATACGGTCAAAATCTTCTGTGAATCCCAGCATAAATCCACCACCACCCGCACCACACAACTTCAATAAGTAGTCATTGGAGGTGAGTCCATCTTTCCATATTTTTCGGAAATTTTTAGGTATCATTTCTTGAAGATGTTGATATTGAAAATCGGATAATTTTCGGAGATTGTCGAATAAAATAGGTTTATTTGTTTGTAAAAAAGCGGTGATACAATTATCTGTATAAATAGCGAGTTCGGTTTCAATGAGTTGATTAAATGACGGGTTTTTGCATTTTTCAAGGAATGTACGAACCAAAGGTCCGGTCTTGCGGGCGATGTGTGTATTGAGCAAAAACATCCCGCCTTTACCTTCATTTAAATGGGGAAGCGAGATGGTGCTCAAGTCATTTTTACTCATCATGACGGCTTCATTTAGGTAGCAAATCAGTGGATCTGTACCGGAACTTGCTCCATGAAAATGACTTTCCATTTGCGCGAAAGCGGCTTTTAATTTTGATAATGCTTTTGTGTTTTTTTTATCCACTTTGTTCACACCATAACGGTCGTACACCGCAGCGCACACACTCCCCGAACTGCCCAATCCATAACCCGTCGGGATATTGGAATCCAACCATATTCCTTGCTTCAATTCTTTCGAAAATAAAGCCGTACTTAATTGACATAGTAAGTCATTTTTATCAGCAAGATAATCGCAAAACACGCTCAATGAATCGGTAGATTTCTGACGTTTTTCACTATCTTCAAATGACCATTTCGACACATATCGTGGATAAGGTGTAGCAAGTGCGCGTGAGCCTTTTACGATGGTATGTTCGCCGAATAAAAGTAATTTGGAATGGTAAGTCAATTGTTAGAATTGTGGAATGGTGAGGTTGTTATTTTTTATTAAATCGTCTTCCGAAACCTGTACCGAAATCTCTGCCATGTGCATCCATGATATCTGTGCTGTCTAAGCTGATGTCGGTTTCGGTATTGTTGAGTTTTCGGCGCGATTCAAGTATGCTCTCCGGTATCTCCAAATTGAGGAGTTCGCAGGATTTGAAGAAAATATCTGTATTGTCAATCGTACCCGAAAAATGTTCTGCTCCCGGTCCGAAAGCGTATAGTGGTACCATCGTCGCGGTGTGGTAATCGTGCGTAAATTTGGCTTTGACTTCGCCTTTGCTGAGGCTGCCTTCGTTGATGCTGTATCCGCCTGTTTCGTGGTCAGACGTAACGACGACGAGTGTCTCACCGTCCGCTTCTGCAAAGTCAATGGCTTTGCCCACGCTGCGGTCAAAATCGAGCATTTCGTTAATAATATATTTGGAATTTCGACTATGCCCGCCCCAGTCAATTTGCGCGCCTTCGACGACCAGAAAGAAACCGTCTTTGTCGCGGTCAAGTATCTTCGCAGCTTTTTCGGTGGCTTTGGGTAAGAAATCACCGCGTTTTCTGTAACCCTCGGGCTGCATATCGGCAATGAGACAAACCATTTTTCTGGGTATATCAGCACCGACTTCATCCACGTTGTCTGTCACTGTATATCCTTTTTTACGAAGTTCTTTGATCAGGTCGCGCTTGTCCTCACGATGTTCTTTTAGAAAATATCTTTTGCCACCGCCCATGAGTACTTCGATACCTTTTGTCATAAATTCGGCAGAGACTTGCCTGTTGATTCGACTGCGTTTTGGTTGGTGAGAGTAGAAAGCCGCCGGAGTCGCATGTGTGACAGAAGATGTCGTCACGATTCCGGTTGACAGTCCTTCATCTTCGGCAATTTCGACAATGGTTTTGAGTTTATTTTTTTTGGCATCCATCGCAATGGCACCATTATACGTTTTTTTTCCGGTTGCCATTGCCGTAGCACTCGCGGCACTATCGGTGATGAGTTGGGTAGAAAAAGTCTTCATCAAACCAACTACCGGTAAGCGTTCGAGGTGTAGTGTGTTTTTGTTCGCAATCGTAGCTGCGGTGATGTGAGTAATTCCCATACCATCACCAATCATCAAAATGATATTTTTCGGACGGGTAGGCGGAGTGGGCGCAACTTTTATTCGGACAGTATCAACTCTTTGTGTTATAATAAGCTGGTTTTCAGACAGACTGTCGCTTTGCGTGATATTTTCAGGCACATTCACAGTTGCCTTATTTAAATCAGTATTACCCACTTTGACTGCCATAAATGTCAGCGCAAAAGCGATAAAAGCTAATGTCGTTAATACCAGTCCGTATCCTTTATGAAGCATTCTGTGCAATGTAAAATCTCAAGTTAAATAGACTTTGTAGATGTAATGTTTATTGTTTTTTCATTCCTTATGTTGTAAAATTAGTAAAAAAATAAGACTTGCCGACATAAATAGGAACAGTATGTATTGAACGTATTTTTTCGCAGAGCGAAATATCCTCATCAGTACGTCAGCACGTTCACACATCAGCACGTCAATGTCGCTTTCTCAATTTCGGAGGGATGTCGGCAGAACCTCTCAGGTAGATGGTTTCGTCAGAAGCGGGTTCGTCGCCTCTTTTCATCTTGTTACGCATCAGGAGCACGTCCAATTGTAAGCCATACGCTTGTGCGATAATGTACATGCTTTCCTCGTATTTTATTCTGTGTGTTGCCCTTGTACCTCGAAATTTGCTTTGCTTTGGTTCGAGATAAATGTATTGGTGGAGGAGAAGTATTTGTTTTGGTTCGAGGTCATTGTATGCCATCAAATCTTCGAGTGGAATACCTTGCTTTCGAGCAATGGATTCCGGTGTGTCTTCAGCCGCCGCGATGACCATTTTTACATTATTATTTGTAAAAATACCTTTTCGAAAATACTTTGGAAAAAGATGGGAGGTGGCTTTGCCAGTTGTAATTTTATTGGTTAAAACGGTCTTTTCAATAAAAACTTCTTGTGTGTCATGTATCGTATATTCGATATTTGTTTCCGAGTTTTTAATGTTGGATGCCCATACTGTTTCACTCCAAAGGGGTTTGGGAGAAAGGGGTTTTTCAATAAAAGAAACCAGATTCATCGCATTATCGTCATAAGTATATAATTCGTAGCGATTAATCAGACTAATCAGTTTGTCGGCATAGCCGGAAGCTGTGGCATAACCCGCCTTTTGCAGTCCTCTTGCCCATGCTTTGTAATCTGTTTTGTCCAGTTCAAATAGAAAGTCGTATCGACTCCGATTGAGCAAGAAATTGGTGTGGTCAATATACGATTTTTCCGGCGAACAATAACTCCTGAAGCAAGAGGGTTTTTCTTCATCGTCGTATTGCCAAAAGGTATATCCCAACCACTCATTGTGGCATTTGATACCAAAATGATTTTTGGCATCGACCGCCAAGGGGCTATTGCCGTAAGAGGATTCGAGAATACCTTGTGATAAGGTAATACTCGCAGGAATACCGCTTCGATTCATCTCCCTAACGGCGATATCATCGTATTTTTGGATGTAGGACTCGATAGTGTGTACAGTATTTGCTCGCAGTTCACTATATATAATGATCAATGCCAGCAAAGTCAATCTAAGTTTGTCCATTCGCATAATTACAGGGCTTTTTTTGAACTTCGGATAAGTGCAAGACGCATCTTATCCAAAGCCCAAAAGGTTCAAAATCGGGTCAAATAACACATTCTTCCTAATGCGACGTAGTCGCTTATGTGGTAAATAGTTGATTGGTTGATTAGCGGCAAAGATGATATATATTCGGCGTTTTCTTTCACTTAGTGAAAGAAACAAAATAACTTCGACAGTTATGCTTGTTCTTTCACTTGCCGAATTATGCCACATAAAACGGCTTGAAAAACCAAATTATTTTTGTGTAAAGGTTAATGTAATGTTAGCATGTATAGAAAGGAATTAAAACGTGGGAAGTTTTAGGTTATAAATAATTTATAATCAATCATTTATGACCATTTCACTGTTCTTTTGAATAGGTGTTGAGATGTCCTGCTGCGGTATTGATTGAGTGGTTTTTATTTTTTTGACATCTCACTAAATAGTAAAACCACTTGTTTTGGTATTGGTGTTTTATTAATGAAATATCACATTGTTTATTCTACTTTGGGAGGTATCTCGGCTGTGGATAACCAAAAACTGACTATTGTACCGATGGCTTTGCGAAATTCATCATAGTCCAATGGTTTATGTACATAAGAATTAGCGTGTAATTTATATACTTCCATGATTTCCTGCGGATGATACGAATTTGTCAATACGATAATAGGTATCGCTTTTAAGATGTTATCATTTTTTACGACCTTCAGGACCTCTTTTCCTTCTTTTTTGGGCATATTCAAATCTAGAAAGATAAGATCGGGTGTAGGTGCATCGGCAAATTGATGTTTTTTGTATAAAAAATCTAAGCCTTCTTCACCATCCATTGCCACTGAAATGTTAATCTTCTCTTCGACTTCTCCCAAGGCTTCCTGTATCAACCTAATGTCAGCAGGCCTATCTTCCATGATAAGTATATCATAATATTTGGCCACTCGTTTCATAATTATGTATTTTTCAGGTAGTACCTGTCTTTTAGTTTGAGTCCTTATATCTCTTTTATAAAGTGTTTCTGAAAAGATAGTAATTCCTCAAAATAGGACAAAACTACAAAGACTGATGTGTGGTTATCGTGACAGTGTAAGTGAGGTTGTTTTTAGGAATTCACTTTTTTTGCCACTGATTTTAAAATCAATATATGTACGAAATATATCACAAATGCATTTCGTATCAAGGTTTGAAAAAATATATATTTTTTCAAACCTTGATACGAATGGAATATTAATTTCATCTCTAATTAAAATCGAATTTAATACCTTGTGCCAGAGGAATATTCTTACTATAATTAATGGTATTGGTCTGACGACGCATGTAAGCTTTCCATGAATCCGAACCGCTTTCACGTCCACCTCCGGTTTCTTTCTCACCTCCAAATGCCCCACCGATTTCCGCACCGCTTGTACCGATATTGACATTGGCAATACCGCAGTCAGACCCGGCAGCGGATAGGAACAATTCTGCCTCTCTAAGATTGGTTGTCATGATAGCAGATGATAAACCTTGCGGTACATCATTTTGCATAGCAATGGCTTCTTCCAATTCATTATAGCGTATCAGATAAAGTATGGGCGCGAAAGTCTCATGTTGAACAATGGACATTTCATTTTTGACTTCGGCAATGCACGGACGCACATAGCAACCACTTTCATAACCTGTTCCTTTCAGTACACCACCTTCTACCAACATCTTTCCGCCTTGCTCTTTTATTTTGTTTATAGATGTAAGATAGTTATTTACAGCGTCTTTGTCAATAAGAGGACCAACATGATTGTTTTGATCGAGAGGATCACCGATTTTGAGTTGCTTATAAGCACTTTCGAGGTTGTTTTTTACTTTATCATATACATTGTCGTGAATAATCAAACGACGTGTGGACGTACAACGTTGCCCTGCCGTACCTACTGCTCCAAATACCGCTCCTATCGTAGTGATTTCCAAGTCAGCATCCGGCGAAACGATGATGGCATTGTTGCCACCAAGCTCTAAGAGTGTTTTGCCCATTCTGGAAGCTACTGCTGCACCTACAATTTTGCCCATTCGTGTGCTGCCCGTAGCCGAGATAAGCGGTACTCTACCGTCATTTGTCATCCATTCACCTACTTTGTAATCGCCAGTTATGAGAGACGAAACACCTTCGGGAACATCATTTGTCTCTAAAACTTTCGCCAAAATATTTTGGCAAGCTACTGAACAAAGCGGTGTTTTCTCCGAACCTTTCCAGACACATACATTTCCACATACAAGGGCTATCATAGAGTTCCATGCCCATACAGCTACCGGAAAATTGAAAGCAGAGATAATTCCGACAATTCCCAATGGATGCCATTGTTCGTACATTCGGTGCAACGGACGCTCAGAGTGCATCGTCAATCCATATAGTTGGCGAGAAAGTCCTACTGCAAAATCACAGATGTCTATCATCTCTTGTACTTCGCCGAGTCCTTCTTGATAACTCTTACCCATTTCATAAGACACCAATTTACCGAGTGCCTCCTTGTGCTCGCGCAAGGCATTACCATATTGACGAACAATCTCACCGCGTTTTGGCGCAGGTGTGGTTCGCCATTGCTTAAAAGTTGCTTGGGCTGTACTTATGATTTGTTCGTATTCTTCTTGTGTGGTTACACTGACCTTTCCGATGAGTTGACCATCAACCGGAGAGTATGATTCGATAAGGTTATTTTTGGAGTTTAACCATTTTTTTCCTGTACTAGAACCTGAATTGACTTCCTTCAGACCCAGTTCTTTGAGTATATTCATGTATTTCTGTTTGGTGATAGCAATATTAGGTGAGGCTTTTGAGGCGCAAAGGTAAGCATTTTAATCGAAATTTTTAGAAAAATCTATCTAATGATTTAATGCTTCCTATAAGCAAAATGACAAGTAAAATAAACTTAAACAAAATAATATTTTAAATCTATGTGTGAAGGGGTGTTGTTTCAGAATTATAAAAATATTGTTGTTTTTAATATTTTAAAATAAGGTAATTGCTGGTTGGTATTATATAAAAAACGAAAGCGCAATCGTACTGGATAAAGATTGCGCTTTCCGTGGCACTGGCTTCGTAGTGCGTTTGTTCTCTATGCAAACGCATGAAATTTTATAGATTTAAAATTTTCTCCAAGTAATCTGTATTCATTGATGCCCTAAATTTGAATAGCTTTTTCGTAATATTTAATAGGAAAAAGAACAAGTATAATGGGGCAAGTTATTTATTTTCTTTCTCTCCCGTCCTAAAATACGCCCGCGCTTCACGCATCACACGCGGAGCCATGATGATAGTGGCGGTCATCGTCGGTATTGCCATCAGTGCGAATGCGCTGTCAATCAGATTGAGCATCGCACTTAGCGAGGTCGTTGCACCCAATATAATACTGGCAATGTAAAAATAATTGTACCAATGTTTTTTGTCTGCACCGAGCAGAAAAGACATACATTTTGACCCATAATACGAATACGAAAATAAAGACGACACACTAAAAACCACGATACAAGCCAATAAGAGATATTGTCCGCCGGGGATTGCGCCATCGAAGGCAGAGGCGGTGAGGCTTACGCCGTTGTTGCCGGAGGTCTCCCATACACCTGTGACGAGTATCGCGAGTGCAGTGAGCGTACAGACGATAAGCGTGTCAATTGCGGGACCCAACATCGCTACCAAACCTTCACGGATAGGTTCGGAGGTTTTGGCTGCACCGTGTGCCATCGGTGCTGTGCCGATACCCGCTTCATTGGAAAATGCTCCCCTGCGAATACCCAATAATATCAAGCCGCCGACCATACCGCCGAGCAGTGGGTCGCCTTTATAATGATTGGCAGTAAAAGCATCGGTAAATATCATTCCGAGATACTTTGGAACTTGGTCGATATGCACCATTAGAATGATGAGAACAGACACAAAATAAAGCACAACCATTGTTGGGACGAGTCGTGCAGCCGTCTTGCTGATACGTTTCAAACCTCCCAATATTACTATCCCTGTAATCACCGCCAAGGTAATACCTATCGTCAAATCAGAAGCAAAACCCGTTTGTATCCCATTAGGAATCAATAAAATATCGCGTATCGCTTGTGTGAGTTGATTGACATTAAATACGGGCAATGCTCCGATTAATCCCGCTACACTAAAAAATATGGCAAGCGGTCTCCATTTTTTGCCGAGACCTTCCATGATAAAGTACATCGGTCCGCCTTGTATTTCACCTGCCGAGTCTTTTCCTCTGTACATTATCGCCAATGTAGAGGTAAAAAATTTGGTACACATACCCACCAAACCGCTTACCCACAACCAAAATATTGCACCCGGTCCGCCTATCGTAATAGCTACGGCTACACCTGCGATATTGCCCATGCCAATGGTGGCAGAGAGTGCCGTTGTGAGCGCTTGAAAGTGAGTGATTTCGCCCGGCGCATCGGGGTCATCGTATTTGCCACGTGTGACTTGTATTGCATGTCCGATGTATCGAAACGGCAAAAAACCGGAGCGCATCAATAAATACAATCCACCGCCGATGAGCAAAATTAGCAAGGGCAAACCCCATACGAATGACGCGAATGTCGCTATCCATTTATCTATTATTTGCATATTGGTTACTGTTAATTCTAATATTGCTTATCTCGCAATATCGGAATTTTATATCAACTTTATGCTATTATATGGATGAGTGAATTCTAATCATGCTGGCATAAGAAAATCAATGAACAACAAATTCCCCGCTGCCATCTCAATCAAAGTCCGTATATTGCATCTCATAATGATGCAAAAAAAAATCATATACGCGACACTGCTTGGGATGGCATTTTTATTGGTCTATTGCAATACACCGACCAAAAAAATCGCCGAATCTAATACCTATCTTAATCTGAATGATACGGTTGATTATGTCGGTATGCAAACCTGTCGTTCTTGTCATCAAAACATCTACGAGACCTATATACATACCGGGATGGGGCAGTCATTTGACCATGCTACAAAAGAAAAAAGTGCTGCTCAATTTGACAAACACGCCGTCGTATATGACCCCGATAGTGATTTTTACTATAGACCTTTTTGGAAAGATAATACATTGTATATCAAAGAATTTCGGTTAGAAAACGGTGATACGACACACAGTCGCACAGAACAAATTAGCTACGTCATTGGCTCAGGTCAACACACCAATTCACACCTTATTAATGAAAACGGATATGTCTATCAAGCTCCGATAACTTTCTATACACAAGATGGGAAATGGGATATGGCACCCGGCTTTGAAGACGGTGGAAATTCGCGTTTTTCGCGCATCATTGCTACCGAATGTATGACTTGTCACAATCACTTGCCCGACCACGTCAAGGGGTCGGAAAACAAATACAAAGCCGTACCACGAGGCATCGAATGTGAACGCTGTCATGGTCCGGGTGAGGTGCATGTTCGCGAAAAACTTGCCGGACACGTCGTTGACACGTCCAAATATATTGATTATAGTATCGTCAATCCGGGCAAACTGCCTGTCGAACTCGAAGTCGATATTTGCCAACGTTGTCACTTGCAAGGTACTGCCGTTTTGAATGAAGGTAAAGACTTTTTTGACTTTCGCCCCGGCATGAGACTGAATGAAGTGATGAATGTTTTTTTGCCGCGATATACCAATTCGCATGACAAATTTATCATGGCATCGCAAGCTGACAGGATGCGATTGAGTAAGTGTTTTACGGTCGGAAAAATGAGTTGTACTAATTGTCACAACCCACACAAAAGTATCGAAACCACCACTACTGAAACCTACAATAATGCCTGTAAAAATTGCCACCAAAAAGCCGACCAAGAACTATGTAGCGCACCCAAAGCAGAACGCGTTGCGAAGCAAGATAATTGCGTGGATTGTCACATGCCCAAAAGTGGGAGTATCGACATTCCGCATGTCCGAATTACCGACCACGCGATAGGTATTCCTGTTGATGAAAAAGAAAAAAATGACATCGCTCGTTTCATTGAATTAGAATGTCTCACCAACGAAAAACCCTCAGCACTTGATATGGCAAGAGGCTACATTGCACTCTACGATAAATTTGTTCCCGAACAACAAATGCTCGATTCGGCTGGTGCGTATTTGCAGGAATCAAAAGCGTCTATTTCCGAAAAATTTAATACACTTATTCATTATCATTTTACTAAAGAAAATTATAATGACATTATCGCTTACGCGAATAACACATCCGAAAAAGATATTACAGACAGTTGGACAGCCTATCGCATCGGAGAGGCTTATTTAAAAAGAGGCAACCTCGATAAAGCCTTGATTTTCTTGAAGAAAGCCGTCGAATATCGTCCTTTCAACCTTGATTTTAATAATAAACTCGGTACGGTTTATTTACAAAAACAGGACTTGACAAATTCTAAAAAAATATTTAAATTTATATTGTCAGAAAATGAAAAACAGCCTACTGCATTGAACAATCTCGGCTACATTTTTCTCATGGAAGACAAGGTCGAACAAGCCAATGCACATTTTGACAAAGCCCTCGCGCTTGACCCTGATTATGAATTGGCAATGCTCAATAAAGTTGCTTATCTGGCTTTTATAAAAGACTATTCAAATGCCAAAAAATGGTTGGAACGCATCGTCAAAAAATTTCCTGACAATCAAAAAGCCCAACAAATGTTGGGACAATTGAACAACATATAAATTTTTTAACCATGATATATGTCATCCTTTTTTTGAGCCTGCTTTTTATTGCAGTCGGGTATATTTTGACAGAGCAAAACGCGCCTTATCTGTTGTCGGGTTATAATACGATGTCGAAAGAAGATCAAGCCAAATTTGACTTGGAAAGTTATGTACCTCGTTTCAGAAAATTTCACTTATTTCTCGGAATTTCTTTTGGTCTGATTGGTCTTGCTTTGCATTGTTTTATCGGCGAAAATGCGAGTGGGATTTTCTTGGGCATATATCCGATATTGGCGTACATTTATTTTATCTGGAGTACGAAACATTATGATGTATCCGCCAAATCCAAACGCAAAACGAATATCGGTATCGGCGTAATGATAGCTACTTTGTTTTTTGTAATCGGTTTGATGATGTTCGGTTTTTAAAATGATCCGCTTAGTACATTGTTTAATAAATTTCTTATCGTTTTTGGCGTTTATTTTGAAATGAATCGACCCAAAAATGACGCGAATACTTACTGTATTTAAGGAGTTTTTGGGGAAGAGTCGTTT
>Ga0209186_1003173_pt1 | contig 11372 bp, 11 predicted proteins | sample SidtaG_FD_187426 | JGI IMG/M metagenome (GOLD analysis project Ga0209186, IMG submission 187426) | Marine algal microbial communities from Sidmouth, United Kingdom - Sidmouth_Male2 metaG (SPAdes) (version 2) | ecosystem: Host-associated > Algae > Red algae > Unclassified | place: Sidmouth...
TCATCATCTACCAAAGAATGATCGAACTCGTCGGACCAGAATGGAATTCAGGAACTTAGTTTTTGTGGTTTAAGTAGTTCAAAACCACAAAAACCACAAAAACCACAAAAACCACAAAAACCACAAATATGGGATTACCAGCAGCAAGACTCACAGACATGCACGTCTGTCCAATGATAACACCAGGCGTACCACCAATACCACACGTAGGCGGACCAATCATGGGACCAGGCTGTCCAACCGTTTTAATCGGAAAAATGCCCGCAGCCAACGTCGGCACCACATGTACATGTGTCGGACCACCAAGCAGTATTGTTTTAGGCTCATTTACCGTAATGATTGGAGGAAAACCAGCCGCACGGATGGGCGACACAACCGCACATGGCGGAAAAATAGTGGTAGGCTTTCCACAAGTTTTGATAGGATAAATAAACAAAAAAGGAATCCATATTTATCACCCGTCACCCGTCACCCGTCACCAAAACAAAAAAAATGGCATTAGAAAATTTCAACCATACCGTTCGTTGGTCAGATTTTACTACGAAAGAAAGCCGACCTACAGGAGAAGACGAAGATGCCCATATCGAAGCATTATCGAAGGCAGCCAATATGCAAGGAATGAAAAAAGACGGCAAATACAAAGTATCGTCAATTAAATTGCGTTTGTATGTAGACAAAGGAGCGAGCTGGGCTGTGAAAGGAACAAAAACGGACGAACTGCTTCAACACGAACAAAGGCACTTTGACATTACCGCCATCGGTGCAAGGGAGTTGCATAAACGAGTATTGGAATTAAGAACCGATTCCACAGACGAATTGATGGAACAAATGAAAACCATCGAAACAGAAATACAAGGGCTGACAAATGAACTAAATGAACTCTACGACGACCAAACAGATCACTCCCGAAAAAAAGCACGTCAACAACACTGGAATACCAATATCAATGCCATTAAAAAAAGAGATACAGGCACCCTAAACGAACTAAAAAAAGCAGTCGGAAAACCCTGAATTTTTCAAGGTCATTGAACCGAAACTTATATGGACTTATATGGTTTAAACGAAGTGTGATCCGAAAAATACTTACAGCCCCTCATAATGCTCCAATAAAGCCCGATAAACAACACTCTGACGCAAAACATCAGGACACCCCAAAATAATCAAAAAATCCTGCGCCCTCGTCAAAGCCACATTCAACTTCCGATCTACCAAGCCCTCATCATCCAAAACCTCCAAAAGTGACAACTGCCGAGGATTGTTCAACGCCAAAGAAATAATAATAACCCGACGTTGACTCCCCTGAAAACGCTCCACCGTATCAATCGTCAAACGCTCCTGAATCTCATTCGGAAAATGCTTCTTAATCTCCGCAATTTGCGCCCGATACGGTGTAATAATACCAATCATCTTCTCTAAATCACCCAATCCCCAGACACTAATTAAATCCTGCACAATCTCCGCCACCTTCTTCGCCTCCCCAATATTTACATTGCGATTCTTCTCACTCTGCGTCGGAATAAAAAGCGTTCGGTTTTTATACAGCTTTTGCAACAAAGGTAATTTATGCTTTTTCCAATCCTTAGGCGTCTCAGAACACTGCACTTTTGGATTAATAGGCGACAAATCCCCATCATAATAATGCTCATTCGGAAACGTCTGAATCTGCTCATGCATACGACCCTGATCCTTCAAACGCCCAAACGCCTTCCATCTATTTTCTTGACACCGTTTCAATAAACGCTCAAACAAAGAATTACTCAAATTTGTCAAACCAATCTTTGCCAACAGTTCCGATTTAGGCGGAATAGGATTGCTCGATTGTACCACTACCGCAGGCAGTTGCTTCTCATCTCCAATCAAAATAAACTTATCTACCTGACACAACACCCCCACAATTTGCGGCTCTAACAATTGCGAAGCCTCATCAATAATAGCCGTACTAAAATGAATGTTTTGCCACAACTCAGGACTCCGTTGAAAAGTCAAAACCGTAGATACAAAAATTCGACAATTCAAAATCTTCTCCTTAATCTCTTTCAATTTCTTTTTATGCACAAAATGCGACAACAACACATCCTTATGTTCCGTAGAACTACCATAGCCTAAACGAAAGAAAAATGGTTCCGACTCAATCGTTTTAATCGCCTTACAAATCTCATCCACCGCCCGATTCGTATACGCCAGCAAAATGATTTTCTCATAAGGATTCTCCAACAACTGAATCACCAATTCCCGCAACATATAGCTCGTTTTTCCCGTTCCAGGCGGACCCTGTAACAAAAAATAATCCTTAGCCGACAAAGCCTTCGACAACAGCTTTTTTTGCGTTGGCTTCAACATTTTATTGAACTTCTTTTTCGGTGGTTCTTCCCCAAATACAGGTTCTCGCAAACCTAATAAAAGGTCTTTTTTATACTGCTTTGCTTCCAAAAACTGAAACAAAGACTGATGCATCAACCCAAAAGAAACCTCCGAAAATTCAGGCTCAATCACCCAATTTGTAAAACGCTCAAAATGCCGTTTCGTCACATTCGGATTCATCGGACTAATTATCAAACGCTCATTATCAATAGCTTTAATCGTCGCCTTCAAAATCTGATGCTTCGTCGGTCTCAAATCCCCTGAATCTTCTTGCGGATAAATCAAAATAAAATCCCCACGACGAATCGTCGATAAAATCTTCTGTTCCGAATCCCTCAAAAACGACACCAAAAAACGCTCCTCTTTTTTAGTCACTTCCTCAAAACGCAAACGATCTATAATCTTATAAGTCTCTCGTTTTTCAGAAAGCGTATGATTCCACAAAGCTGCAAAACCATCATCGCCTCGTTGATTGTGCGAACCAATCGCCGCAGACCGTTGTTCACAAGCCACAAAACGCACAAAATCATAAAAATAAGCCTTCTCAATCGGAAAAGAACTATCCAATGTTTTTCTAAAATGAAGAATCGGCTGCATCTCATTTGTAAACAAACGATTCTTTTCAAAAATGGCCGCCGTAATTTTATCCAAGGCCCATTCAGGTTGAAAACTCAATAAATGCTCCAAATATACAATCCCATTCCGCACCTTCATCACAGAGCGTTTAGAAGTCATGTCATTGGGAACATTGCGAATCGGATTATCTTTAGGCGCAACACTCGAATACAAAATTGCACTACTTCCCATTTGATCTTTATTAATCGAATTCAGCAGCAAATTATAGCAAATTGCCTGCGCCCGATCTTTCGACCACACCATACGTTGATACTGCTTCGGATCTTTACTCGTTTTCAACTCAATAACATCATTTCGGTTCGGCTCATTATCATACTCCACCAATACATCTAAACGTCCACGAATTCCATAAATTTCAGACAAAAAAGTCGGTTCTAATGTAAGATTGTGATTCTTGTATTTTTGGACAAAATCATTGTTCAGCGTTTGTATGTGTTGTGATACTTCATTTTGCAAACGACGATAATCACTATTATCAAAAACAAGCGCATAAATCGGTTTTTTGCGAATATACTGCTCAAACAAATCGGGAATACTCGTAGGGTTTTTAGACAAATTCTCATCCAAATAACTATTCACCATATTCCCTCGCATAAAATAATAGTTCGTCGTCAGTACCGCAAATTTCTTAACCAAATAAATAAGCGGATTCGTTCCCACACTAAAATAACACTGTGCAATCACCGAAGCATCAATCAAAAAATCAGGGTCTAAAATTACCAAAGAAGTCTCTGCTGTCCTATACAAAGTCAGCCCTTCATTCTTTCCCGTATGAGCCATTTTTTGCAAAGCCAACGCATTGAACCGAGCAAACTTCCAAAGCAAATTTTTCAAATAAATAAAAGAACCCCCTAAACGGATTTGCACCCTTCCAAAACGCTCCGTCGCACAAAGCACATACAAACACTTTTCATCCTTTTCAATTTCCACGTTCCCAATCTCCAAGACCATTGCATCCAAAATATCCGTTTCCTCCTTCGCCTCCTCGTAATGTGGATCTAAAATCGCCTCTGCCAATTCCCCATGAAAATCAATCAACACCTTCGGCACTTTCACACTCGACACAAAAGCCGTCACCCCACTCAACGCCTTCGCTGCCTGCTGCACATGTTCTACCGCAAAATCAAAATCCTCACTCGGACGCAATTTCTTCATCAAAAACCCAAAACCACGCATCTGCTGCGCCAAAGCACTGGGAAACCGATACCGATCAATCACAAAAACAGACCGCTCATAATTACTACTAAAAAATTGCTGTTCCTTCTGCGTCAACTGCCGCAACAAGAAAGTATACAACTGATTCAACAAAATCAACTTCGCCTCAACACTCTCCTCCCGTTCCACAGCCCCCACCAACAACTGATACATATAATCAGCCGAGTCCTTATGCAATACCGTCTTCGCCATATTAATACACTTTTTATTATTACTAAATACTGCCGCCAAGATACGTATTTTTTTCATATACAAACCACTCCGCAACACCTACCATCCAGACCCCAAAAAAATATACAGATGTTGCACTGCAATGTCTCCAAGCTAGAACCGAATCACACAATACCCCCAGAAAAACAAAGCCCCAAACCATCCAAAATAGCCCTGATAGCAGTGGTATGGTGGCGAATCGGGTAGGGCAGGCCAGCCACCATAAGAACGAATAGCAGGACCAAACAAAAAAACAAAGCCCCAAACCATCCGCTCCAAATCATCAAAACCCGTAGAGAAAATTCACGAATTTCCCCAAAACTACAGCACCAAACACTACCGCCCTATCACCTGACATTGCGCCCCAAAAAGTACCAGTGCAACTTAACCATAAGTGGGAAAATGAAGATTGTAATATGAAGTAATAATTAAAAAATAAGTATTTATAAATGCAATATTAGGAGAGAACGGTAAAGCTTCGTCGTGCAGCATGGGCCCGCTATCCGCTACTATAGCAGCCCCGCAAAACCACTAGCCCTTCTCAGCTATAACGCTACTATCGGGTCTATCTTACAAGGACAGAACCCCAGTAAAGACACACGGCCATGTGTCTCACACACCAGAACCAAAAAACTTATATGGACTTATATAGCAGTCCTATCTGAAAATAGAAAAAGTGTATCTCACGCAAAGGTCGCAGAGTTTTTCGCAAAGGTCGCAAAGAGATTGGTTTCTGTTGAGCTTTGCGGTCTTTGCGTCAAAATTCTTTGCGGTCTTTGCGTGAAAGAAAATTCCTGAACTGAATTAGGATTGCTATATAACTTATATGGTTCAGAAAAGCCCACTGAAACACAATGTAACGATTTTCCACCATATATATCAATAAAAAAAATACATATACCACAATCATATAAAGAAAAAATAATAAATTGCACCAAAAAACGACCAAAACAAAAATGTGGCACAACCTACTCATACCAATCTGGATCTTAGGAATCGCAAGTTTCGGCATCAGCCTACTCGACATCTTCGAGCGCATGAGCCACAACCCCGAACCCTACAGAGCCGTATTCATCGGCATGGGCATTATGACCGTCATCTACTTCCTCCTAAAAAAATCCATCTACTTCCGATGGGTACAAACCCTCAGCCACGAACTCACCCACGCTCTCTTCGGCATCTTAGCCCGAAACAAAATCACCAAATTCAACGTCTCTCTAAGAGGCAACGAAAACGGCTCATTAGGCTTCGTAGAACAAGAGGGGAGTAGCCACTTCATCATCACCCTTACCCCATACTGTTTCCCCATCTTCACCTACTTTTTACTCATATTCCGCCCCTTTTTAGAAGGCGACCTACTGTTCACCTACGACATCATCTTAGGAGCGACCTATGCCTATCATTTATGGACATTCTTCCAACAAATGGGGACTCACCAAACAGACTTTACCCGAAGCGGCATCCTCTTCTCCTATACCTTTGTCTTCTTCGTAAATTTCCTCCTACTCGGCTTCTTTTTCAGCTACATAGGTGGAGGCTTAGATGGCATTACCCACTTCTTCCAAAGCGGACTACACTACGCCCAATCCATCCTATACGACCTAGCAAACTACATCAGCAGATTCATAACTTAGATACAGTATAAAAAAACTTATATGACCTTATGTAGCAGTCCTATTTGAAAATAGGAAAAGTGTATTTCACGCAAAGGTTGCAGCGTTTTTCGCAAAGGTCGCAGAGAGATTGGTTTCTGTCGAGCTTTGCGCTTCTTTGCGTTGCGGTCTTTGCGTGAAAGAAAATTCCTGAACCGAATTAGGATTGCTATAACTTATATGATTTTCCAAAAAAATAAAGTAAATTTGCAAGAATTTTAAGAACAACAAAAACTCATTGTTGACCGGTACGATTATTGAGTTTCCTGTGCAATGTTCCTTTTACCGCAAAGGGCGACGCAAAGAGCGCAAAGAATTAACAAAAAATCACTTTGCGAACCTTGCGCAACCTTAGCGAACTTTGCGGTTAATACGATATGTACCGCTCACAAAGACTGTGCCGGTCAACAATGACAAAAACTACTTAAACCACAAAAACTAAAAATATGGTTTCCGAAGGAAAATGCCGCTGCTGCAACAAAATATACAAACAAACAGGAATGACACGCCACCTCAGCAGTCACCTAAAAGCCGCAACAAACGAAAAAAACGATCACCACTACTACCACTTAACCATAGGAGAAGGACCCTATTTCCTCCACCTACTAATCAACGAAACAACCAAATTAGTAGAATTAGACAGCTTTTTGAGAGAGGTTTGGTTAGAATGTTGTGGACACCTAAGCGACTTTATGTTTAAAGGAGAACCAAGAACCTTTGATTTTGACGACAATTCCCGAATGAAACGTACCATCAAAGAAGTGCTCAAAAAAGGGCAAACAGGCACTCATATCTACGACTTTGGCTCAAGCACCCACCTCCAACTCAAATCAATAGAACGCTACAGCCTATCCAAAAAACTACCCAACATCACCATCCTGTCCCGAAACGAAGACCTCGACCACAAATGCCGAGACTGCGGAAAACCAGCCGACTACATCCATTTAGAAGCCATATACGAAGTAGACAACCCCTTCTTCTGCAAAAAATGCCTCAAAAAAAGTAAAGAATACGACGACGAAATGATCTCAGACATTTGCAACTCCCCACGCATGGGCGTCTGTGGCTACAACGACGACACAACAACCCCCCTCTTCAAAGTAGTAGAACTAACATAAAAAAGAGCCACCCCCCCCAAAAAAGTAGAGACATTGCACTGCAACGTCTCCCCATCATAACCGCAGTAAAGACGCATTGAATGCGTCTCCACACCACAACCGCCACCACATAACACACATCCCACCAGAACTTCCACATAACACACATCTTCCACCAGTCCCAAAGTAGAGACGTTGCACTGCAACGTCTCCGCATTATAACCGCCACATACCTCCACACAAACCCAAAAAAACCACTTTTTCTAAACTTTTTTCATAAAAAACCGTAAAACTATTTGGAATAATAAAAAGAGGTCGTATATTTGCATCGCCTTACAAAAAAAGGCCCGTTCGTCTAGGGGTTAGGACGCCAGGTTTTCATCTTGGTAACAGGGGTTCGATTCCCCTACGGGCTACTACAAAATCCTCGCAATCAACAGATTGTGGGGATTTTTTGTAGGGGGTTCGAATCCCTCTTTCTCCGCCATAAAACAAAAAGCGACTCATACTCCACAATCCACAGCCAACACCACATCAACAATCACATTTATTCCCTCTACAAGAATAAAAGATTGACCGAAGGGAAATCAAGAACATTTCGAACCTCTCAAAAAAAATAAAAAATCATCTCGAAAAACACGAAAAGCCATTCCCTCTATTAAGAGAGGACGATTGACCGTAAGGGAAATCAAGGGTGTGTCGAACCTTTCAAAACCCCAAAAAACCACCTCCAACCCAAACAACCATAAGGACAAGACATGCCTTGTCCACAAGAATCGCACATTGTCCTAATGCTTATTCAAGTCGAATAAATAAAGTACTTGTACACTGAACAGACAGCCCCATATTTTAAAGAAGTACACATGTATATATTTTTACTACCTTTATGTAAATAATTTGGCATTCATTTTGGTGGATAAATGTTAAACCTCCCAATATAATTATGAATAAAAAAGACTTATCAGAAGCAGATATAAAAGCTAAATACATCACGCCTGCCATGCTAAAGGCAGGATGGAACGAACATTCCCAAATAGGAAGGGAAATTTACTTTACAGATGGTAGAATCTATGTCAAAGGCAAAATGACTGCCAGAGGTAAACGGAAATTTGCCGATTATATCCTATTTTACAAACCAAATGTGCCTATTGCCATCATCGAAGCCAAAGACAATAAACATACCATAAAAAGTGGAATGCAACAAGCCTTAGATTATGCTAAAATCTTAGACATTCCCTGTGTCTTTAGTAGCAATGGAGATGGGTTTTACTTTCATGATAAATTCCACCTCTAAAAACGTCCCAACCATCCAAAATAGCCCTGATAGCAGTGGTATGGTGGCGGCGAGGCAGGTAGATGTAAGGCATCTTCAAGATGCCTTACATCTTGTGGCCACCATAAGAACGGATAGCAGGCCTTTCCGACACGACGAAGCAACAAACCTTTCGCTCCATCAAAAAAAAAATAAAACTTCCAGTACCACTTTTTCAAAAAATTCCTAAATTTGCAAAAAACAAAAAAATGTCCACAACATTCAAAATAGGCGATTCCATCAAAGTCAAAGAAGGGGTTATTATCAGAGGTTTAGAAGAGCTGAAACCAGACCATTGGCAAGGAAGAGTCATAGAAATCGAAGAAGATAACGACATCGTTGTAGAATTAGATTCTATCTGTCTACAACTTTTACAAAAAGACTACCTTGCAGTCTGTATTGAAAAAGAAACAGTCATTTTTAACTTGCATTTGAATCCAGAACAAGTAGAACTTGCGCCAGAAAGAGACCGTGAAGATGACATCGAAAAAGCACAAGACGACTTGGATTTTGCCTACATAGAAGCAACGGAAAAACCTGCTGAGGACGAATATGAAAAGGAGGAAAGACAAAAACACATCATCACAGACAAATGGATTCGACACTTTAAAAGAAGTCCGTTGTTTAAAGAAATGACAAAAGAAGAGCAAGAAAATACCGATTTTGTCATAAGTGTTTTTAGTGATTATATGTTTAACTATCAAGGCGAAATACCCACAGATTGGAGTGCTTTTGCTGTAAAACATGTGTGTTTGTACACCTTCCCTCAAAAAGTATCCGCAGAAAAAAAGGTGTTTATAGCGGCTGGTGGCATTCTCCCCAAGTTCTTCGAGTTTTTAGCGTCCAGAAATTACTTGGATAATGCCGAAGACCTAAAAGAAACAGCCCTTGAAGTCAAACACGAAATTGTCGAAAACTCACAAGATCGTTCCAGTTGGGGACCCGCCAAAACCTTTATGATGGGCGCAATAGAAGCAGGGGTTGATATGGATAATCAAGCGGAATTAGACGCATATCTACGGTCTCAACAAAATAAACAAATGCAACATCTACGGTCTCAACAACAGCAACCACCAGGATTTGATGAAGATATGGTAACCAAATTGCTCAAATTGATTGAAGAAAAAGCCCCCAGTCTGCTCCGTATCCCCAGACACAAAAAAGTAACTGTCGAATACAAAGATGGAACAATCAAAGAAAACATCGTCTACAAAAAAGTAATGAAAGACGTAAAAAGCGGTAAATGCAAAGTCACCAAAGTGTAGGGACAGACCCAGGTGGTTGCCCAAATCGTCAGTCACTCGTCACCAGTCACTCGTCACCAGTCACTCGTCACCAGTCACTTGCACCACCTTATTGACAGCAATCCCATCCAAAAAATCCTCCATCCCAGCCACATGTTCAGCCTTATTAAACCGCACATCTCCATGATAAAACCCATCCAAAGGAACATAAGTCGAAGCAATCCCAGCCTTTTGTAAAGCATTGTACAAGATCACACTTTGATCCTGATTCACAATCGTATCCTTAGACCCATGCAACAAATAAAAAGGAGGTGTTCCTTGGTGAATGTAATGAACAGGATTCGCCAATTGTGTTTTTTCAATATGCTTACTAAGCCATCCCCCAATCAAGGCTGAAGCTGCAATATTCGTCAAAGTAGCAAAAAAGCCATGATTCTTCATTTGACTCAAATCCGTCGGCGGATACCAAGCAAGCACCCCATGCACCTCACTCGAAACATCAAGGTATTCCCCCAAAGTACCCTCTAAATGCTCCGTACCACTACTCGCCCCCACATTGCTTGAAATATGTCCCCCAGCCGAAAGTCCCCACATAATAAAACACTCAGGATCAAGATGAAACCGCTCCGCATTTCCCCTCAACCACCGAATCGCTGCCTTCGCCTCATGCGCCTGTGTCGGCCACTGTGCCAAATGCGTAAACGTATAACTCACCGTCGCCACCGCATAACCCCGTTCCAACTGTTTAAGGACAGCAGGCTGCAACAGCAGCCGATGCCCCACAATCCAACCGCCCCCATGCAAATACACAATCAAAGGACAAGGCTGTGCTGCACTCGCCCCATCAGGCAAATACAACGTCAGTCGCTTACGAAAAATCCCCCGTTTCGCATACACAAAAGTCTCAGACCGTCGCCCACTAAAAACCACCGCCCGAATCGAATTAAAAAAATCCAAAACCAACGAAAGCACATTCAACAAAAAACGAAAAAAATACATAAGCAAAAAAAACTTAAATGAACTCGGTAACAAAACCGAAAACTTATATAACTTATATGGTTCAAAAAAAGTCAGAACCGAAAACTTAAATCAACTTATATGGTTCAAAAAAAGTCAGAACCGAAAACTTAAATGAACTCAGGGAAAAAGAACCGCTTAAATCAACTTATATCTCATATTCACGGGTTAGAAAAATAGTTTCACGTATGAATGAATTATTTTTTAATTAAATATATCTATGTCATTAATTATTAGGCATTTAGCGAATAAAGACTGCGGATACTAGTATTTTCCTTCGACCTAAAATAGAGTTTAGTAAAAATTGCGATTAAAAAGGAAATACTGTTTGAGCGATAGCGAGTTTATTTCATTTCAGCTTTTTTTGCTAACAAATGGCGTTAAAACTATATTTTAAGTCCGGGCGGCGTTCCGCTTGATTTTTGCTTCTTTGTATCAAGACAAAGATGAAAGAATGAAGAGAAACCGTAAATTTAGGGTATTTCAACCCTTGATTCGCACCTAGTGTAAAAATTACGTTTTACAACCCGTGAATATGAGTTATATGGTTCAAAAAAAAAGTCAGAACCGCAAACAGATTTTCCCAAAATGCCCCCCAGAAGCCTGATACCGAAAAGCATCCCCCAAC
>Ga0209186_1003176_pt1 | contig 11364 bp, 5 predicted proteins | sample SidtaG_FD_187426 | JGI IMG/M metagenome (GOLD analysis project Ga0209186, IMG submission 187426) | Marine algal microbial communities from Sidmouth, United Kingdom - Sidmouth_Male2 metaG (SPAdes) (version 2) | ecosystem: Host-associated > Algae > Red algae > Unclassified | place: Sidmouth, United...
CGGTGCGGCTCGTAGGTATTGGTCGTGATCAGGGCTGGGCCGGTGACGGTCTTGATCAATCCGTAGGTATCAGGCTGGTAGCCGTAGGTGAAGGTGTCGGCACCGGAGGCGACAGTGCTGAGGCGGTTGGCGGCATCGTAACCGTAGCCGACTGAGTGCAGGATTGAGGCTGCGTTGTCGTCTTGAAGCGTAACACCGTCGGAGCGGAGGAGTGCATCACGGCCTTGGGTGACGGTGTAGCTCTGGCCACCGGGGGCAGGGATGGTCTCGGAGTCGGGTAGGAGGGTGGATGGATCGTAGCCATATTGCCGGGTGCCTAGGACATCGGTAACGGTATCGACCCGACCGTCGCGGGTGTAGGCGTAGAGAACGTCGGAGGTTCCTGGCGAGCTGTAATCGACGAAGTTCTGCTGGCCGTTTGCGTCGTAGCCGTAGGTTGTGACAACGGGCGCTCCCGCTGCATCGACGCGGGCTCGGGTCCGAGTCTCCAACCGACCGGACGGCTTGTAGGTGTAGTTGGTGCCTTTACCATCGGCGTAGAGCTTTCTCTCCAGCCAACCGCGGAGATCCTGATATTCCCACACGGTGGTGTCGCCGACATCCTCAGGAAGCGGCTCGGCTCCCGTGGTATTTGCGCGATAGGTCGTCAGGGAGGTCATAGCACCACGTTCATTATAGCCGTAGGAAGTCGGATAGTCGAGCGCTCCCCAACGAACCGTGACTTGGTCCCGGTGACTGTAGCGTGCGTGCTTCACACTGGCATCCGGGAGGGTTGTTTGAATTACCGACCTTCACCCTAAATTACTAGGCAGATGGGGATAAGCAATGGCCCAATGGGCTAATACCCCATTGGAACGCCTTCGAATGGAACTCGCCCAACCCCAAAGTATGGGAAGGCCGTAGAGCGGCACCCATCGCCAATTTTAGGCGTGCCGCAGGGCTCCATTCATGGTTAACTGTGAACATTCTGGGATCTTGTGCCTACTAAGGCAGAGATTCTGCCAACTTCCGCCCGGCCATCCTGACAATGGACAGTTCGAAGCCTTCCACTCCACTCCCCTCCTCGCTGACGGACAAGCTCGCGGATTTTCGAGCCCAAGTGCAGCGGGTTAAGTTCCTCGAAGGCGTTCTTGCCGGGGTGTTCGGTCTTCTCCTCACCTTCCTAGTCGTCTTCGTTTTCGACCGCTTCGTCGAGACCCCGCCAATCGTGCGCGGAGTGCTACTCGTCGCCGGTGTTGCGGTGTCAGCCATCGGACTGCCGATGATCTGGCACCGTTGGGTCCATGGGCAACGCCGCTTTGAAGACGTGGCCAAGGTAGTGAGTAAGGCGTTCCCGAAACTGGGCGACCAACTCCTAGGCACCATCGAGCTGGCTCACGATCAAGATGGTGCCGCGACCAAAAGATCCGACCGCCTTGTCTCCGCCGCGATCGAGCAAGCCGCCGACCGGGTGAAGGACGAGGACCTCAGTGGAGCCATCCCCGATCCGAAGCACCGCAACTGGGCATGGGCCGCCGGAATCGTCGGCGCACTCGCACTGACTGCTGCCATCGTCGTCCCTCCAGCAGCAGGCAATGCTCTGGCCCGCTGGAGCCTGCCGTGGTCCGACACCGAGCGCTATACGTTCGCCCAAGTCGACGACCTTCCCGAGACGTTGGTTGTGCCGTTCGCCGAAGAATTCGAACTCACCCCGGACCTGCGCGAAGAAACCGAGTGGACTCCGTCGAAGGCATCCGCTTCCATTCCGGGCCAGCCGAAACTCCTCAGCCAGCTCGAAGAGTCCGGAACCAACGCAGTCTACTCGTTTACCCTGCCCCCGCAGAAGGAGGACACCGAACTTCAGCTCCGCGTCGGCGACGACCGCGAGCGGGTCCTGATCCAGCCTCGGACCCGACCAGAACTGACCGAACTCACCGGCACCCTCAGGCTTCCTGAATACCTGCAATACCAATCCGAGCCAGTCATCGAAGCCCGTGGTGGCACCGTCCGACTTCTCCAAGGCGCGAAGGTCTCGTGGAATGCCGCCGCCTCCCGTGAGTTGGCCAAGGCGACGATCGATGGCGAACAGCAGCCGATCAAAGACGGCCGCATTATCACCGAGTTCGTCTCCATCGATAGCTCCCGCGAGCACACCTTCGAGTGGGTCGATTCCCTCGACCTCAGCCCACGCAACCCGCTAGTCTTGAAGGTCAACGCAGTCGAAGATGCCGCACCACAGATTTCCGCACGTCGCGAATCGCTTGAGCAGGTCGTCTTGGAGACCGAGACCATCAGCTTCGAAGTCGCCGTCGAAGACGACTTCGGTGTCCGCCAAGTCGGCCTCGAGTGGTCGAATCCCTACGAGCGATCCGAAGGCGAAGACGGATCAAAACCGATGGGAGAAAAGCTCGTTGCCGCCGGAGCCCCCGAAACTCGCAGCCTTGCCCCCCGAGCCACCTTCTGTGCTAGCGAACTGGGCATTGCCCCCGGCGTCATCGAAGTCCGCGCTTGGGCCGACGACTACCTACCGAATCGCGAACGAGCCTACTCTCCGGCTTTCGCCCTGCGGATTCTCGACAACACCGAGCACGCCCTCTGGCTGACCGAGCAATTCGGCCGTTGGCTCGGCGCCGCGCGCGAGACCTACGAGCGCGAGCAACAACTCAACGTCACCAACAAGGAGCTCCGCGAACTCGACTCCTCAGAGCTCGACCGCCCCGAGAACCGCCGTATGGTCGCCCGCCAAGCCGCCGACGAACAGGCCAACAGCAGCCGCCTCAGTGCCCTCACCCAGATGGGCTCGAAGTTGGTCGAGCAAGGCACCAAGAACCCCGAGTTCAGCGCCGGCCAACTCGAATCCTGGGCCGCCATGAACGAGCGCCTAGAGGCATTGGCCAAGGAGCGCATGCCCACCGTTGCCGACCTACTCCAGGAAAGCTCCCGCGCCGAAAAGGCAGGTCAACAGACCGCCGGAGATCCGAGCAAGGCCCAGCCGACCGGCGACCAAAAGCCTTCCGACTCGTCGGCAGAAGGCTCACCGTCCGAACCATCTGACTCCGATTCTCCGCCCAAGCCCTCGCAAGCCGGTGCTCCTATGCCATCGAAACCGCAGGGCCCCAAGGTCTCCCACGGTGAAGAAAACCAGACCCCGTCCCTGCCCACCGCTCCCGGCGAAGCCGAGGAGAAGAAGCCCGACGAGCCCCTGCCGAGCCTCGCCGACAACGAGAAAAGTTACCTCGATCCTCCAGAAATCGACCCCGACGCCGAGCCCCAACCGCCTTCTCCATCCGGCGGCGGCAAGTTCGGCCTGCCGCAGACAACTCTCGGAGCCCTCGGCTCACCAGAAGCCGGCGAGTGCAGTCCGGCTCAGGAAAAGCTCGATCAAGCCATCGCCGAACAGGACAACCTCTTGGAAGAGTTCAAGGCGGTGTCCGATCTGCTTTCCGAGCTGCTCGGCAGCTTCGAAGCCAGCACTTTCGTCAAACGACTCAAAGCAGCCTCGCGCGCCCAGATGGACATTGCTTCCGGGCTGAACACCGGAACCATCGATGCCTTCGGTCTTCGTAAAGAAAACACCCCGGACCGCCCACTCGAGACCAGCAAGAAGATCGGCGAACAAGCGAAGGAAGAGAGCGAGAACGTCTTCCTGATCCAGAGTGACCTCTCCGCCTTCATCACCCGCAAGCCCGACCGCCGCTTCACCTCGCTCCTGCAAGCGATGAAGGACGACCGCGTGGTCCGCGAGCTCGAGACAATGCCTGAAGTCATGAGCGACAACCTCAGCGGCCAGTCGATCGCTTCGTCTGAGTTCTGGGCCGATACCCTCGACCGATGGGCCGAGGAACTGGTCGCCGCCGCCAGCGGCCCGCCATGACAAGGATCACCTGGAGGCCGGGCCGGTCTCCCCCCAGAAGTTGTGCTCGTCGTCATGCAAGCACTGCGTGATGAGATGGATCTCCGCGACCGCACTCGCGAAGTACACAACACCGCCAGTGCTATCGAAGAGTCCGCCTACGAAGCCCAAGCTCGGGCCTTGTCCAAAAAACAAGACAGCATCGCCAACGACATCGAAGGCGCGGCCGAACAGATCGCAGCATTAGAGAATGCCTCAGAGTTCGGCAACGAAATAAAGCTCCTCCAAGCGGTGTATCAGGTCATGACCGAGACCACCGAAATCCTCGCCGAGCCCGACACCGGGCAGGCTGCCATCGCAGCCGAGACCGAAGCCATCGAGCTCCTCCTCCAAGCTCGTCGCAATAAGCCTAGCGGCGGCGGAGGTGGAGGTGGAGGAAGTGGCTCGGGAGGCGGAGGCGGAAGCCACATGCGTGCTCAATCAGCAGCACTCGCCGCGCTCGGAGCGGGCGCCGACGCAGCCACAACGGCAACCGCCCGCGATGTCGGCCAAGCTACTGGCCGTGCTGGCCGTGAGTTACCCGAAGAATACCGCTCCGGCCTCGACGCTTACTTCCACGCCCTCGAGAGCGATGGCACATCGACCAACTAATGTCCCGCTTCGCTAGCAACAGGATCGGCTTCAACGCCGCGCTTCTTCTACTCCTCCTCGCCTCGTCCCCCGTCCTCATCGGCGAGGAGAACAAGGCCGACGACAAGGCACTCCAAAAGGAGCAGACCGAGGACGACGCTGAAGCAAAAATCGCCCCGCGTCTTGAAGAGGCCCTCATCAACTTCATCAAGACCCTAGCGCCGAAACACACCAAGCGAGCGAAGGAAACAATTCAGGAAGCCATCGACGAAACCGTCGAGGCCGCCGGCTTGGAAAAAGAGGCCAGCAAGTTCCTCGACGAAGCCGGGAAGAAGGCCGTCATCGAAGTCGAAGCCGCTTGGCAGGAAAAGGCCATGGCTTCGATGCGTAAAATGTACGGCAAGCGGCTGTTCGACGACGATGTCATCGACAGCTTGGTAGAAAGCCTGGATGAAGCCATCGCCAACACCGGAATGCTTCCGGATAGCTATCGCATCACCCCCGACCTTTCGCCGGTAGATACCGAAGCTTGGAAGAGCGCGCTCCAAACCCACCTGAGCGAAGAACAACGTGCCTCTCTCATTCTCAGCGACGAACAGAAGGATAAGCTCGCCCGCAAAAAATACCAAGCCTTGGTCAAGCAATCCGCAGAACGCTATCGGCAACACTTCTCGACCGGAATCCAACGCGAGGTCGCAGACCTTAAGAGCGCCCTAGAACTCGGCGACGAACGTAGCGACAAGCTGGACGCCTCCGCCACCGAAGCCATCGACAACAGCCTGAAAGAACTCGAAACCATCCAGATGGTAGCGGTGCTCAAGGCCTCGCCAAACTCCCGAAAGAGTTACCTGCAACGTGGCTACATCAGTTCCTCGATCAGCGCAGTCACCCAGCCTCACGAAGGAAAAATGTGGCAGTCATCTCTTGAAGACCTACTCAGCGAGCAAGAGCGAAACAACTACAAGTCCTTCTCCAGTGCGCGTCGTGAACGTGCCATCGAAGCCGGAGCCAACCTCCTGACCACCGCACTCGACGACCTTCTCTACTTCAGCTCCGAGCAACGCACGAAGGTATCGAAACTACTGCGCGACCCAGCCGAAGAAAAAACCTACCGCTCGCTCACCGAGCCAAACTACAGCCTCAGCATTAATCTCCAGCAAGCCGTGCAGTATGGGAAAGACATCGACAAAAAGAAGTTCAACGCCATCCTCGTCGGCTGGCAGCGAAAGTTCTGGGAAAAACACGCTGACAAGCTCGCCAAGGGAAATCAGAGCACCATAAAAGAGAAGAAAAAGGGTAAAACCGAAAAGCAGGCAGAGCCCGCCATCTCGCCTCCCGGATTGGAGTCACGAATGGTAGAAGCCGCTATCATCGACCAGATCTTCTCCCGCTCCCCTTACCAATTCGCACTGGTTCGATCTCAATACGACGGCATGCTTGAAGCCGTCCACCTGACAGCCAAGCTATCGGACCAGCAACGTACTAAGCTTGAGATCGCCGCCAAAGGAGCCGCCACCCTGCAGCACAAGAAATGGGTCGAGCAGCTCGAATCCTATTTGCGCCAACAGGTCAACGGTCAACAACCCGACGTCGCCGTCAAACGACTCGAGGCGCTAACCAACGTCTCCCTCGGTAGAAGCACTGAACCTCGCGCCCGAGAGCTCTGGGACGCCACCATCGAAGACATTCTCTCCGCCCCCCAGCGTGAGGTTCTGCAGAAGCACATCGACGACCGTCTGGCGTTCCGCTGGACTACGCTCGCCGCCATCAACACCCAACTCCTCGATGTCCATGCCCGCATGAGACCATCCATTGCCGAACAACTGCAACAACAACTCGCAGAAGCCTTCACCAAATATGGCAAGGACATCGACGCCGTCTTCAATTCCTGGAGTCGGGACAATCCGTGGTATCTTAACTCTTACTACAATCTGATCGGCTTCCACGCTATTCCGGAAGAGACGCTCACCGAGACGATCGGAAAGCCAGCTTACAAAATCTGGAAGGAGAAACTCCACTCCCGGGGCCGCAGTTACTGGCCCAGAGTCGAGGAGAGCTACGACAAACGCCAAAAGGACGAGGTAAAAAAGAAGGACGCCGAGCCCGCCGACCAAGAACAAGACTAATCCCGATGGAAGCAATGTTCTCCCGATCAAGACCATGCTATTCATGGCTCCACCGCCTGCTAGTGTTAGCGGTGTCATTTACTGTCCTCCAATCGGTTGGAGCACAGGACCTCCGCTTCGGTGGACGCGTCCCTCCCGAGGTCGAAACCATTTACGAGAACGGCATCGCTTGGCTAGCCGAGAACCAGAAGCCCGACGGCTCCTGGAGCGGAGGCAACCAAGGAGCTGGCGCCACCGGCCTCGGTGTCATGGCCCTACTCTCCTCTGGAGAAGACCCAAATTTCGGTCGCTACGCACCCAACATCCGCCGCGGACTACGCAACATCATCGCCCAACAGGATGGGAAAACCGGCTACATCCCGAGCACCATGTACCACCACGGCTTTGCGATGCTAACTTTAGCAGAAGCCTACGGTGCGGTCGATGACACCCTCCTCTGGCAGAGCGCAGAAAAAGAAAACTCCGAAGGCGACGCTACCGGACGAACCATCGCCGAAGCCTTACAGCTTGCCATTCGCGGAGCGGTGGCGTCTCAGAAGAAGAACCCGCAGGGAGGGTGGCGCTACAGCCCAGACGACACTGGCGCAGACACCTCCGTCGTTGGATCGGTGATGATTGGCCTGCTCGCCGCCCGTAACGCTGGCATGGACGTCCCCGACGAAGCACTCGACACAGGACACGAATACATGCGCCGCAATACCGGATCGAACGGCTACGTCGCCTATTACAACTTCGGCGGTGCCGGAGGCGAGTCCATGGCCAGATCCTCCGTCGCCACCCTCGTCAGTGCCATCGGAAAGCAGAAGGACACCGACGAGTACAAGGCAACACTGGAACACATTTCCTCCCGTCTTGAAGCCAAGGAGAGCGGCCACCCCTATTACTTCCTTTACTACATGGCCCAGGCACTATTCCAAGGCGACTACGAATCCTGGGAGAAGTGGAACGCCGCCACCATTCGCAAACTCGAAAGCCAGCAGCTCGACAACGGAAGCTACGGCAACGACGCTTACCGGACTTCGATGAGCCTCCTGTCCCTCGCACTTAACTACCGATTCCTTCCAATCTATGAGCGGTAGATCATCGATCCTCACCCTTGCACTTCTCGTCCTGACCTTGGCTCCGGCCTCAGCGGATGTCGAACCGGCACCAAAGGCGGACGAGAAGCCCCCTGAAGTTGCAGCACCGCAAAAGGGAGGTAGCCTGCGTTGGTGGAACGGCGAAACTCTCCCAGGCGACCTAACTTCCAGCCAGGTCAACACTATCTCGTGGAGTTCCCCCCACTTCGAACATGCCGCCAGGATCGAGACTAGCCAGCTCTACGACATTCGTTTCCAGGGTAAGCCCGAGGAGACGCTAAACAGCCCCATCGTCGTTTCCCTGCGTAACGGCTCCCGCATCTTAGGAACACTCGTCTCGCTGGATCAAGACTACCTCGGTCTAGACGCCGAAAAGCTAGGCAAGATTCTCATCAAGAGAGAGCAACTCTCGCGCATCGACCGTCTTACTGGATCTGGAATTCTCTGGTCGGGACCACAGGGACGGCAAGACTGGACGCAGGAAGCAAAGAAACACAACAACACCGACCTTCCCCCCGGCTGGATCAACTCGCAGGAAGGACTTCGCGCGGTTTCGGTAAATCGTGGACTGACCATCCCCATCGACACCAAGGAAGCCGTCGAAATTGCCTTCGACCTGAGCACGGAAAAGGCCGCTCCGGCCTTCTCGCTAAGCATCCACAACGACGGCAACTACTTCGAGTCCATCTCGGTCTGGGATGACACGGTCGTCTTGTACCGAGGCTCCCATTTTGTTCCGCTTCTCACTCTAAAGAAGACCGACCGCCACCTCGCCCTAAGCATCCGAATCGATCCGAAGAAAGCAGGAGGAACAATTCTCAGCGATGCCGGCGAAGTCCTTGCCCGCTGGCAGAACGGCGAGACCGAACCCGCTCCAGACGGAGCTACCGTCTTCCCGCTTGGCGACGCCGACTCCGGCTACCAGGGCTCACTGGCAGCTCTGGAACTGATCAATTCAGGCCCCGACCTGTGCCTGCGTCACCTCCGCATCCGCAAGATCAACTCCATTGAACCCCCCAAGTTTGAGACACCCGACGCGGCAGGGTCCATGCAGTTGGAAACCGCTGACGGCAAGCGATTCTCCGGTGAATTGCAGTCCATGGCTGAGGGTAAGCTCCACCTGCAAGTCGCTGACAAGCCCCAGACATTCCCCGTATCCAAACTTCTAGCGGTAGTCTTCTCTGCCCAGACCGAAGCCGACGACGACGCGGAAATCGAACACCCTCAGACATGGGTAGAGTTGGCCCTCTGGAACGGCACGAAAATCCAAGGAACCTTGGGCGGGATGAAGGAGGATAGACTGACTGTCCGTAGCCCAAACACGAAGACACCGATTCTGGTTCTCACCACTAGCCTTCGACAGATCACCTGGCCGAATCCCCCAAACGAACTCTTGGCCACCGAGTCGATGGACACCCTCAAACTCGCAGGCACAACACTCCGCGGACACTGGGAGCCCAAACCTGGAGGCCAGATCCACTGGCGCCCCGCCGGCGCAGAAGCCGCCGTGCCCCTTGTCCACAAACCGACTTCCAGGTTTACCCTCACCCGCTCCGAGGTAGCGACTCAGCCGGAACCAACTGCCGAAAGAGAAGCAGCCGAGAAAGTGATCATGCCCACCACCACCCTTCTCCATCTCTCCGACGGGCAGATTCTTCCCTGCAAGTTAGTCTCTATCGCCAAGGACGGCGGTATTACGATCGACTCTAAATCCGTCAGTAACCACCAGCTTGCCCCCGACCTCGTCCGCGCCATCCAGTTCCCGCGAGAACAGGTCGAGACCCAAGGCTTCGGTGACCCCGGCTGGCGGTTTGTCTTAGGTAAAAGAGACTCGAAGAGTTTCCAAGAGAAGAGCAACGGCACCGTCATCATCGACCCGTCCCACTCTTGGGGCCACTCCTCCATTCTTGTTGGTAGCGAGTTCAGCTTCGAGACAAAGCGACTGTCCGGCCACGGCGGTATCAAGATCGGTATCTTCGGCAATGGCGTGGACCACGACATCGATGCCACCTATCTACTCCTCGCCGACTGGGGGGGCCGCATCTATCACGGTATCTCCTCGGCCCAAGGTGACTTCCTTGGCAACTACCAGCAACACACCGTCGATGGAAACAAGGCCAACCTCATCACCCTCCGCTGGGATGACAACAAGCTCGACTACTTCATCAACGACGTCAAAGTCGGCACCATCACTACTGGCAAGAAGGCTCCACGTAGCGGCATCGGCCTACTCTTCGAATCCGCCAGTATCTGGGGCAACGACCCGGGCCAGAACTCTATTTCCAACTTCTCCATCGTCCCCGATCCATCCAGCGCCTGGGTTCCCAACGTTGCTGCCCAAGCCCGCGAACGCGCCCTTTACCTCCCCCGCTACCGCAAAGACGATCCTCCTAAGCACGTCCTAATCGCTAGGAATGGCGACGTCCTTTCCGGCACCATCGAGGCCGCCACCGAAACCCAACTCCGCGTCCGTTCGCGCCTCGAAACTTTCGATATCCCCCGCAAACGCGCCGCCGCCGCCATCTGGGTCCATCCACCCGTGGACAAACCCGATGGCGAGACCGTCGATGTGCCAGATGCGGAGAACAAGGACGATTTAGCAGAAGAGAAAGAAGAACATTCCTCCGCAACAGCCGCCGGCAAACACTGGATTCTCCTTCGCGGCGGAGGCAGGATCTCCATGACACTCTCCGCATTCGCCGACGAGTTCGCCCTTGGCCAATCCGACATCCTTGGCAACTGCAAGATCCCAGTCGAACAGATCTACTCGATCTCCTCCGACCGTCCCGATGTCTCCGCCGCCTCAGTGGCTCTGTCTGGCTGGCAGCTAGAACACGCTCCCCAGCCAATGCCCGAAGGCGCCGCCCCTGGCCAATCCGACTCTCCACTTATCGGCAAGCCGGCCCCCGACTTCGAACTCTTCCTCCTCGACGGCAGCAAGATCACTCTCAAGGAAGAACGCGGCAAGGTCATCGTGCTCGACTTTTGGGCCACCTGGTGTGGCCCCTGCGTCAAAGGCATGCCCGAGTTGATGGCCGCCTTCGCCCAGTTCGATACCGACACTGTCCGCCTAGTCGCCGCCAACCAGACTGAGCAACAAAAGACCATCAAAGAGTTCCTCAAAACACGCGGTTGGGACAAACTCACTGTCGGACTCGATTCCGACCAAGCCGTCGGCCGCGCCTTCGGAGTGGAGGGTATTCCCATGGTCGTCGTCATCGACACCGACGGCAACGTCGCCGCAGTCAAATCCGGCTACACCCCAGGCGCCGCCCAACAGCTCGCCGACCAAGTGAAGACCATCCTGTCCAAGGCAATCCGGATCAACTAGCCCCCTCCCCTCCTTGCCGGACCGCGACGTCTCGCTCGCCCTCGGAGCAAAGCGACGAAATAGCCTTTAAACTTGGGTGACGCGACGGCTATGTTTTGGAGTGCTCCCGGCTTGCCCTGAGCTTTGGATCGACTCATGAGAGCGGCCAGAAGCGCGTAATCTGAGCATGCGGGATAGTAGTTCTACTTAGTTAGATTTTTCAAATTATTTGCTGCTCGGGGATCAGAGGTATGTTAGCCTTGGGTAACAGCTTGGAGTGGTAGGCCGCTTCCCGAAGTCGGGATTCGAGTCTCCGCTCAAATAAAAAATGACACCAGCGCCCTTTGCGGAGTGGCGCGACACTTCATGGACTTCTGTCTGCGTTTT
>Ga0209186_1003177_pt1 | contig 11362 bp, 14 predicted proteins | sample SidtaG_FD_187426 | JGI IMG/M metagenome (GOLD analysis project Ga0209186, IMG submission 187426) | Marine algal microbial communities from Sidmouth, United Kingdom - Sidmouth_Male2 metaG (SPAdes) (version 2) | ecosystem: Host-associated > Algae > Red algae > Unclassified | place: Sidmouth...
GTCGGCACCAACCAGGGACCCCGTGCCAGTTGAGAGCGGTTGGGTCGGCCGCCATCAGTGGGGTAAACAGCCAGCCAGTGTGGGTGGCGATGTGCGGCAGTAACTCGGCTGGAAGCGGACAAGGACGCGGGCAGTGGCGAGTGGCGGGGCGCTGGTGCCAAGTGGCGACCGGCTGGGGCGGACCCCAGCGGTGATAGTGTTGGGCTTGGCACATTGCCTCCCGTGTATGCTTTCTGAATTGTTCTTTTTCCCAGCGTGGAGGACCAGAAGCCGATGCTGAGCTTCTAGGGCGCATTCTGTTTCGAATCGAGGATGACTTTGGACACGAGGTCGAGTTTCCACTCTGGCGTGTGTTTTGGAATTTGTGGACGGTTTTGTGATATCTGGGAGCAGGCCGCAATCCAGAATCGTCATCTGAGCGCGCCAGAACGCCCTCGTTACACGTTTTCCAATGACAGCGCTGCGGGCGGCGTAGCTTCTTTCTTGCCGCCGCCATTCCGGTAGTGCGCGTCGAACGGGAAAAGCGGTACGACACATGCGCTAAGAATGAGTCTGGGATGGCGGTTGAAGAGATAAATTGCCTTAGAAGAGATGATGGAGACGTCGGAGAGAGCGTATGACGCGGGCTGTAATAGAGTACGGCCGCCGGCTAGCTGCTCTTCTTTGGACCGGGTGACAGCACGCGGTGCACGCAGTAAGGACAAGTGCGGCCCCTCCGTTCTCAGAATGTCAGATGATCATGCTGAATCGGAAAACTCCGGCTGACATGACCCCCGGAACAGTCACATACGCTCAGGTCGGCTATCGACCTTAGTCCTGTGCCTGTCTTCTGAAGGCGTGACGGGTCACTGTATGTGTACCATGTATTCAGCTAGTATGGCGCACTAGTCAAAACGAGGCGGGTGCTGCTGAAATGTATTGTTTTAAGGATCAGTGTATACCGAAGAGGCCTGTTGACTGAACTGGCCGGCGACAAGCTGGATGGGTTGGCAGCCGAAGCGCTGGTGGACGTCGGCGACGGACACCCGCGCGGGGCGTGGACCCACGCGAGTCTCAAATCAATCAAGTCTCAAATCAATCACCCTTAGAGACTCTCGGCAGGGGCACAGTGACTGCCTCAGTGCTCACGTGAACGCCCCGATCAGCGAGGATCACTTACAGGCAAACAACGCGGATCTTCGTGGATCCATGAGCGTGGCTGCTCGTGAGGCGACAGCCCCAAGTCTCCCCCGGCCCGTGCATTGGATGCGCCCGCAGGTGGCCCCATGTCTTATCGTACATGGGGGGCCACTGCCGTCAAAATTTCTTGCCGTTGCGTCGTCAGATTCTAGTGCTACTCCCGCCATTGGCGACGGCAAATGGCCACGTGCGCAGGCATCCAAGCCCCCTGTGTTCAGCATCAGCCGATCAAGGATTTGAGCGCGCCACTGATCGATTTGGTCAGTCAGGAAAAGCTATTTTCCATTTTTTCTAAATGGCAATCCACGATTCGTGAAGCAGTGCTCCAAAACTCTTTCACTCCACTGTGAAAAGCGATCCGCTCCAAACGGCCGCGTCGATCCCGAAGTCTCTGATTGGAAGCGCTTCCACCACACTTGGTGTGCGGGAGTTCTGAGAAAAAAGCAACTGTTGGATAGGTACGTTTTGCACATATCTCGCACCCGAAAAGTCGGGGCTCGCTGATGTGGTCCCGTGTCAATGGCTCCCGTCTCTTTCGACACTCTCGACCGCACGCCCACCCCCCGCTCAACCGTCTGGTGGGCGCCTTCGCTACGCTGTGAGGTGCCCGGTCGCACCTCCGAGCTTCGCTGAGCCTTCGCTACGCGTGATTTCCGTGCCGCTCATGCATGCATACGTCTCGCGTATAGCTGGTCGGGGCGCATCCCCCGCCTATGTCCCTTCAACGAGCCTACTGGTGTGGCGGAGACGTCGCCAAGCTCAATCATGGACGGGTCTCCGCGGTCGCTGGGTTGTGCACGAATGCTGCCTTTAGACAGCAGCCGCTGTCGGCGTGCTCAATGCCACAGCGGCTTGGTAAATGCTGTCGAGTGGAACCGCCGGCGGACGGCGCCGTTTGCGCCGCGCTCCCAGCCCTGCCGCCGTCGACACGCTTGCCGACCAGGCGTAGAGCGTGCTTTTCGCTAAGTTATTCATAGGTGCCACGCACCTCTGTTCCGCGCTTACCGACCGCGCGATTGGGAGGGTGACATAACAACGAGCGCGTGTGGGGTTGTGCGGGTGTTGCTGGAAAGCCCTCGCGCGGGTGGGGTGCGCGTAGCACCCGAGGAGCACGTCTGCTGACGGGGCGACGTGGACCGGCAGTGGCCTTGCGGACAGCCAGCGCCAAGCCTGCTGCCAAGACTGCTGTAAGGAGCCGGTATGGTGCGTGCGCCGCGGGCATCCACCGCGGGCTGTCACGAGTTTCGCGGAGGGGTTGGGATTGCGAGATCGGCATTGGTGAAACGGCTGTGAACTCATTTCGGAGCTCTGCTCGCGCTTTTCACTTCAGAGGCAATACGTGCACGAGGTGGTAAGAACAAGAAAGGTGAGAAGACAGCATGTCGGCCAAACAAAAAAGCAAGACGGCACATGAGCATGCCTCTCAATCAAACCTTGCGCTGGAGGCCAATCGCGTTTGCCATAGCACCGTCAGACTGACCATCCTTGCAGGTACAGTTCACCCACCTCGCTGTGCCTGACCAGAGACTTGTGAAGTAAAGAATCAACGGGCTTTTGCTCTACTTCCTCGGAGAACACACGTCCGTTGACGCGCTGGCCCGCCGCTGCATCTAGCACAGCACGGCGCCTCCGGGAGAGCCGGATGCCCTTGTGGGCCGCAATGTAACGCGACCGCACAATAAACCGCCGCTGCTTCATGGAGTTCAAGCTGCGCTTAGACGTTTTCTTGATGCTGTTTTGGTGCTCCGCGCCTGATGTGTCATGCCCGCGCGTCAGAATGGGGCACTGGTCGGCACTGATGATAGGCGAGCAATGGTGATTGCATCGATGGAATCTCCCGATGAATCGAGCCGTCAGCGCTTCATGCAGCAGCCACAGGATGTGTCGCACCGCGTTACGCTGCGCCTGGCACGCCGTGTCGAAGTAGACCACTCGTGGGAACGTGTGGAAGCGCTGCGCGAGGGCGGCCACCACGTGCGCCGGGCTTTCCGTTTTGCTGAGGAGCTCAAAGCCGAGGATGTATCCACAGCCGCACATAGACGTCATGACTCCCGGGGCGCGCAAAACGCTGACAGGGTAGTCGTGGCAACAGTCGGCGCTCTTCCACGCCTTGCTCTTCTTGACCTTGGGCGCCTTGTTGCCGCGCGCTGCCCGCTTCTTTGTTGCCCGCTTCCGCTCCTTAACGGCCGTCTTGTCATCCAGGTGTGCCCTCAGCACCTCGCGACCCGGCCACACTTGGCCTGCCCGCACCTATTTGGCTTGCTCCTTCACGCGCTCCATGGAGTTGACGCCACTCTTGAGGTGGCTCACGGCATCGTCGACGCCGATGAAACTCAGCCACGCCTTGTACTGCCCCGGACTCGTCACTCTCCACTGATCACGTTACAGCTTGGCGTCCGCCGGTGCTTTCTCCGACCAAAAGTTGAGCGCCTCAGCGTCCGTGCACTGACCAAATAAGAGAAGCTCCCCGACTGCGCGGCTCAACCGCCGAGACTTGTCCATCATGGTCTTGACAAGCAGAAGGAACTGCCTGACAAACACGACCCGCATGAGACTTGGCCAACGGGAGCCACTCGCGGCTCGGCACAAACGCAATGAGTGCACGCGCAAGTACCTCGACGCCGATGAAGTCGCAGCTGCCTAACAGGTTAAACACGGGCTCCGCCGTCATGGTCGCCAGAAAGACAGGCACTTTGCGCCAGCGGTCAATCTCGACGTTGAAGTTTTTGGTAGGCGGCAAGATCTCCGTGAGAAGCGAGCAAACGGCAGCCGCAGACGTGCCCAGCTCGGACTCACTGCTCTATGAAGACATGATGCGGCTACAGGGCGTGGGCACGGCTGCGCCGGTTTAGGCGAGGCGTGAAGCTTGGCCGGCCAGCACCAGTGCCAGCGCGAGCAGGATGACGCGTCTACAGATACGGGCAGGGCAGCTTTCCACGCAGACGCCCGTCGTGTGCCGGTTGTGATGGTTCACAGCGTTGGTGTCGTTGCGCTCGGCTATGCCCCAGCAGAGAAAGTATTGTGCTCGACAACAACGCCCACACAGGAACAACCGCGCACAGGCACCTTGCTTGCGCGCAATTAACTGCTCCATAAACCTCCCCAACATCCAGCACAGAGCACAGGGAGAGTGTTTGCAGCAGACGAAGCGAGAGGCACAACCCGCTGCGACGACGTGGACATTTACGGCAGGAGCGCGCAGGAGGCCTACCCTGGCCGCGATGGGGAGGCTGGGCCGCACGTGAAGCAAGCCCCAACTCCCCAACGCTAGAACCAAAGAGGAGAAGCAGTGAAAGCCCACCCGTGCTCGTTTGAGGGGTCCTAAATCGCGACTTCGTGTCACAGTCGCATTCGTCGTAGCCACAAGAAAGAAAAAGAGGTTGCAATTGGCAATTAATTAAATGTTGACACGAAGATCTTCTCGGCTCTTTCACAAACTTTGGGTGGTTCGCAACCTGCATGAAATCGATGTCTTGACTGTGACTGGCGTTTTTGACCAGCTGGGAACCCGCCAGCTGCGCTTTTCCGGCGACTCGTCCAATGAAGCTTGGGGGTCTGCCACTGCCGCTTTCCTGGCGACGCGTCCAAGCAAGCTCTCGCAGTTCGGGTGACGCATCCACGATGTTAGGCTCTGCCGCTGTCCCTGTTGTTACAAAGACTCTAGGGCAGCTTGAGGCTCGGCCGCTGGCAGGACACATGGGGTATACACTGCATATTCGACTTTGTGTGCCCAGAAAGGCTAAGAACCTGCCCTCGCTATTTTGTAGGGACGCCACAGTACGAAGAAGCACCCGGTGATAAAAAGTTCGGACAGAGCAGCAGGGTGGTCATCAGCTGATTGCAACACTACGGCAGAATGAGAGCATTACATAGGGAGAAAGTTCAGCTCACGCGTTCACTGGAACGTAACAGGCATAGGCGCAGCACACATCGTGTACGACAGAAAAAAAGGAAAGTCAAAGGCCATCCGCAAGACCTGAATAAACGCTCACGGGACAACACAACCAGGTGATTTACTTCAAAGCTGCATTTCCAGCAGCGAAGCGCATATGCGCCGGCGCTAATAGTGCATGCTTGCCGTTCTGGCTGACAAGGGCAACCCCCGCGCAAGGTAGTCCATCGCCGTGACCAGGAAAAAGCCGCAATCATCCAAGTTTCCTTGTTGCCGGCTGAGCAACTGGTCGTAGCCCCATTTCAAAGGGCCCATGTGGACGTCACGAGCGTGGTCGTCGGCCCACCTCTTCAATGACGGCACGAGCGCGTCGTTGTTGATTTTGAGCGAGGCGTACGTGTCGAGCATTCCCGTCAGCGGGTACATGACAGCGAGCACCCAGTGCGTGCTATAAACATTAATGGGAGCGAAAATCATGTCAAACGACAAGAGGTTCACTCGGCCGCAGCACCGGACCACGAGGTTGTATTCGTACCGGCCGCGGACGTGAATCCTCGAGAAGAAGAAATTTGAAGAACCATAGCCGCGGCGCGTCGAGTTCTATCCGCCGCGTCTCCGCCTGCCGCCGCCGTAGCAGGCTGATATTTCCGTTGATGACCTCATCTGCAAACCACCGGTTCGGCAACGTCCTCTGCAGGTTGCTAACGCCCAGCGGTACGTTGTCCATGTAACCATAAGGTCAGTGACCTCCTCGTTTGTCGCGTCAGCGATGGCTTGTGTCCGCTCCAGCGCGGCCGTCGTCGACGGCGAGGCGGGGTCGCTGCGGAAGAGAGCAACCAAACCCTCGCCGAGGACTTCCAGTCCCACAACGGCCGCAGTTGAAGACAGCAGCGTGAGCCACGGAAAGGCCGTGCGAAGTACTTGGTCGGCTGCCAGCTGGTCCCCGTTGGGGTCCGCCGCCGGGATGGGAATCGCGGGCTCGGAGGTGACATGAGGGGGTTGGAGAACGACAGGCACCGCCTCCGCAGGCTTATTGTCATGTGGTGAAGCTTGCGGCCGTTGGCTGGCGGTCTCACCTTGGTCTCTTGTCTCAGATTCACCGACGGGTTTCCTTAGTCGTAGAAAAACCCGCCGCAATGCCGCCGACAGCTCCTCATTGGACGACTGCGGCGCATTAGCCAGCGCACCAGTAAAGCGAACGGGCGCTTGCCGCCCCGCAATTAACTACCCTTTGACTTTAGACAGGATGTTGCCGTCTGATTCCTCGCCACTGCCGTCTGTGCTACCCGCGACAGATCCGGCGCTGCGCCCCTCCCCATCCACCGTCCCATCTTCAACCTCCTCACCGTCTAAGGCACCCGCAACGAGATCCACCTATTCACCGTCCTCCTCATGCAAGAGCTCGCCATGTTCGCCGACGCCAACATCCGCCACCGCTTCGCCCGCGCCAGCTAGTTGCGCCACGTCGACATTAACAAACGTGTTGACGACGACGCTTGCAGCCCACAAAGCTGCTGCCTCCCTCTCCCTGTCCGTTCGTAGATGACCTAGTCGTGGGAGCGATGGGGGTGCTGGAGGCTGCCAGTCGGCGACGGCTGCAAGGCAGGCCACACCTCCGTCTCGGCCTTGGAAAATGCCGCGGTGTCCGTCCGCTTGTCCCGCAAGCGATTGCGGACAACGCGGCGGGGAGCAGCGTGACGCACAGCACAAGCAAACGTCATGGCAAAGTAAACGCGGGGGGCATTCATGCCCGGCCGCAGCATGGCGACAACATGCTTTTGTATCACGGACAAGATCTTCCCGTCACAGACGACGAAGTCAAAAGAGCCCCCTACGTCCTCGTCCTCGCCACACAGATGGAAAAAAAAGCCGCCTTGGGAACAAAAAGGCTGTCGCAGAACTCCTCGCAAGCGTCCGACATCTGCAGGCGGGCTTGGCCCGGTTCCCCTTCCGCAAAGGCCGCTGTGTTGTGCAAGAAGCTGGCCGAGAACTCCGACGCTGCAGCCAATGTGCTCCGTGCGATCACACACAACTCTATGAGGCTGTCTAGGACGACCTGAGTGTACACCGTCTCAGGGCGCAAGGCAAACAACCCGTCGACCGAGCCGTTGTTCGCAACGTGGTGGACGCGTGCGCACGTCAGCGACTTGGTCACGATAGCCAGCTGGCCGCGAATGGTAAAGAGCGTCGCGAGAGTCGGCTTGCAGACCGTGCTCTCCATCCATCGGTCATCACACGAAGAGGACCCCTCCTCGACGTGGAGAAAGTCATTACAGTTGACCTGGCCGAGCGCCTCCCGCTCCTCATCAACAAACGCGGCGTAGCGGTCGCACATCTCCACCTCCTTGAAACAGAGGAACATCTTGCGAGCGCGACGCGGCAGTAGAATCGCCTCCAGCGCCGCTGCCGCAGCAGCAGTAGCGGCAGATTCTGGGGGCGATGCCTCACTGGCCGCCTCCTTCTCCTCCCCTTCATCCAAGATCCCGCCCGCCCCGAGGTGCATCGCACCCAGGGTGTCTGCCACCGCTGGCCAAAAATACGGCCGGTCCGCCCGCGTCTTTTGGTTGACGGCTTTTGCGTGAATGCATGCTCATGGCGGCGTCCTGCACGAAAGTAAGCAGCACTTCGTGAGGCGGTTCCGGTTGCCCTGCTGCCACAAAACGGCCGGCGACCAGATACGAAAGTGGAACACAGCGTAGATGGGGATGTTATTGCGCTTGCCAGAGCGCATTGCAAACAGCACGACGGTGCCGTCCTCGTCCACGGGAGCCCCCTGCAAGGAGCCAAGCAAAAAGGGGCACGGCCGCTTCAGCTCGTCGAGCAAGCCGGCGTGCACGTCAGCGCAGTGGCAGTTGTACGCATCGAGGAGGGCGACGGCATGGCGGCAGGACGAACTCTCCTGTAGCGCAACTTGCAAGTCCACCGGCTCAATGTCGTCTGCCGTGGCCGTGCAGCCCGTGGCCATCACTCCTCCGCACGAGCAGTAGGCCCGAACGACGCCGGCCACTAACGTCGTCCACACCGCGACAGGGTCCATGTGCCCTGTAAACACCATTACTTGAGCACCGTTGATGAAGCGACCTTGCATCCGCTCAGCGCCCGCTCCGCCGGCTTGGCGAGCAGCAAGCTTGAGGATACTTTGAAGCTCCGCTACAAAAACGTTCTTGAGCTCCTCCTGGGTGAACATCTCTGACGCGACGCGCTCACGACGTGCCCTGTGCTCCCGCTGGGTAGTATCGCCACTACCGCCGTCATCACGTTCGCCACCGTAGCCTGCACGGCCTCCGTTCACGGCGCGAGTTCCACTGCCGTCTCCGTTGGCACCAGCACGACTCACACCAACATCAATGGAACCAATATCAATGGCACCACGGCCACTGACGCCATCCGCATGGGCACCATCGACGCCGACCGCATCGGCACCATGGACACCGTCCGCATGGGCGCCATCTACGCCGTCCGCATGGGCGTCGTCGACGCCGTCGGCATTGGCGCCATCTCCACCAGCCCCACCACGGCCACCACAGGCAGCGCCCGCCCGTACCTCATGCCCCAGGGTTGCAGAAAGAACACGGTCAGCACGCGCACCCTCTCCATAAGCCCCACGACCGTCAGCACTGGAAGCGCCGGCCTGCCGCTCATGCCCCCCGCTAGCCAAAATGTCACGGTCGTTGGGGACGTCGCTGCCTGCGGCAGCGCGGCGAGCGCCCTCACCGTCAGCACCCCCACGTCCACCCCTCTGCCCGCCGTCTACCATTAGATCGTCATCAGAAGCCTTCTCCAGCAAGCCCCGTTCCCCAGGCGCAAACCACGGATGAGCACCGCCATCCTCACCTCCCCGGAGGTATATTGAGTCCCGCTCGCGATCAACAATGGGTGCGAGGTCAGGCAGGAATCCTCACCTCACTGAGCGAGAAGAGCTCTAGGGGGGGACCTCCTGCTACCCGCCATGGGTCTGAGCACAGGCGTAGCAGGAGCTCGGTGGCCGGCGGACACAACAGCCCCGAGCACGTCACGGAGCACCACTGTTGCAAGAAGCCCCGTGAAGGCCAGCGACGGAGAGCCCTGCCACAGCACCAGTAGTCGTCACAAAGACGAAGATGCCCACGGCGCAGCAACGCACGTGAGGAGGCGCGCGGCACGTGGGTCACAATCGCGGTGACGACGCAGGCAACTACCGCCCACCTCAGCCCACATGGCGTCCACAGTGCCAAACTTCGCGCCCTCCCTAGCTAGAGAGTCTTTCATGGACTCCTGCCAGGCACCGCCTGCCGAATGGAGCTCATCCCACGCGCACACTACGCGGATTCTTTCGGGACAAGTGACCGTGACGACAGCTGTTGCTGTCGGGTTGGAGTGGCGATTGCGGTCGCTGCCACAGCTACGCCCACCCACACGGCGCCCGCCGCGAGGCCCAGACCATCGTGCTGACAACAGGAGCGGCCACGGCCAGCCTGGTCCGGGACGGCCGCTGCAGCACCAAAAGAGCGCTCACCAAATAGGGCCCGCAAACGCCTCCTATCCAACCCCAGACTAACTGCTAAGGACCCCTGCCCATTGCCGCTCCCTTGGACGCCCTTCCCACGAGCGCGCCACGCAGAAACCTCTCCCAGCGGCTGACCCGGTCAGAAATGAGCGCCACGTAGGTGACACTGGAAGGGGCGAAAAAGCAGACGTCCAAGAAAAAAGGAGTGCGGCGAAATGCACAGGTCACAAATGAATGCAAAAACATCTTGAGCTTTGACGTAAACATTCAATGAGGCCAGATATTGGCAAGCGGCTTCCAATTCTATTTCAGATGGCGTACCACGCTGTCAACCAATGGGAACGAGCTGATCAGAGCCTAACATCTGACGAATGCAAACTACAACGGTTGCTGCATCACGAGAGCCAAATCATGGAGTAAAATTGACCTTCGGCGAAATCATTTGAGTTCGCCAGGTGCATTGTTGACGGAACAGAAATGCGTGGCGTTCAGTGTCCGGGTCCAAGACGCAAACAGGCATCTGAGCTCTCAGCTGGACGAGTTTGGTCATTTGGGTGCGTCTGATCATTGAAGCAGTGCCTAGTAAAATTTGATGCACAAACGACATGAACGGAGTCGTCTGTTCCGCCATATCCGAAGAACTTTTGAAACCAAAACACAGGAAACGTCGAAAGTGGTGCCAGCCCTGCACGATTGTGGCAGGCTGGCTGCCAGAACGTAGCAATGACCAATTGTTCGAACGAAATTTCTCCAATTGTTTAGTCAAGATTGAAGCACTGCCACTGTTGCCGCCCGAACGACCTGGCGACTGAAGTCGTGGGCCAGTGATGGTGCTGTCTGCGGGCCTTTTGTTGTGGAGTACGCCGATGCCGGTGCCGTTCGGCAGCCAAGCGAATGCGGAAGGGCGACCGGGCTCTAGATTCCATCACCAATCTAATGACACATCGGATTGCGGGCATCGGTTGTGGAAAATTGTTAAGCGCGGCTGCAACAGAGCCGCGGTATTCCATGCCTGAGATCCATTCATTCACAAATTCGCAGACGGGCAAGATGACCAAAATGTATTTTATGGCCCAGGGGACCTGACCAAAACCCGGTGGGCCAGCGGTGCCGCCCAATCCCGACCGGCGGTGCCGCGCGAACGGCGAGCCGATGCCGTCGCGGGCGGCACGCGACCGTGATCCGGCCACCGTGAATAGGGCCGGGGAGGTTTCGTCCACCATGTTTTTGTCGGACAAACTGCCCAGTCAATTTTATTGCTTGGCGAACCTGGCCATAACCTGTGCCTGCGATCACGCCCAGTTATCTCCTTTGGACTTTTTGCCATCGAGAACCCATCGAAACTGCGATTGCGCATCGCACCCTCGAGAGTGGCCGTCGATGGGCGTTTATCTGCCCATCGAAGGACCCATCGAAGTATACATTGTGATGGGGTCTTGTCAACTTTCACTGCCTCCTTCGTGATCAGCCGAACACAGACGCTCGGGTGTGACTACAGGGTTTCAGGTCTACGGTGTACTCCTCCGCGGAAAGTTTCATTTCAGTAGAATTGAAAAAAGGCTGACAGTGTAGTTTTAGTAAGCATTTGTGGAACACTTATGCGTTCCACGTTCCAAATATATAAAACTTATTCCGACCGTTTCGCCTGGCGATCTACCTTGTCACCGGCAATGGCGCGAGCTGACGGTGGCGCTGCGGGCAATGCCAGGCAGCCGTTTCGCCGGGGGGGGGGGAGCTGCAGACAATGCCAGGAAGCCGTTTCGCTGGAGGGGGCGGCGCTGCGGGCAATGCCAGGCAGCCATTTC
>Ga0209186_1003180_pt1 | contig 11359 bp, 7 predicted proteins | sample SidtaG_FD_187426 | JGI IMG/M metagenome (GOLD analysis project Ga0209186, IMG submission 187426) | Marine algal microbial communities from Sidmouth, United Kingdom - Sidmouth_Male2 metaG (SPAdes) (version 2) | ecosystem: Host-associated > Algae > Red algae > Unclassified | place: Sidmouth, United...
ACTTTATAAGGAGAACTTAAACCTAATAATTGTTCAAAGAAAATTGTCGTTTCCATCCATAAAGATACTATTTTTCCTAAATTTGGGTACAATTAAGCCAAAATCCCACCCAAATCACTTTGAGCCAAATTTCTTTTGGATCTTCTTTTTTTCTATTGTTGAAAATTTCATGTAATTTTTCTTCAAATACTAGCGAATCAAAGTATTCGGACCCTGGTATTAGTAAATCATATATTTTGAAACGTGTATTAGATGAAATTTTAGGTAATTTTTTTGACAACCACTCTTTTATTAAATGTGGATCTTCTACCAAAGTACCTTTTGGTACTTTATCTAAAACTTTTTTAAACATAAATTGCTGATATTTCCACTCTGCTTCATGATTGTGAAGTCCACAATCAAATATCTTTAGGAAAAAGGTTGGAAACTTGGTATTACGGTACTGATAATTCAAAAAATTTATAATTTCCTCTCCCTCATACTCTGACAGAAAGTAACATAAATTGCATTGTGACCGTTTTAATGTGTCAGCCACATCTGAGGGTATATCATAAAGACCTGTTCCTATCTGGAAAACTGCTTTGTCGTAAAATTTTAGCATATAAAAACAACTATTAGTAAATAACTGCAAATATATACAACAAAATCCTATAATAACTTCTCCATTGCATCATCTATTACTTCATTCTCAAACTCTTTAAGATATGCCTCTGTAATTTGGGGATTCTGATGCCCAAGAGACTGGGATATAACCGATGTATCTATCCCTGCTTGCTTCATATTCGTAGCGATACTATGTCGGGCGACATAGCTCGTAAGGGGCTTGTCAATCCCAACAATTTGTGCAATTTCTTTCAAATTCTTATTGTATCGCTTCAACACTTTTTTCTTGCGGTCTTGAATTTGCTGTGGTGTCAAATTCTCTTTAAGGAGGATTGGGAATACATAGCCTATTTCTGGTAAAATCGTCTTATAATAATCCAAAATTGCCTGAACGGGCGGAAGAATCTTAACAATGAAATTACCCTTTGTTTTGGAACGAGTATAAGTGATTTTATCACCAAATATGCTTTTATCCCACCGTAAATACATCATATCCACAAAATTCATCCCTCTCGTATAATAACTAAATACAAAGAAATGACGGGCATTGATTAACTTAGGATGTTCTACTAAATCTAACAATTCGATTTTTCTAACTTCTTCTCTGGTGAGGGCTTTTTTCACGCTTTTCCCCTTCAATTTACTTACTTTATACTTGGTAAAAGGGTAGTGGTCTACTGTGACCAATTCTTTTGTAATTGCATTCTTATATACTGCTCGAATCGTCCTCATCTTGATGCTAATACCACCATTTGTTCCGCCATTCCCTCGCAAATGGTTCTCGTATTTTTCCAATACAATGTAGGTAATGTCTTCAAAACTTGGTTTGCCTACTTTGACAAACTTTCTGAACGAATTGTACGTTTCTTGATAAACTTTCTGATTACCTGTTTTTTTCGCTTTCGCTAAATCATTGATTCGTTCTTGAAAGAACTGAAAGAAATCAAGATGCCTTGTTTTTTGCTCTCCTCGAAATAATGCTTCAAATTGAGAGAATGTCAATACTTTATTGGCTTCTAAATATTGGTCGATGATTTTGAGGGCTTTGTTCTTAAAATCATTCAGGATAATGTTCTTTTTGACATGGTTCTCAACGTTCTTTTTAAATTGTCCGTTTGTGGAATCCCATTGATTTTTTTTACACGAATATCCCAAGTTGATAAATTTACTTTTCCTATTCATTGTGAGCCGCAAATAAATAGGCAATGTACCATCATGGTGTGGGGTAGGGCGTTGTACAATTTTTACGGTAGCCATAAAGTAGTGATTAATGATGATGCCATTATATTAATACTTCCAATCCACATGCCGAAAGGGTAACTTATTCAATTCTTCTCGATAGAATCTCCACTTAGGCATAAAAGCATTCATATAACCAACAAATCGTTCATTGTGGCTTCTTTCTAATAAATGCACCAATTCGTGAACTATAATAAACTCTATGCACTCTAAAGGTTTCTTCGCCAATTCCAAATTAAGCCAGATCCTTTTAGCAGTCGTATTACATGTTCCCCACTTGGTCCGCATCTTTTTGATGCCAAACTCTTTTGATTGTACACCAATCACTTTTTCCCACTTAGCGATTAAGGGCGGCACCAATTCTTTCAATTGTCCTCGATACCATTCCGCCATAATTTTTTCTTTTTTTTGTGTTGTGGTCTTGGGTCGTACATACAAGACAATCGTGCTGTGTTGAAGCACCACTTTGGGAACTTGGTCATGTTCTATCACTTTCAACAAGTATCGCTTTCCCAAAAAATAATGGCTTTCCTTTGTCAAATATGCTCTCGGTGTCTCCCTTGCCTGATTTTTAAAGGCTGCTTGTTGCTTTTTAATCCACTGCAATTTATTCAATGCAAAGATGCGAATGGTATCTAAATCCATCCGATTGGGCGCAGCAATCCGCACCACACCATTCGGTGGATATACACTCAGATGAATATTTTTAATATCCTTCTGCTCTACATCAATCTTTATATTCCCCAACTCTATTTGTTGCATCATCGCTGTTTTCATAATGAATATTTCAAGTTGTTTTATTTGGAGCGAACTGTGGAGTGCTTCGTCGTTACGTATGGTCTCGCTATCCGCTATTATGGTGGCTGCCAACGCTTCAGGCAGGGCAACCACAAGGGATTGCCCCTACAATGTGCCACCATATCGCTACTCTATTGATACCCCACAAGTCGCCAAGTGCTTGATTTACAGGCACTTGCAAAATATTATTTTATACCAATTATGAAAGGTACGTTTTGTATAAATTCCTTGTTTACAAGCAGTTATGATTTTGGCAAAAACCAATTCATGACATGTGGGGTATCAATAGATCGCTACTATCGGGGCTATTTTGTTGTGGTCATTCCCTATAGTAACGGAACTGTTTTAGCACTTTTTAAATTAAAAAACGTCCCTTTTCGTCACTCGTCCCCCTGTCACTCGTCCCTTAATTAACTAATACTCCCTCTGCTCATTCACTATTTTAAAAATCGCTTCGACCTTATTTTCCAATCCATAAGGTTCAGGCGGTTGATTGGTCACATCAATACCTGTATCGACACTATATTCTTGTAACTGTCGATAAATAGCCGCTTTAACTTCTCGTTCTTTCGCCAAATTGCCACGCCAACCATCTCGCTTCGCTTTACTCACTGCTCCATCAATCATCAATGCCAACTGTTCATTCTTACCGAGATTGTTGTATAAGGCTCTTTGGGCAACCGTCCGAAGATTATCGGGGGTCTCTTCGCTTTTCCCTTCTCGTACTTTCTCGACCAATGCTGCTATCTGTTTCAAATAATCTGCATAACTGATGGCATTGGCTTTTCTTTCTTGAATGATGGCTGCCAACAAAGTGGACATTTCTTCAAAAAATACGGGATCTATCAAATGTTCTCTAAGAATTGTTCTACGGACATTGTTTTCGATGGTTTCTGCAACAGCTCCTTCACTTGACCTTATGCCATTGGGTAAGGTATCAATGGCATCTGCTATTCCTGCTTTGGAGATGATTTCTAATAAGGACATATCGTCAAAAGGCGAGATTTTTTCTGGCTCGTCTGCTTGGATATAGGTATCAATCAAATGGCGCATATCTGCTTCATAAGCCTTTAAATCTATTTTTTCTCCACTTGCTTGTTTTATTTCTTGGCGCAATTTGAGGTAATGATTTACTTCTTTTTCGATGCCTACGATTTCTTTTTCTGTATAACCTGCGGCTTCCATTTCATCGGAAATATTGGCATAAGCTCGAATCAAAGATACTGTTTTTTTGTACAAGGTGGTACGTCTGGTTTCTGTCGCTTTCAGATCTGCTTCTAGCTCTGTGTTTCCGCAAAAATAGTGGATGTGTTCTAAGGTGTTTTTAGGAGGAGCGACGGGTTCACATAAGAGACTTATTTCTTCTAAGGCATTGTCTAAACGTTCTCGTCCTGCTTTGATACGATCTTTCAACATAATATCTATGTCTTTCGCTTCAAAGGCATCATAATCTAATTCGGATGTATAGAGCTGTAAGGCTCCTGTTCCGTCATCATTGACCAAATTTTCAAACAAGTCTTTGTAGTCTACAATATAGCCAAATTGTTTGTCCTCTCCATCCAAACGATTGACTCGGCAGATGGCTTGAAATAAACCGTGATTTCTCATGCTTTTGTCAATGTATAAATAGGTACAACTTGGTGCATCAAAACCTGTTAGCAATTTATCTACAACGATTAGCAGTTTCATATTAGCAGGTTCTTTGCTAAACTTTGCTTTTGCCCAATCTTCGTATTTTTCGGTGGATTGATCGCCTAAAAGGTCTTTATAGAGGTGATACATAAATTCTTTGTCTGTATCTGTACTCGCTCCTGTATCTTCTGTAGTAATGTCTTTGGTCTGTGGATTGTAGGAGGTGACAATGGCTACTTTCTCTTTTAATTCTGAATTGGTCTTTTTGAATAAATCGTAATATTTACATGCTTCGTATATGGAACTTGCGACCAAGATTGCATTTCCTTTTTGGGAGTTTAAGCGTGATTTTGTTCCAAAGTCAAAAATAATGTCATTGACGATTCTTTCCATACGGGAACGGCTGCTCAATACTTTTTGCATGGTTCCCCATTTCTTTTTGAGTTCGGACTTCTGAAAATCATTGAGTCCTCTTGTTTTTGCTTCAAACCATGCGTCTATTTTCGTCTGTGAGCTTAGGTCTTGGTCAATGTCTCTGGCTTCATACACTAAATCTAAAATCACACCATCTTCTACACCTTCATTGAACTTGTAGGTGTGAATATATTTTCCAAAGACTTCTAAGGTGGTTCGTTTGTCTGTCTTTAATAAGGGTGTCCCTGTAAAACCGATAAATACGGAATTAGGGAGTCTCGCTTTCATAATGCGATGCAGACGATTGCTTTGGGTTCGGTGACACTCATCTACAAAAATGTATATCTCTCCTACGGTTTGTGTGGGTTCGCTCTCTAATTCTTTGATAAACTTTCCGAAATCGCCTACATCTTTTTTACCAAATTTATGGACTAATGAACACAGTAGTCTGGGGCTTGGTTGATTGAGCAGGAGCAAGAGGTCATTGCCGCTTGTGGTACGAGAAATTTTTTCGCCTATATCGGTAAATACGGCTTCTATTTGTTTGTCAAGTTCGTCTCTATCGGTAATGATGGCTACACGGGCATTGGGATTGTTTGCTAAGATCCATTTGGCTAAATACACCATTGTGATGCTTTTGCCACTGCCTTGTGTGTGCCATATAACACCGCCTTCGTATCGAGAAACATGTTCTTGGGCGGCTTTTACGCCAAAATACTGATGCACTCTTGGAAGTTTTTTAACGCCTACATCAAAAACGATAAAGTCGTAAATAATCTCTAAAAAGCGTTGTTTGTTACACATTTTCAGAAGGTACTTATCCAATAAAATACGGCTGTTATCCTCAACATCTTCTTTCCATTTTAAGTAGTATTTTTCTGGTGTATGAATCGTGCCGTAGCGGAGTCCTTCGGTGTCATTTCCTGCCATGACATATTGCATAGTCGTAAAAAATGCTTGAATGAACGTCTCTTGTTGGTTGGTGATGTTTTGACGGATGCCTTCGTGAATGCTGATGGTACTTCTCTTTAATTCCAATACGCCTACGGCTATCCCATTGACATACAATACGACATCAGGACGTTTGGTATTATTGGCTTTGATGGTGACTTCTTCGGCGATGGCAAAGTCGTTGTTGTCCCAATTTTTCCAATCTATGAAATGGACTTTTTCTGTATTTTTACCGATTTCTGTTTTGATGTCTGCTCCATAACGCAAGAGTGCATATACGTTTTTATTGGCGGTATATAGGCTATCATTTAGGTTGTTAGCGGTTGTCTTTAAGGCGTAGATGGCTTTGGTGATTTGTGCCGCATTGTAGTCTCTTTTTTGCAAATAGGCGGTCAATAAAGCTTCTTCTATATTGCTATTGTTAGGACGTTCTTGCCAATCGCCTAAATAGGTGTAGCCTAATTCTTCTTGGAATAGTTTGATGACTCTATTTTGTGTGATGCGTTCTGGACTGCCTACTTTTGTCATAATAATCTGATTTTGCCTGTTGGTTTTAGAATTTGAGCTTGTTGTTGTGTACTCTTTTAAATTGTAAGCTTCTTGATCCAAAATTAATCAGTAAGCCTATGGGTAATTTGTAGATTTCTATGTAGTTCATGGCTTGGGCTAAATGTGCATCTTCTAACTGTATTTTGGCTTTTAGTTCTACCATTATGTTTTCTTCAACTAAGAAATCAACACGTCGTTTACCTATATCATATCCTTTATACTGTACTTGCATTTCATGTTCTCGACTAAAAGATAAGCCTTGTGTTTCCATTTCGATGGCTAAGGCTCTTTGGTAAATCTTTTCTTGAAATCCATTTCCTAAGGTGCGGTGGACTTCCATGGCACAGCCTATGATTTTATGTGTCAGTTATTTATGTTTCATGTTTTTTGATGTTATTTTCTCCCCTCTTCTGTTTGACCTTGATTTTTTTGGATTTTCTTGATTGCCTTGATTTTGTTTTTTTTATGGGTCGAAATCAATGGTAATATTTCTTCCTCCTCTGTTTGATCTTGATTTTTTTGGATTTTCTTGATTGCCTTGATTTTGTTTTTTTTATGGGTCGAAATCAAGAAATCATGTTAATCTAAAGAATCAAGGGTTAATGTTGTTTGCCTTGATTTTGTTTTTTTTATGGGTCGAAATCAAGAAATCATGTTAATCTAAAGAATCAAGGGTAAGCCGTATTTTTCCTGTTAATAAATTTTGCATTAAGCCTTGTTTGATTTGCTTATACTTTGATAGTTGTGTTTCTATTTGTTCTATTTCTTTGTCCATATCGGAGAGAATGGTGGCGATTTCGGTTTGTTCTTTTTTTGTTGATGGAAGAGGTATATCAAATTTTGATAACTCTTCTTTTGTTATTGTTTTTATTATTCCACCTGGAGCGTTTTCTTTTTCTATTTTAAATTTTTCTTGTACAACATAAGTAAAAAACATTCTATCAATGGGGATTTTATAATCCGTAAATATTAGTAATGTTCTATCAACATATGCATCATATTGGGTTATAGCTATTCTTCCGATTGAACCTTGGATTGTCAGAATAACATTCCCTTTTTTGACAAAAATGCTCTTATCTTTCGCTAAATCACTGATTTTCTGTTTTGTTGTAGGCTTTAGTTTCATATTTTTACCTACATCATATACTTGTACAAAAGGCATTCCATTATTTGTATCATACCATTGTGGCAGACCATAAGGTTGAGGAAAACTGCCTCTTCTATATTTTGCAATCTCCCCCAACTTCCTCTCCTCCCAATCCTTCTTAGGGGCAAGCAGTTGTTGCATCGCTCCTTGTTTTATCGCTTTTTTCTTTGCCAATTTTTGTTCGAGGGCTTGTATCAATTCATCCGTATCACTTAATACTTGGGCGATGGCTTTTTGTTCTGGAAGTGGAGGGAGTAAGACTTTTATAACAGAAAGACTTTTTCCATTTGTTAAAGCTCTTGTAGTATATGAACAAGTTGAAATTATTTGTTTTCTAACTTCACTTGAACGAAAACAATATTTCTTAAATTCATTATTAAAAGTTTCATCTTTTGGTCTCGCTCTTAAAACAAAACCACTAAATACTGCATGTGGAATTTTCTCTAAAACAACTGATGACATTCCTATTTCCTTTGGTGTTTCAGATGTTCTTGTAAATAGTAAATCTCCAATTTTTACTTTATAATTTTCTTTTTCTTGAGAGCTTAAAAATACTTTACCTTGAACATCTTTTTTATAAAGTCCAGAATTTGCAAACACATCCATATAATTTACAATAGGTGTTCCATATCCAAAAAACTCTTTGGCTTTATTCAATCCATTTTTAATTGTAAATTTTTCACTAAAAGTAACAACTTCCCAATCCACAGGAATCACACCAATTTCAGTTTGTTTATAGCCTTTTTTGATTTTTTTCATTGATAATTTTGATTTTATATTTATCGTTTTGAAAATGTTGAGACCATGCAAAATAGCCCCGATAGTAGCGTTATAGCTTCGCTTGGTTCTGTGGTTCTTAGTGCTGTAGTTCTTGGTTCGGTTCTTTTGTGTTTTGTGGTTCTTACTTTAGCTATAGTAGCGGATAGCGGGCCTTTCCGTCACGACGAAGTACTGAACCTTTCGCTCCTAAAAAAACAAGTCTTATAATTGAACACTAAAGCCCATTTTTTGGAGGTGGGCATTTACTTTACTTTCCAAATTTGTTACCTTTTTATCAATAAGGGGCAACGGCATTTCATAGCGTTCCGCCAATTCTTTGATGCGATTGGTCAGGTGTTGGCTAATGTGGTTTATTTCCTCTTTTATGCTCGTTTCTACGGTGTGCATCCATTTATCATCTACCACCAATGTCTTTACTTCCGATCCTGTGAGCGTTGGATATTTTGCATAGAGTTTGTCATCCAAATCCTTTTCTGCTGCTTTAATCTTTTTGTTGGTAGCCGTTTGTTGATTGAGTAAAGCGATGTATTGTTTGAGTGCCTTTAGTTCCTCCACCACATCCGTTTCCCCTTTTAGCTCCTTTATTCTTGCATTGACATTGGCTTTATTGACCTTCTCCATGTCCGCAAAAAAGCCATCTTCTCCACTATGTTCTTCCTCTAATTCAGTAATTTCACTCGCAGTCGTTTCTTTCTCCGCCTGTAAAGCATCAAGAGCCGTAGCTTCCTCTTGAAAAAAGCGATTGATGACCAACGCTTTAGGCACAAGGTCACACGTCCACCCCTTGTCCACCTTCTTTTTAGATTTCCCTTTACTCTCTACAATGATGCGGTAGGTCTCCGCTATCCAACCATCTTGACTCACCAAATAGCAATCATCTTGCATCACCTCGCTCCAGTAAGACATCAAGTGTTGATACATATCGTATTTATCAATCAACGCCTTATCATCATATTGTTGCAACAGCTTTTCCGACAGCGAATGTATCAATTCCTTTGGATAAAAGCCCGTAGTTAAAGCCTTGAGCGTTTTGGTACTTTTCTTTTTCCAAGCAGCAAAAAGCGCATCCATTTCCGTACTAAAATCCACAAATTCGGGATGCTCAAAAATAGCGTTTTTGATATTTTCTTTCTTGACTTTTAAATCCGAATACCCCTTTCTATCTCCTTTTTTAAACAACGTCTTTTTAAGATTGGGATAAACCTCCCAAAACGCTTGTAACGCCTTTATATCCATATTTGGAATGCCACCCAATAAATGTGCCTCAATGTCCTGTACATCCTCCGTCTCTTGGCTTTCGATGTATCGAGGAATATTGAGGTTAAAATCATTGGCTTCAATCTCCACCGTAGACACCATTTTGCTATAGCCAGGAATCTGTTCTTGATGGTTAAAGACATCCGCAATTTTATGAATATCTTGTGCTCTCAAACGATTTTTATTGCCATCCTTTACAAAGTCCTTCCCTGCATCAATCATAAAAATCCCCTTCCGATTTTGAGCATTTTCCTTATCAATCAAAATAATAGCCGCAGGAATGCCCGTTCCATAAAACAAATTGGCAGGCAAACCAATAATACCTTTGATGTAGCCCCTACGAATCAGATTTTGCCGAATCACTGCCTCCGCATTCCCTCGAAACAAAACCCCATGCGGTAAAATAATCGCCCCTTTTCCATGTCGTTTCAAAGAGCGAAGAATGTGCAGTAAAAACGCATAATCCCCATTCTTTGCAGGAGGCGTACCATAATCTTGAAAACGATTGTAAGGATTATCTTCAGGCAAGCTCAATCCATTGCTCCACCGCTTGTCACTAAAAGGCGGATTAGCCACCACATAATCAAAGGTTTTTAAGTTATCATCATCGTCTTTAAACAAGGGATTCGCCAGCGTATTGCCTTGCTTTATTTCCGCAGAAGGATAATTGTGCAAAATCATATTCATCCGAGCAAGCCCCGAAGTTGCCGCATCTTTTTCTTGTCCATACAAATCGACCTTGCATTTTGCAACATCGCTGATTTTTAACAACAAAGACCCCGACCCACAAGTAGGATCATAGACGATAGGTTTCTTATTTACAGCTTCTTTATCAATGCCGATTATTTTAGCCATCACCCGACTCACTTCGGCAGGCGTATAAAATTGCCCCTTGCTTTTACCGCTTTCCGTCGCAAAATGCCGCATAAGGTACTCATAGGCATCTCCCAAAATATCATCCCCTTCCGCCTTATTCTTACTAAAGTCCAGACTTGGATTCTCAAAAATGGCAATAAGGTTGGTTAGTCGATCCACCATTTCCTTACCACTTCCCAACTTAGTTGCATCATTAAAATCAGGCATATCCGCCAACTTATTGGCTTCCACAATCGGTCCAATAATGTTTTTATTGATTTGATCCCCAATATCCGAAGTTCCTTTCAACGCCACCATATCCTTAAAACTCGCCCCGTCAGGTATGGTAATAGGCGCATAAGGTTGTCCAGCCCATTTGTCGCTAATGTATTTAAGAAAAAGCATCACCAACACATAATCCTTGTATTGGCTTGCGTCCATTCCCCCTCGTAATTCATCACAACTTGCCCACAAGGAGCTATATAATTCCGATTTTTTTATTGCCATTGTCTTTTTACTGATTTTTGAAGTATTCTTTACAATTTTCAAAGGTAAGTAATTAAAACCTGATGACAAATAAGCAACAATCAAATATAACTATCTGCTATTACTACTATATACATGTATCTCTGTAAGACAAAAGAAGCAAAGGAAAACCACATCGTGGATAGTAAGGTGAGTTAAAATCAATAATTCAGTAAAAATTTTGAAGTAAGTAATTTATATAAAGTGTAAGTAGTTGATAGTCAATTGTTTGTCGTCTGAAAAATTGAAAATAAATTCTTTGTAAGGTATTGATAATCAGTTGGTTATGAAAAGTGGGCAAAGTGTTGGAAGTAACACATCTGCTTATCAACTCCCTCACGGTACAACAGCAGTACAACAATAGTACAACATTTTGAACAAACATCAGAAACTAACAGAAAATAAAAAAGTAATAAATAGTTGATAGTCAATAAAATATAAATTGAAAGAAACTAAAAATATACCAAAAACAACCAATTTATCCTGCTTTGGGAGCAGGGGGTCGCAGGTTCGAATCCTGCTACCCCGACTTAAAAGAGAGTTATGATTCTAATGTCATAGCTCTTTTTTTGTTGACTAAGGTGAAGGAATGGTTTTTATCTGCTACAA
>Ga0209186_1003197_pt1 | contig 11334 bp, 10 predicted proteins | sample SidtaG_FD_187426 | JGI IMG/M metagenome (GOLD analysis project Ga0209186, IMG submission 187426) | Marine algal microbial communities from Sidmouth, United Kingdom - Sidmouth_Male2 metaG (SPAdes) (version 2) | ecosystem: Host-associated > Algae > Red algae > Unclassified | place: Sidmouth...
AGCGCATTCCCTCCACCAGATTGCCACGCGGAGTTTGCAGGGCCAGATGGTAGTGATTCCCCATCAACACAAACGCATAAATCCGAAAGCCGCACTTCTCGCACATCGTCGCCAAGGTCCGCAGAAATGTCTCTCGGTCTTCGTCATCAACAAAGATATCCCCACGCCGGTTGCCACGCGCCATCACGTGATACACCGCCCCCTCAAACTCAATCCTTAGCGCCCTCGGCATCCACCAAGATAGGCTAGGATTAGGCAAGGTCAATAATCGATATACCTTGACTGACCCCTATTTTAGATTGACTGACCCCTATTTTAGAAAACCCGCTTAATCACTGTACGGACCGGGACATGGGTTACGCTTTGACCGGAGACATGGGTTACACATTTGATGATCGTTTGGATGTGGGTTACGTGCAAGTGCGTGCCTCCCAACGCTGATCGTAGGCCGGAGGCCGAAGTTCAGCGTTGGGAGGCATGGTGAGGAACCCCAGCTTTGCATTTCCGTAGTAGAGCCAGATGACTCCAGAGCTTTCATCCTCTCTCAAAGCAACACGACAGCGGGCCAATGAGACACTCACGTAAATGTTGTCTTTGCCCAATCCAATGAAGCCTGCGTCGTTCACTCGCCGAGTAGTTTCGCTGGGTTTGTAGAGGTCGAATTTGATCGAGCTATCGAAGCGAGAAGAAGACGGTTGCCACAGATCGGCTGGGAACCTCATGTTGATCGATTCGTGAGGACGCTCCTCATTGAAGGTCTTGCACCAGCGGCGGAAGCGCAGTTGCTGGGCCGCTCCATTCTTGCTTGGCTTGCGGCAACACTCATCTTTCATCGTCCGGTGCATTCGCTCGTGACAACCGTTGTCCTGGGGCTTGCCGGGACGAGTAAATTCCACCTCGATTCCCAACCCGATCCACCAGGCGGAAAGTGCTGTCAGACCACCTGCTCCAACCGATGCGAACGGCGCCCCATTGTCCACCCGGATGATCTCTGGAAGCCCAGAACGCCTGAAGATACGGCGAAAAGCGCGCATCGAGTGATCGACAGTAGCTTGGGGAACTACCTCCGCTGCCACCACGTATCTGCTGTACAAGTCCGAGACTGTCAGAGGATCACATCGTTCTCCGTTGCCCAACAGAAACCAACCTTTGTAGTCGACCGCGAAGACGTGGTTCGGCCTCTCTGCGATAGTCAGGCCGCCTCGCTCCACACAAAACGCTCCGCCGCGACGCCTGCGCTTCTTGACCAAGCCGTGCCGCTTGAGAATCTGGCCAACCGTACTCGTGGCAGGAGGGCTCTCTACACCGTGCCGTCGAACAAGCACAGCTCGGATCTTTTTCGGTCCCCAAGTCGGATGCTTGCGCTTCACTGCAACAATCAGCCGTTCAACTTTCGGCGGCGTCCGGTTAGGTGATGTATTTGGAGCCCGGCTCCTATCCTCAAGTCCCCACGCCCCCGATTCCTTGAACCGCTTGATCCACTTGTGTCCCTTCTGGCGGGAGATACCGAACTCACGACTTAGTTCCGTGACGGTGAAGTGCCCGCTCTGCGCCAGGCTGACGAATCTCATTCTCTGTTCCATGGGTAATTCGGTGTGCCAAGGCATTCAATACCCTTGGCTTTCGTGTCACCCATGTCCCCGGTTTAAATGTCACCCATGTGCCCGGTTCATACCTCCCCACGCCGGTTTCCACGTGCCATCACGTGACACACCGCCCCCTCAAACTCAATTCTTAGCGCCCTCGGCATCCACCAAGATAGGCTAGGATTAGGCAAGGTCAATAATCGATATGCCTTGACTGACCCCTATTTCCTTTTTTGTTTTACCACCGACGATCTTCGCCCTGGCAGGATTCAAATGGATGTAGTCGATCAGCGATGGCAGATAGCCCCCGGTTTCGTCTCGATCTACCAAGACCGACTTGTAGCGATCACCGAACAGCCTACCCCAGTTCTTGTGCCTCGTGTTGAATCTCCGTGTGTAGGTGTTTTGGAACCAGCGCATTCCCTCCACCAGATTGCCACGCGGAGTTTGCAGGGCCAGATGGTAGTGATTCCCCATCAACACAAACGCATAAATCCGAAAGCCGCACTTCTCGCACATCGTCGCCAAGGTCCGCAGAAATGTCTCTCGGTCTTCGTCATCAACAAAGATATCCCCACGCCGGTTGCCACGCGCCATCACGTGATACACCGCCCCCTCAAACTCAATCCTTAGCGCCCTCGGCATCCACCAAGATAGGCTAGGATTAGGCAAGGTCAATAATCGATATACCTTGACTGACCCCTATTTCTTCGCAGATCCCTGTGTTCGGTTTACCGGACAGAGAGACGCGGACTCAAATCAATCATCAGAGAACCAGACCTTGACCGCCAATGCAAGCAACACGCGAGACTCGGTAGTAATTAATGGAAAAATGCGGATAGACTGCCTGTCTGTTGCGTAGCCCCATGTCCCTTGCGTATACCCCTTTGACCGATTGAGTGTCCCTTGCGTAGCTCTGAACCGTAGGATCGTGGCGTGCTGTCGACAGATTGAGGGTTTCTTGCCTAGTCCTTTTCATTCTCGTCCGGCGATTCGACCTTTGCATATGCCGCGACGGTTCGAACAGCTTCCCGGGTAGCGGAGTCTGCACCGGAGATTATGAGAGATTTCTCTATACCCTTCCCATCACGAATAACCCTATACATGAGGGCATGAACAAATGACTGTGTGGCGGCTCTTATGCCATCAAAGTGAAGTAATACTAGGCCATCTTCCTCAAGGGCGGGAAATACGACTTCTTCTCTAACCCTAGCCGCCTCGTCCACGTCTTCATCAAACTCGCTCACCCGTATATTTACTGCCTCCTCCAATTCCGGGTCTTCGTCAATGAAGTCAAGTCTCTGTTCACTGGGATCTTTACGCACCTCGCCGGCAATGTCCCGGCAAACCTGTAAAAGAGCGTCGAACTCTTCGATTCTTCCACTCCGGAACTGGACAACCGCAGCAGTTCCCCGCCATCCTCCCTCTGAAGACTTGAAGTAGCGCCTGTGGCCACAACCGGATTCATCACCCCAAGCATTTACCATTTGTTCTCCTGAAGCGAGAAAGAACCCTCCTGTTCCTCTAGAGACAATTTCTTTAATAAAGAACAACCCTAGTCCCGCATTGTTCATCATAGAGCTGTACGCCCCAGATTCAAATGTTCCAGAAACGTGGGGCTGGATAGCAAATTTCACCGCTTTTAGATCCGAAGATATCTCTGGATACTTCTCTCTAAGAGCTGTTCGGATTCCACATCCGTGGTCTACTATGGTGATTTCAACCAAACCCTTGTCTCGATAGTGTACTGCAGATACTAGTCCGCCCACCTGGCATCTAGAGTGTTGAACTACGTTGCGGAGAAGCTCAATAATAGAGTACCTCATCGCATCACGAATCTCCTCGTCCTCGACTTCTAAAACGGTCACTATTTGGTTGGCGGTTGGGGCAACATCTTTGCTAGAGCGAACTAATGTTAGCGGAAGCATCCTGCCGCCTCCGCTCGGTATTGATGCTTCTTCATCAAAAAGGCGCTGATAGCCTAAGAGACTTAGGTGCCGTCCAACCTGAGAGTCGTCATCAATCCAATTCTCGACTTCAAAACCTCTACTCTTCAACCAGAGCCCGTAAGATGCGAACAAGGTCGGCACCCAAGGAGCTACATATCCGCACTGTGACCAATCGATGATAACTTTAGTGCCGACGATATCGTTCCACCACTTCCATCCTCGGAAGAACCTAACAAGCCCGTCGTCGGTCAGGGTGGATGGGACTCGGATGGTAAAGTCTGGCATTGTGGGTGATGGTTATTGCGTTGTACAATCTAGCTTAGGTCGTCAGTCGCGACCAAATATGCATTTAGAGATACGTGGGATCCTAGTCGAATTTTCGTGGGCAACGCCCGCCGAAGTGGTACCTATCCAATATGTTGATTCTGGAGACATCAACATGTAGCAGGAACACTGGATGAGCACCAAGCTATACATCGGACTGGATACACGCAAGAACTCGATTGATTAGGGAAACAGCGTAAGGGACCAGACCTAGGCCAGACCTTCTATTGCGGCGTAAATTGGGGATTGAAACGTAGTAGACGGTCGCTGGGGGCTCCCTGCGGACGGCTCGGAGATCCGTTCCCTACCTTGGGTTGGAGGTCGGGCTTGGCGGGGAGAGGCGGGTGGCGGCGTGCTTGGGGGTTGAGGGCGCGGTGGTGGTGTAGCGGACAGGGATGTCCACTCTCCTTGGGCGTGGTGGGGCTGAGTATCCGTTGTCTGTCATCAGCCATCTGTGATCCGACATCCGCTCGACTAATCCCCTACCCGTATCTCCCATCCCGTATCTCGCATCCCGCTTCTCGCTTCTCCCCTCAACAAAAGTCATGCGACGAACTGGCGATCTGTCGCTCGTAGGGCAGGCCTTCGATGTGCAGGGTATAAACGGACATGACGCCTTCCTGATCTTGCAGGCGGCCTTTGATTTTTAGGAAGGGTTCTTGGCTGATGATGAGGCGGAAGCGTTCGTAGGTTTTTGAGGGGACGAAGACGTTGGTGATGCCGGTTTCGTCTTCGAGGCTGATGAACATGTGGCCTTTGGCGGTGCTGGGGCGTTGGCGGCAGATGACCATGCCAGCGACACAGATGTGCTGGCCGTCGCGGAGGGTGGCGAGGTCGGTGAAGGTGCGGATGGACTTGGGTAAGGTCGGGCGGATGTAGGCCATGGGGTGTGGGCCGGTGGTGAGGCGCATGGCGGCGAAGTCGGCTTGGAGGCGGTCGGCGGGCGACATGGGGGGAAGCGGGGTGGAAGAAGAGTGAATGGTGAATTTGGAATTGGGAATTGGGAGCTCGGGTGGCGAGATGGGTGGGCGGATGTCGGATGGCGGATGACTGGGATCGGATGACGGATGGCGGATGTCGGATGATGGATGGCGGATATCGGATGGTGGATGACTGATGTCGGATGGTGGGATGGGTGATTCGGGATGCGGGTGGTGGGATGTGGGATGCGGGTGGTGGGATGTGGGATCGGATGACGGATGGCTGGGATCGGATGGTGGGGGGGCGAGATGCGGGATGGGAGATGTGGGATACGGGTGGCGGGATGTGGGATCTGGTGTGGCCGATGTGGGTGGAGAGGCAGACGTTTTGTGGACAGGAATGTCCACGCTCCTTGGGGCGGGGGGCGGCGTGTTGGGGGTTGGGGAGATCGGCGTGCTGGGCTCTTTGAGCGCTTCGGAGCGGACAGGGATGTTGACTTTCCTTGGGGCGGGAACTTTTGGGGTGTAATCGGGTGAGTCTTCTTGGACGACTGAGGAGAGGACGAGGGGAAGGGCATCGGGGTTTGGGTTTGGATTGCTGCTGTCCTTGTTCTTGTCCCCCACTCTATCCTTGGTCTTTTCCTTGCCCTGATCTTGATGACCGGCGGTGGCGGCCCAGGTGAAGAGGTCGTCTTCTTCGGGGGCGGATTCGATGCGCCAGAGGGCGTCGCGGCGGTGGGCGGTGAGGGGGGCTAGGACTCCGGTGCGGGCGAGGATGCGGCGCTCGGGCTTGGGCATGCGGACGCGGCGGAGGAGGTCGTCGAGGTCGGTGAAGGGGCTTTGGTCGCGGGCTTGGAGGATCTTTTCTATGGTGGCGGCGGTGACTCCTCGTACCATCTTCAGGCCGATGCGGATGACCTTGTCCTCGAGCACGGTGCAGTCGCGCTGGGAGTCGGTGATGCTGACGGGGCGGACGCGGATGCCCCAGCGGCGGGCGTCTTCGAGCAGGGTGGAGGGGGAGTAGAAGCCCATGGGCTGGTGGTTGAGTAGGCCGACGTAGAATTCGGCGGTGCGGTGGACCTTGAGCCAGGCGCTGGCGTAGGCGAGCAGGGCGAAGCTGATGGCGTGGCTTTCGGGGAAGCCGTAGAGGGCGAAGGAGCGGATGGAGTCGATGATCTGTTCTTGTTTGTCGGGCTGGATGGTCTTGCGGGTCATGGCGGTGCGGAGTTTTTCCATGACGAGGTCCATCTTTTCCTGACTGCGGTTGAAGCTGAGGGCGCGGCGGAGTTCTTCGGCTTCGGAGCCGGTGAAGTCGGCGATGACCATGGCCATGCGGAGGACTTGTTCTTGGAATAGCGGGATGCCGAGGGTGCGCTTGAGGGCGGGGATGAAGCGGTCGTCGATGTAGGTGATGGGCTCGGTTCCGCGGCGGCGGTTGAGGTAGGGATGGACGAGGTTACCGACGATGGGGCCGGGGCGGATGAGGGCGGTCTGGATGACGACGTCGTAGAAGACCTTGGGCTGCATGCGGGGGAGGCAGGCTTGCTGGGCGCGGCTCTCGACTTGGAATAGGCCGATGGTGTCGGCGCGGCAGAGCATGGCGTAGGTCTCGGGGTCGTCTTTCGGGATGTGGGCGAGGTCGACGGGGCGGCCGCGGTCGGCGCAGAGTTGGATGGTTTCTTCGATGGCGGCCATCATGCCGAGGCCGAGGAGGTCGACTTTGATAATGCCGAGGTCTTCGCAGTCGTCTTTGTCCCACTGGACGATGGAGCGCCCGGGCATGGTGGCATTTTCCAGCGGGACGATCTTGTCGAGTCCTCGGTCGGAGATGATCATGCCGCCGGAGTGCTGGCCGAGGTGACGGGGCAGGCCTTTGACTGCGCGGAGCAGGGTGACGAGGGCGGGGACGCGGGGGTGGTCGGGCGGCAGTCCGGACTTGCGGAGTTGTTCGCGCAGGGCGGCGTTGTCCTGCTCCATGCCGCCACGGCCAAAGACGTCGGAGAACCGGCCGAGGACGTCGGAGGGAAGGTCGAGGACTTTGCCCATTTCGCGCATGGCGCTGCGGGAGCGGTAGGTGATGACGTTGGCGGTCATGGCGGCGCCGCGACGGCCGAAGCGCCGGTAGACTTCTTGGATGACGGACTCGCGCTGGGGGCCACTGGGCAGGTCGATGTCGATGTCGGGCCAGCCTTCCCTACCCTCGCTGAGGAAGCGCTCGAACAGGAGCTCGCCGCCGACGGGGTCGACATTGGTGATGCCGAGGGAGTAGCAGACGGCGCTGTTGGCTGCGGATCCCCTGCCCTGCGCGAGCATGCCCTGGTCCTTGGTGAAGCGGACGATGTCCCAGACGATGAGGAAGTAGCCGGAGAAGCCGAGCCGGTCGATGAGGTCGAGTTCGTGCTCGAGCTGGGCCTTCACTTTGCGCGACATCCGCGGGTAGCGGTTGCGTGCGCCGGCGTAGGTTTCGCGCCGGAGGATGGAGCTCTGGGTTTCGCCTTCGCCTGTGGGGTATCGGGGGAACTGGTAGCCTAGGTCTTGTAAGCTGAAGTCCAGCTGGTCGGCGAGCCGGACGGTGTTCTCTAGGGCTTCGGGGAGATCGGCGAACAGGGCGGCCATTTCGCGCGGGCCTTTGAGATAGCGCTGGGCATTGGGGTCGAGCAGGTCGCCTGCGTGGTCGAGGTTGGTGTGGTGGCGTAGGCAGGTGAAGGCGTCGAGCAGCGGGCGGTTGTCCGGGGTGGCGGCGACGGGGGCATTGGACGCGATCAGGGGCAGGCTGAGGTGCTCGGCTAGGTCGCGGAGGGCGCGGACGACGCGTTCTTCTCCGCGGACGCGGTAGCGGTGGGCCTCGACGTGGACGGACTTCTGCCCGAAGATCCGGACTAAGCGCTGGGTGGCCTTTTCCGCCGCCTCCAGGTCGCCGCGAACTAGGTGTCCCTGCACGGGGCCGTCGCGGTCGCCGGTGAGGCAATGCACGCCGCCAGCAAACTCTTCGAGCTCGGACCAGGCGAGTGACTCTTCGCCTTTGGCGACGCGGAGCTTGGCCCGGGTGAGGAGCTGACAGAGGTTCTGGTAGCCGGTGCGGGAGGCGACGAGGACCGGTAGGCTTGTGCCGTCCTCCATCGGTAGCTCGGTGCCTACGATGGCGCGGATGCCGGCCTCGCGCGTGGCGGTAAAGAAACGCGGTGCCCCCTGGAAACCCGACCGGTCACAGAGAGCCAACGCGCCCATCCCCAGCTCCACCGCTTGCCGGACAAGGGCTGGAGGATAATCGGTGCCTTGGAGAAAACTGAAGGCGCTACGGGCATGAAGCTCGATGAACGGGACATGGGACATGAGTGAGTGTGGACGGTGGTCATTCGGAGGAATGGGATTGTTCTAGTGAACACTTACTCATGAAGACAGGTTCCGGCAACCTATTTTTTGACCGCGAAAAGGACGCGAAAATTGCTGAGAGGCAATGCTGGGTGAACTGCGAATGGGACGAATTGCTGCTTGATACCCCTGCTCAGATTGGTTGAGAGGACCATACCCACAAACAAAGTATCCACTCCCGTCTTAGGAACTGTTTCATGGAAACTCGACTCAACCTCCGCAGTTAGGACGTTAGTCTAGTCTCCTGCTCTATTCATCAATTCTGTGGCTAGTCTTGTTGAATGGCTCGAACCCGAATTCCTCATAGAAGGAGGCCGCGCCCTCGTCCTAGTCCTAGTCCTAGTCCTAGTCCTAGTCCTAGGCAACTACTACGAGCTGGCGGGCACCGATGATCTCAGCAACCTCAAGAGAGCGTAGGAGCGCGTCGCGGAGGAGGTTTAAGCCTAGCTCCTGACTCTGACCTTCCAAGGAGACCGCGAGTCTGCCGAGTAGCACTCTGGGCACGTCATCTTGCGGGAGGCTTTTTTTAAGGCGGTCTGGGGCGTCCCCAAAGCCTGCCGCCTCTGCTGCGAGCGTGTAGAACCAGGCCAAGGACGTGGGCCGTGGTGGAGATAGTGGACTAGGTGGATCAAGCCATGGTGGCTTTCGGTTTCGGGCTGGAATCGGACTTTGGCCGTTCCTGAGCTGGATCGACCAAAACGAGCACCGTATCCCCTGCTACTGGGTCGGATCCTCCGTCGTCCATGATGTGAAGATTGCCGTTCTCCTTAAGGACAAAAAGCGGGATGAACGTGCCCTCATAGAGAAACTTCAGGTGGTCGTAGGAAAACTCTTCGGTCAGGCGTGACCGCTTGACCTCGGCCCCTCGGAGGCTCAGTCCGACCAACTCCGAGCTGGTCGGGGTGCTGGGAAACATCGACTGCCCCCGATGCTCCGCCGAGGCACCTCTGCGTTCGCCGCCAGGAGACGACTCGTCCTCAGGTTGAAGCCGGAAGACATTCTGCTGACCGAAGACGTGGCGAAATTCCAGAGCCGAAAGCGAATTCACTTCATCATTCGGAGTCACCGCCAGAAGCTTGCCGAGACCGTCGAGTTCGACTTCTTCCTCGACGAATTCGGACAGGATATTGGCGAGGCAGGTCGGGACTCCAGCCATGCGCGCCTTAGCAATACCCCGGCGGCTGGTATCGACGAAGAGTACTTGGTGCCCCTCCTCCTGAAGGATCTTGCCTGCTTGGACTGCCCAAGCCGGTGTTCCTGCGAAGAGCACGCCCTGGGGATTGGCTGAGGCAAGGCCGAGCTTTCTAGCAACCGGGGCGGCCGCCAGACCATAGATGAGCACCGTGCCGACGATGACCATAAAGACGAGCGCCGGCATTTCAGCGGCCGAGGCAGCCAGCTGAGCGCCGACAGAACCGGGCTCGGCGCTGGAGTGCTTGGCGATGACTTCGAGCGAGAAAATCGAGGCAACAGCCGCCGCGACGATTCCCCGAGGGGCGAGGCAACAGAGGAAGACTTTCTCCTTCAATGTCAGCTCGGTGCCGATCGTCGAGATGAACACACAGGCAGGTCGAACGATGACCACCAAGGCCAACACGAAGAGCACCCCGCGCCATCCGAGATCCATCAAGGCGGACGGCTCGATCCGGCCAGCCAAGACGATGAACAACATGGAAATCAGGAGGACTCTGAGGTGCTCCTTGAACTCGAGAATGTGCTTCACCGAAGCGCTCCTTTGGTTGGCCAAGAAGATGCCGAGAAGGGTGACGGCGAGCAGACCGGACTCGTGTTGAATCTTGTTCGCAGCGACGAAGACGATGGCACCACAGGCGAGAAAGGCCAAGGCGTGCAGGTAGTCCGGGATCCAGTGCCGCTTGAGGAAGACTTCGAGCGCCTTCGCGGTAACCACAGCCAGTCCGCCACCAACAAGAAGGGTCAGAAGAATCCCGACCATGGCCCCTTGAGCCGCTCCTTCCATGTCGCTCGTGCCGACGAACTGCAACAACAGGACTGCTGCAACGGCGCCGATCGGATCGACTACGATACCTTCCCACTTGGCAATCGCTCCCACCCGTCGCTGGGGCTTGATGTGCCTGAGTAACGGCGCGATAACGGTCGGTCCGGTGACTGTCAAAATCGCTCCGACGACAGCAGCTAGTTGCAGCGGCCAACCTACGATCCACACCGCGCCGGCCGTGGCAAGGATACCGGTTACGACCGCACCAATACTACATAGCTGGAACACCGGTTGACCACTGGCCTTGAGTTCGTGAAACCGCAGAGTCAGACCGCCTTCGAACAGGATGACCCCCACCGCCATGGAGACCAGTGGGAACAGAAGGTCGGTTCCGACGATGTCTTCTGCGTGGAAAAGCCGACCGGCAAAAAATCCGAACAGAAGTAGTAACAGGATCGCCGGAAAGCGGAACCGCCATGCCGCCCACTGGGAAACAAGACCGAGACCCAGAACTGCGGCCAAATAGACTGCTGGATCCGACGCCAAACCAACTCCGTGGCCCGCCGCGCTAGAGGCAATGATCATGCGCGAACGGTCCAACTAGTCGCCCGCATTGCAAGCGCGGATCGGTTTAGTAGATCGTCCAATCTTAGCTGGTAGATCCTACGTGTTCCCGCTCCGGCGCAGTCCAAAGCTCCGGCGGGCCGGAAGTACTCCAAAACACAGCCGCCCCGTCACCCAAGTTTGGAGTGCTGGCGCTCGCGACCGCTTTGGATGACGCATGCTCGGGAACACGCCCTCCCAGCCGATTCTACGTGTTCCCGCTCCGGCGCAGTCCAAAGCTCCGGCAAGCCGGAAGCACTCCAAAACACAGCCGCCCCGTCACCCAAGTTTGGAGTGCTCAGCACTTGTGACCGCTTTGGATGACGCATGCTCGAGAACGCGCTCTTCTGGCCGATCCTACGTGTCCCCGCTCCGGCGCAGTCCAAAGCTCCGGCGGGCCGGGAGCACTCCATAAGCTCCTTGGCCACCCAAGTTTGGAGTGCTGGCGCTCGCGACAGCTTTGGATGACGCATGCTCGGGAACACGCCCTCCTAGCCTGAAGTTGTAGAGCCCCATTCGCGCCGAGCCCAGTCCCCACTTGGCGTAGCCATCAATTTCACTCATAATTACACCTATAATGTAGCCATGTAAATATAGGTTTAATCGCTTGTTTCTAGGTTGAT
>Ga0209186_1003199_pt1 | contig 11332 bp, 19 predicted proteins | sample SidtaG_FD_187426 | JGI IMG/M metagenome (GOLD analysis project Ga0209186, IMG submission 187426) | Marine algal microbial communities from Sidmouth, United Kingdom - Sidmouth_Male2 metaG (SPAdes) (version 2) | ecosystem: Host-associated > Algae > Red algae > Unclassified | place: Sidmouth...
CCCCTGCTGCACCACAAGACCGCCCCGTGCTGCCGATCAGCTTGTCGCTGCCCGTCATGGTGGGCTCTGGGATGGACGACGAGCCGATGGGGTCCATCTGCAAGCGCTTACGCAACAAGCAGAGCGACGTGGCGGCCGCCGTGCGTACGAGGAGGCTGCAGGCGATCGCCGAACAGCAGAGGAAGGCGGTGTCCTTTTCGACTGGCGAGGTGGAGGATGTCAGTACGTTGCTAGCCGGGGCATCGAGAAGGGTGTTGCGGTCTGACGTTGGGAGTTTTCTCACTCTTTTGCGTTTTTTTTTGTGCCGGTCGTTTGGGTTTGCGCGTGTCTTCGTGTGTGTATCGCAATCTTCTTCCTACTGCTTGTCTTGGTATCACCGTCGAGATGGATGTCCCTCACCAGAAGAAGACATCCCCGACTTCCCCTCCCCAGCGCTCCTTTCCCCTGGCGCTTGAGAACCCGTCCACCAAGGACAGCCTACCAATCCACCTTGCCCTCATCATGTACATGGTTTTAAGCATCAAGGACCCATTTTACGTCTTTGTTCTCGAGGCCCACGCCCGTGGCGTGCGTGCACCGGGCACCTCCGCTGTCGCCCCTGCGGACAAGGCGGCCATGCCCCCCAACCCTCCCCCTGGTCCTCCCTCTGGTGCCGCGGAGGCTGGACGTGTTCGGGGGCCTGCTGTTAATTCATCCGGAGGTGGTGGTGGCCGTGGCGGATCCGGAGGTGGAGACATGCGAGACGGGGGTGCTCTCGATGACCTCGACGGTGATGCACCCAGGGAGGACGGGAGGAACGATGGCGGGGACGCCAGTAATGGCGGACCGGGCGGCAGCTGCAGTCACACCGATGCTGTTCGGGGGGACCGTGGAGGTGGGGGGGACGGTGACAGCGGCCCTGGAGGCAGCGGAGACGGCGGTCCGGGCGGTGGCCGTGACGCAGATGGCGACGCATCCATGAAGGATAGAGATGATGGGGGGGGCTGCAGCGCCGCTGATGGCGGCACCCGAGAAATCTCTGCAGATAGAGGAGGGGGAGGCAATGGGGGAGCCGATTATGGCGGATGCCCACCACCCAGTGTCGCTGGCGTCGGTGTCGGGGTAGTCGGCGATGGCGGTGGCGGTCCGCCGTCCGTCGATGGGCGAGCCGGCGGCAATGAGGCAGCCGGCGGTCGTCGCGTCCCGCCGTCCGTAGGCGTCGGTGTAGGTGGTCGTCGTGTAGCCGGTGGTGGCTTCAATTCGCCACCAGACCATGATGTTGGCGGCGGCTCGCCGTCTATGGGTGCGCGGGGAGGCGAGAGTGAGGCAGTCACTCCTGGTGGCGGGACCCCGTTCGTCGGTGGGGGGGGGCTCCGCGGTGGAGCAGCCGGCTGTGGTGACGGCTCGCCGTTCATGGGTGTGTGGGGCGGCGGCCGTGAGGGATCCGGTGGCGGTGGCACCTCACCGTCCGTCTGTGGCGGGGGCGGCGGCGGCGGGGCAGCCTGTGATCGTTGGGGCTCGTCCTCCGTGGTTGGCGGCCGCGGCGGCGGCGGAGAGGCAGCCGGACTTTGTGGCAGCCCGCCACCAGACCATCGTGGACGCGGAGGCCCGACGTCCGAGGGTGGAGGCAGCGGCAGCGGTGGGCCACCCGCCTGCGGTGGCGGCTGGCCCTCCGTGGGCGCCGGCGGTCGCGGCGGCGGTAGGGAACGGGATGATGGTTTCTGCGCGCGACCCAACCATCGCGGACGCGGCGGCCCGCCGTCCGTGGGTGGGGTGGGCGGCAGCGGAGTGGCGTCCGGGTGTGGTGGCGGATCACGTTCCGTGGTTGGGGGGGGCGCCGGCGGTCGGGCAGGCCGCATTATAGCCGTCACGGCCCCCGTGGGTGGCCGTGGCACAGGCGGTGGGTCAGCCGGTGATGGATCCGGCCCGCCACATGATCGTGGTGTCAACGGAGGCTCGCTTTCTTTGGGAGGGGGGGGCGGCGGTGGTGGGGCAGCCAGTGCTCTTGGCGGCTCACCATTCGTCCGTGGGGGGGGCGTCGGAGGTGGCGTAGCCGGCTGTAATGGCCGCGTGCCGTGCATGCGTCGGGAAGGCGGCGGAAGTGCGGGAGCCGGCGGTCGCAGTGGCCCGCCGTCCGCGGGCGGCTTTTGCAGAGGCGGCGGGTCAGTCGTCGGTGGTGGCGGCTCACCTTCCATTGGTAGGCGTGGCGGAACAGGTGGGGTAGCAGGTGGCGTTAGCGGCCCGCCCTCAGGGGCTGTCCATTCTGGCGACGGTGGGGCAGACGGTAGTGGCTGCGGCTCGGCATCCAGAGGTTTGGGCGGGGGCGATGGTGAGAGAGCCGGTGGCGGTGGCGGCCCGCCCTCCGATGGTTGTCGTGGCAGCTGCGGTGGGGCAGCCGGTCGTAGCTGCGGCTTACCACCCGACCGTGATGGCGGCGGCCGCCCGCCGTCCGTTTGCGCGCTGGGCGGCGGCGGTGGAGCAGCTGGTGTTGGTGCCGGCTCGCCCGCAGACCACTATGGAAGCGCTGGCGCGCCGACGGTGGGTGGAGGAGGCGGCGGCGGTGCGACAGTAAGCGGTGGTCGCGGTCCCCCGTCCGTCCGTACGTGGGGCCCCAGCGGCGGGGCAGGCGGTAGTGGTGCAGGTGCGCCCACTCTAGGTGGCGGCTGCGTCGGCGGTGGGTCTGCCGTTACCGTTACCGGTGGGACTTGTGGCGGCCGGTTTTCGACCGGCACTGATGCAGCTATTGGCGAGCCTCCGGTGAGGCGCCCGCGTCTCTTGGAGAGCCGAGCGTCTGGGGGCCAGGCGCGAGTGGCACCCTCTTTGGCTCCCTGTCGAGGAGAGTACTTGCGGCCTCAGGCCGGGGATGTGTTTGCGTGTCCCTCTCATCACGACCTCCTTCAGCGTGGTGTTGCCGTTGGCTTTGGAGTTGCGCGGCCCGATATCGTGTCTGTGGGCCCTGTTGCTGTGCCTATGCATTCTCTGGCGATTGCGCTGACGCGCGTGGCACCTGGGTGCGAGGACCGGGAGGTTGTGTCGTGCATGGGAGCCAACGTGGCTGCCGCGCGCTTGCGTGATTGCGTCAACCACGTGGTCCTGTGGCAGCCGATGAACATTGGGTACGTCATTCTCATTTTCTTTTCTCTCTTTTTCCTCTACCGCTTCTCTACTGTTCTCTGGGGCTTGTGGCGAAATCTGCAGGGCAATGTTCTCACAATCTTGTCGTGGCCTCCACTCTTGCTACATACCGCTCGTCTGATGTGCCCAATATTTTGAGACACCTTCTCTTGTGCCTGTATGTAACAATGCCTCTGTTCATACCGCAGGCCACGCGTGAAGATATGGGACCGCCCACCGTCGGTTAACAGTGCTGCTCGCTTTCTGGGTACGGCTGCTGTTTTGGGCTTGGCGCAGCCCGCGGCGGTTGGGCCGGAAGGGAAGACTATTGACGCGGAGAAGGTCATGCACTTCATGCCAGCCCTGATCATCCATGCAATTGTGTTGCAGCCCGGCGTCGAGCAGATGGACTACACCGCTGCCGAGCTTCTCTATGACACAGACGCATACCGCCACCTACTCTGGCAGCACTTTGAGTCCCGCGGATCACGCTCGCCGGCAGTGCTGGCGGACCTCTCTTTGTCGACGCGAGGCCCCAGACTACTGGCATTGTGGGATGGCCGTCACGTTTCGTAATGGTACTCTCGTTGTTTATTTCTTTCTTCCCTTTGTGCTTCTTTTTTCTACTTCCGGCCGTCCAATTGCATGCCGTAGCTGGCTTTTGGCCACATGACATCCAGTAGAACACATGCTCTTTGGAGACAAGTAACCCATCAATCATGTCATGTTGCCAACCCCAGAGGAACGAAGGTGCTAGTGCATCACAAAGCTACCAGCAAGCTCCTACATAGCACAGTCGCTACTTTGTTCCGTGTCGGCCACGTGCGACAAGAACAGAGCTTAATAAAAGGGGAGAGGACACACATGAAGCTGCTTCTTTGAAAAAGTGGCATCCAAATCGGAGGAGAGCACCTCGGCGTCCACAGAAACGACACGACCAAAATGAGTAAAGCCCAGATCAGGAAACGACACGGACGCAAAAGGCATCACAACAGGTCTGTCGATGGTGTCCGACATGCCCTCGTCGTCCAGATACCGTGCACCTGCGACGGCGCGCTCCTCCGTGTCCAAAATCCGTTCAAGAGCACCGGCGCATCGCCCTCCGCATGCGCCGAGCATCACACCACTAAAGGCCAGCGCGGCAAAGCCTTCACCATCCGGTTGGACACGGCACTCCTGGTCCCACCGCGCCGAGTGCTCTCAGAACAGACGTCCTCCGAGCGGGGCTCGTCGTCGGCCACAAAGATCGGCCGCCTCACCCCTGCGACAAAGCGACGAGTGGTGGCGGCGGGTGAGGGGGCTGGGGGTGGTGTGTGGTGGGTCGGTGCGAGGGAGGGAGAGCAGCGCCCTCTCTCGGGGGCGAGGGGGTTGGGGGGGATAGATGGACCATGTTACTTCCGTTGCTGTACAGGTGCGGAGGCATGCACGAAACAGCAAACAGATAGCGGCACGGAGAGCCGACACGACCAAGCGGGGAGTCGCTCTCATCTGGTCGCCAGACCAGAGCATATCGGAAGGCACTCGATTTGTCCCGCACAGCCGGGGTAAAGGGAGCTGGGGAAGCCACTGGAGGGGCCAGAAGTGAGGAGCTTTCCAAGTAATAAATCCAGATCATCGCGTACCACATCCATTTTGTCATAAATCCATTCTAAACACGCAATCAAGTACAATCTCCGGTGCGTTATTTCAGGCTTCGACTATTGCTCGCGTCTGCTGCTCGCGCTCCAGTCGTCTCGATGCCGCTTCTGATGCACGCCCAAAGAAGGGCGGACGTGGCACCAACGGTACAGGTTTGGGTAGAGCAGGCGGCTTCTAGGCCATCCTGTTGTACCTATCGTGGCCGAGGTAGCTCGAGCATTAGGCACAAGGGGGAGGGGGGGGTGAGGCGGCAGTGGCGGTGGGGATGTCACCGCTACTGCCACAACCGCCACCACCACCACCTACAGAAAAAAACAGTATTTTACCTGGCGACGGTACCGTCGCCGTCAGTGGTGGGGGTGGTTCGATGCCCATCTGAGGCGGCCTGCCTATGATGACGAAGACAGATCTTCTGCGTGGCCGCCCTCTGTAGGTGCCGAGCGGTTTTGGCGGTGGTTTTGGGATCGTCCGCGGCTCGGTGGCCTTCATGATGAGGGTGGAATCCCCAGACCCCCCGGTTGGCCCGTTGGAGCCCCCCGAGTTTTGCACCCTCATGATGAGGGTGCAATCCCCAGACCCCCCGGCTGGCCCGCTGGAGCCCCCCGAGTTTTCCACCCTCATGATGAGGGTGGAATCCCCAGACCCCCCGGTTGGCCCGTTGGAGCCCCCCGAGTTTTCCACCCCCATTGTGGCGGCAGACAGTGGAAACGCCTTGTTCGGCTCTGGCTACGTGCCGGCCCGGGAAGCATGTTGGCTGATTGGGGCCGGGGTGAATGTCCAGAAGCTTCGGGATGGATAGAGCGGTGCGGGATATCCCTACGCGGGGATGGCCGGAGTGTGGGGCTCTGCGGCTGCTGAGAGTGGCGTTTTGGCGGCAACGGTGGTGTGGGTGATGGATCACGCTCGATACGGTCCACGCTTCGTGTCGTGCACCAAGCAGTTGGTGGTGGTGGTGTGCTGTATGGGGGGGCGGGGGAGTGGATGCCACTTGCTTATGGCTTGCATGATAAACCGAGGGAAGAGACTTTCTGGGGTTGGTCATGAATGAAGGGCGGAGATCAAAACCGGCACGACTGTTTTGGACGCCCACCTTAAGCTCCTGCTGGGGTGTGGACAGCACACGCCGCGGAGGACCGCTCTCTCGTAACCTCTATATAGCCCCATATCGGAGACGCCTCTCCTCCGTGCAGGGGGCAGCTATCGCTGGCGTTGGTGGCCAAAAGTATAGTGACTGAGAATGGTATTGAGCGCTGAGGTGGAGCGGGCATATGTGCGCAGAAGTCGTAGCAGAGGGTTGAAAGGTGGAGAGAGGACCGGGGAGAGATTACGGGGCAGTGGCGGTGGTCCGGGGGGGTACAGCAAAATCGGAAAGCAGCAAAGGTTCGGAGAGGGGCAGAAAAGGATAGGGCAAGGATGCAGCGGTAGGGGGCAGCGGTGGGGAGACAAAGTGATAGGGGATGGAAGGGGCGCAACGGTGGGTGCTGGTGGATAACCAAGCAGTGGAGGCCGTTGTCGCAGTCCAAGCTGCTGTCGTAGCCCCTCTGGCAAGACAGCGCATATGGGAGAGACGGTCGAGCATCAGAGGGGCGGAGAGAGGTCATGTACAAGGCAGTGTATTGGGTAGATCGGCACCTTCACTGACCCAGCCCGTGGATTACATGTTCTTGCTGATACTGCCCCATTAGGAATAGTGCGACCATGCGCTTCTATTCGTATCTACCACCATTCCCATCTTGCTTGCTCAGAGGAACCGCCTGCATGACTTGCACACAAGGCCACTGGTACTCTTCGAACAGCATGGACGCAAGTCTGCACGAAGTCGCTGCCGGGCACAACGCGGCTGCTGCCATGCCCCAGGAGTGGAAGCAAGAGGCATGTCTGGGCAAAGCAAGAGAAAAGCACATCCTTTTGATTGAGACTAAATGATGGTGCTCTGAGGCTTCCATGGAACGGCACTGAGCCACAACAATGGTGCAAACGTTTCTTTCCTGCTTTTTCTCCACTCCACAGTTACAGTGTCCACAACTGTCACCACTTCCACACTACACTCTGCCTTCATACCTGCCAGCTGTAGGCTGGTGTTCGTCTCTCCGTCTGATGTTCATTCTATCGAGCTTGAAAAGCCACTCCGCCGCAAGAGTAGGCCGGCAGCACGCAGTCTGATCTCATGACACACAAGAAGCCGCATTCGTTCGTTCGAGTCGCCTGCAGATGTGGCAACCGTGATTGAAGGAGAATGGATACGGCTACTCACAACGCTGTCCACGGTCTCACTATTAGCCCCCGTCCGATCACCGCCGCCTGTCTCCGTCCCCATCAGTCACCGCCGCTAGCTGTCCTACTGGAGGCCCTCGCTGTCCGCCTCTCCACCCACAAGCAGCCACCGCACCAGTGCTGAAATCGCCCACTCTCTCCTGCTCTGACTGCTCTACTGGCCCGTCGAAGACCACTGCCATTAGACTCTCGTGCCGACGGTCTCCTCCAAAGCCAGACCTTGCCACGCCGGCTATCCCACGCTGCCTCAGTCAACATTCAACCCAGGCACCGCTACCTGCTGCCCCCCCACCGCCTTTCTGTAGTCCTCCTCCAGTGGCTATCGGTGTAGCGCTGGAGGGGCGCTTCCTGGGAGGCTTGAAGGGAAGCACCCAGCCGTTGCGGCACAACCCAGTGTGTTCCGACAGCGAGAACGACGTGGTGTCTCGTTGGCCCAACTTGTATTTTCGCTCAGTACTATGAAAGAGCGGGGAATTTTGTTCTCGCCTCGCAATTAGTACACCCCCAATACCAAACCACGTCATCGCCCGATCCCACCAATCGCTGCACGAATTTGTCTGAGCGCCCTCGTTGGTGCTACGCATCAGCGTCAGTCTTTGCGGGCGCAACGCAGCAGCCTCCACCTATCTCCAAGAGGCTGACTAGCGTACCTGGGCGCCAACGCTGCACCTTTGTGCTCGCTCCACTGCGGGCAATGGCTGCTGACGGTTGTTTACTGACACGGTGCGTTGAGCCCTTCGCAATAACGGAGATGTCAACGTACGAAGGGTTAGCGGTGCCATGGGGAATTGTGGAACTTTGGAATGACTGCCGTGGCCGTGGCTAACGCAACGATCGCGTCGCGTTGCTGTGCTTCTCTCGTGCCACTCTCTGTCTCGTTTCCCCCACTTTCCCTGTGCTTGCGTGTGACGATCGTCTTCGTACGATTGACTTCTTCCACTCTTGTTGTCCTTTCCCCAACCCTTTCCTTCTCTTCCCCCACCCTTATCTCCACGCGATTGTACGTACCCTGGAGACGGCGCCATGTCTGTCACTCTGGACGACAAGCAGCAGCGGGCGCTGTCTTTCTTTGTGCGGGGGCTCAACGTTGCGGTGCTGGGCAGTGCGGGCAGCGGGAAGAGTGTGTTGCTTCGGGCTATCATCAAGCATGCGGTGGACCGCTGGGGTGCGAATGCTGTCGCTGTCGTCGCGCCGGCTGGGTCAGCCGCAGTCGCCGTAGGCGGGCAGACCATCCACAGTCTCTTTGGGTGGGACGTACGACCATTGAACCAACAGCGGTGGCTGGTGCACACACAGGCGCGGCCCGGCCTCTGCTCCAGGCTGAGGAGCATTCGCGTGCTGGTCGTCGACGAGGCGCCGACCATGCCCTCTTCTGTGTTTTCCCGCATGGCGTTCGTGATGCGCCACGTCGCCCCTGTGCATCTCCAAGGACTCCCCCTCGGTGGCCGTCAGGTCGTCTGTATGTTTCTGTTTTATGCTTTGCAGGGGTGTGTGCAGATAGATTCCTAATGCGTACGTGCGAGCCTGTGGGAGTGGGCATATGGGCTACCACGGAAGTGGCGAATGACCTGACGCTGATGGCTTCTCTTTTTATTCGTGTGGGCTGTGTCTCTGTCGCTCTGTTGAGGCTGTGCACAGGCGCTGGTGATGTTCTGCAGGGCGCCCCAGTAAAAGTCAACGACTTTACCATAGACAGCCTTGTCTTTGCGTGCCCGGCGTGGCGGTCGACGTTCCATTCTGGACACGGGCGCGTGGCGTGCACGACGGGGGGGCACCGGCAGCCTGACGCAGCGTTCCGCGCGCTCCTGGACCGGTGCAGATGGGGCAGCATCACCGACGCTGACGTGTTGCTGATCAACTCTACCTGGAGCAGTTTCAAGGCCCTACCCGGTCAGACAGCCTCCAGCGTCACAAAGATCCGCATCCTCAAGTCGGCCGTCATCGAGATCAACCGCTCCATGCTGGCGCACATTGACGAGCCCCTCTGGACGTACCCGAGTGAGGACGTTGTCCTCACCGAGGATGAGGAGGAGGGAAAGAGGGCGTCGGCCGAGTTGCACGAGCACCTCGACTCGACGTTTGAGGCCAAAGTGTCGTGCCCGGTCATTTTGACGCGCAAAGTGGGCGCACCCCCGACCGGTACTCGGGGCACTATTGTCGGATTTAATATGCAGGCAAGGTCGGAGACTGCCGGCGAGTCGACGGCAGGCGGATCGGGCGTACAGACCGGGACGTGTGTCGTCTGTGAGATTGAGGGCCAGCGCGTGGACGTTGTCCGACAGCGCTTCTCTGTGTATAACACCGAAGGGGTGGAGCTCGCGTTCGTGTACCAGATTCCGCTGTTGCTCTGTTGGGCGTTGACGGTGCACCGAGCGCAGGGTCTCAACCTGGACGCCGTAGACATTGACTTGTCTGACGACATGTGGACAACCAACGGCCTTGTTTATGCTGCACTGTCTCGCTGCCGTACGTTTGCGGGGCTGCGCGTTCGTGGTTTGACGAAGGCGCTGGTGCGCGTGAGCAGTTTATCGCGACGGTATATGGCCACCCAGATGCACGCTGCCGGCGTACTCGATGAAGAGGCTACCAAATGGTTCGAGCCGGCGCCAGAGGCAGAGGGTAAGAGCCGGTAGACATCTTTTGTTGTTTACTTTTTGTTATTCATTTTCTTTGTCCGCCCTTCATTGTGCAGCGCGCCTTTTATTGTGCATCAAGAAAAGCAAGACATTGACTGCGGCTTTCCAAAGTCACACGGGCACTTGCTCAATCAAGATCATCCATAGAATCATCGCACGAGTCCGACTCAGACAAAGAAACGGACCCGCCGCCATCGCTCGACCCAGACACGTGCGCCACCGCCGCCGACCCGACGCCGACGTCCGACGGTTCCACCCCGGCCGGATCGACACTGCCGTCCGACGAGCGAGTGCCGGACGAGCCAGCACTGGAACTACGTTCCGACGCGGTGACAAGAGGCGCAACCACCTCCACGACAGACTGCACGCTCTTGTTCTCGGTGCTCCGCTCGGCGGTGCGCACAGTGCCGTCAATCTCGGAGGCCAGAAAAACGGCCAAGTCCGCACAGCCCGCGCAAGGGAACCTGTCAAAGTAGTCAACGGACGCGTCGGCATCCTCCGGCAGGCGTTCCACGCCCAGCTTGGTCCGCAGCTGGGCCTCATGGTTGAGAATCGCAGTCTGGTACGAGAGCATCGTTGTGTAGTGTTGGACGCCCATGCTACGCAGTGAGTTCTGAATGGCACGGATGGGCACGTTGCGCTGCTCGGGCGAGCCGGTGTCCACCCCGTCCATGCGCGCGTACGACCGGGGGTCGAACAGGTCAGAACAAAGGTGGTTGAATATGTGGAAGCGGTCCGACACGATTGTGCAATCCGCCAGCAGCCAAGCTATCTTACCGAGAGCCGCACGGAATGCGCCGCAGCCGAAGTCGTACACAAGGAAGCGAGGGATTTCTGCAAAACTGGTGACGAGCATGTTGAGTAGCACCTGAGGCGCCTCCTTGCGGTCGAGAACGGAGAAGGCAAGCACGAGCGGGTGTCGGCAGCCGCAGCAGAAGGTCATGGCGCCAGGAGAGAACTTGTGTGCCTGCGCGTAGTGCTTCGAACACATCCCCGTCTTGACGACCTCTTCCCAGAGGTAAGGCTCTGGTCGGCACTGCGGCAAAGAGGGAGCGCACATGCCGGTCCGGTCTGGGCTCGCCGAAGCGTTAGGGTGCTTTCGTCGGAAAAGCGCGGCCAGTTCTTCGTGGCTCTTTCCAGCGCCTCCCCACGTCTGCTCAAACTTCACCGTTTCGACCGGCCCAGACCGCCAGGCCAGCACAAACGCGGTCACACAGGCCGCCACTCCAGCGAGACAAGCCGCCAAACCAAGAGTCAAGGAAGGCAGGAGGGAGAAAAGCGTACGAGCCGAGCTGAAGCCCATGCGCATGAACCGCAGGTCTCTCAGCATCTCGACCGTCGGCAGAGAGGGCGACTCCACCTCCGTGCCACCAATGGCAATCCCCGCGCGGCCGCCCGCCTCCCCCGCGCCATCGGTCGCCGCTTTGTCCGTAGACTCTTGGTTGAGTGTCGCTCCACTTCCCGCGGACGTCTTTTTATTCGCCGCGTTGGCAATCGGCGTCGTTCCCGCCACCGTGCTCGCCGTCGACGTGTCGCCCGTCGCCGTGTTGCCCGTGGCCGTGTTGCCCGTCGCCGTGTTGCCCGTCGCCGTGTTGCCCGTCGCCGTGTTGCCCGTCGCCGTGTTGCCCGTCGCCGTGTTGCCCGTCGCCGTGTTGCCCGTCTCCATGTTGCCTGTCGCCGTGTCGCCCGTC
>Ga0209186_1003202_pt1 | contig 11319 bp, 13 predicted proteins | sample SidtaG_FD_187426 | JGI IMG/M metagenome (GOLD analysis project Ga0209186, IMG submission 187426) | Marine algal microbial communities from Sidmouth, United Kingdom - Sidmouth_Male2 metaG (SPAdes) (version 2) | ecosystem: Host-associated > Algae > Red algae > Unclassified | place: Sidmouth...
GCACAGGGTCGGGGGGGGGGGTCTGACACGTGGTGACATGTCATGACATTTCCTGTGTCATGACATCGGCGAAATCGACCCCGTGGGGCGTGACACAAGAAAATTTCATGACATGTCACAACGTGGCATGACATGTGCCTTCCCTAACCTTCTCATTTGTGCCCGTAGCGGGGGAGGCGGCAGGGTAATTGAGGATGCCCCCAACGCTAGAGGGGGCGGACGGGGGGCGGGTGGGACCCCCTCCCCACCCATGCCGACGGCGCTGCCGGGCTCGGTGGGGCGGGTGACGCTCGACGCCACGACGGCCAGCCGCCTTCTCCTTGTTAAAGTCTTGGACGGCTACCGGTCATTACGATTAACCAGATCTGCGCTGAAAGGTCGGTTCGGGGGGGCTGACCGCTCGGCGACGGGCGGGGACGCGGACGAAGACGGGGTGAAGGGAGTCCTCGCGCGGTGGGCCCCCGTCATCCACGATTTCAAAATCCGCTCGGACGTGCTGCTGCACGCAGCGCAGGGTGGTGGTGCTGGAGACGGGGGCGTCACCACCCCGACCGGCGACGCCGTGTCGGCCACCGCCTCGTTCTGTTTTTCCCACCTGCGAGCGGTGGTGTAGGCGAAATCCGCCCCCTCCATCTCTACCGTTGCCATGGCGGCCGACCAGAGGTCGGCGGCTCTCACCGCGACCGCCGATGCGGCGGGCGGGCTGCATGTGTGGGGCGGTCGTGGCCTATCGGCGTCGCCGTTCTCGTGGGATCGTGTCGCCCACGGCGGATGGCCCGAGGCGCCCGGACTCCCGCTGGCGGCCGCCGTCAAACTCCCCGCCCGCCCGGCTCGTGACGGCGGCGCGGTGCCGCGGAGCGCGAGGTGGTCGATGTGACGGATGCACGTCTCGTCGCGTCAGGTGTCTTCGACGACGTGTCGCTTAAAACTGCCGGCGTGGTCCGCCTCGCCTCCCTTTCGACAGGCGCCGTGTGATCAGTGGCCCTGTCGCGCGACGTGTATGAGGTGCCGGCCGCGGCGCTTGTGCTTTTGAGGGCAAGTGATACAGCGCCTGGGAGGGGGGCGCGGGGGGCGCGGGCGCTTGGCACCGCGCCGACGGGAGGGGGACGGCGACTACGACGTGGTGGCTGCCGTGCGGTAGTACACGCTGAATGCGGTCGCGGGTGATAGCGTGGGCGCGGCGGTGGTGGCGGCGCCCGGAGCCCGCCCCGATGGGTGTCGCGGGTGTCCCGTTCCCATTTTTCACCCTGTTGCGCGCTTGTCTATTGGGACGCACTGGGGAGCCTATGGCAGTGAACTAGGCGAAAAGGTTTTACTCGCTGATGTGGCAGGGGTTGTGGCCGACGCGGTGGGGGGGGGCGCTGTGCTCACCGCCGCGGGCGACCGGGTCGTCCTAGGCACTTTCTGGGGCGCGCCGGTGGACGCGCTGCGACCTCCGGCCACCATGTCCGCGTCCGGCGGCGGCGGTAGCGCATTTTGAGGAAGCCCGCGGCGGGCGCCGCATCGCCGGCAACCTGTGTACTCCCTCCCCCCCGCCGCTCGGAGGGGGGGGGGGAGTACCCAGGTTGCCGGTTTCGGGTAGTCCACCGCGGTCTGATTTTCGGCCGCTGCACCCGGTGGTTGGTGCCGGTTGAACAAGTCCTTTGCCGCCGTGTACGCTGCCAGCAACCGGGTGTGCCGGCGCACGTAGGATGTCGCCAGGAGGGCCTTCGACACGCAGCTCGCCACCCAACAGACTTTGCAGAGATCCCCCACCAGCAAGTTGGCTACGGTGGCCTGGTCGTTAAGGGAGACCATGCCCGGGTTGGCGGACACCACCAGGCGCCGCATGATGCCGTGTTGTCCGAGGCCACCGCGTTGAAATTGTCCATCCCCCGGTAATTTGCAAGCTGCTCCTGCATCAGCTTCGCCTGCCCCGCGGCGTCTTGACAGTCGTCGCCGCAGTAGATGAAGTCGAGGAAGACAGCCGTGTCGCCGATCACAGAAAGGGTGTTGACAATGTGGTGGTGCTTGACGTTTTCCCAGCCGTCCAGCATGATGACTGACTTCCTACGCCTGCACCAATCAGCCAGCGCGCGGAGCACTTCCTCGCGTGTGGACTCGTGCAGCTGGCTGAGCATGACCCCGGCCATCCTCTTGCGGGAGGGCACCTTCTTGCGCGCGACGTAGGCCTGCCGAAGCACCTTGAGGAGAGCGATAAAGGACTCGCTCTCCACCGTCGATAAGGGCACGCAATGGGGTACAAAAACGTTCATGATGGCCGCGTCAATCACGTCCACTTGGTGAAGGGTGATGCGGTCCATGTAGTTGAGAACGTTTGGGGAGGAGATTTGCGACGCCGGGGCCGGAAACGTGGACGCCTTGCTGCTTCCGGCCGCCCCAACTCCCAACGGCGGAAGCATCAGGCTCAATCTCACCGCCGCTGGGTCGATGGGCCGCGCCTTGGTGTCGCGCAGCGTCAAGCAGGTGTCCCACGCCAGCTGCTTCACAGACAACGAGGCTGACTTGCACTTGAGGAGGCGGCTGGCCAGCAGTGTCCCGCTCTGACTCGTGCTTTTCACCAGTAGACTGCATTGGCGGCACCGCGCGCCCACGTGAACAACCACCTCAAAATCCTGCTTAGTGTCGCTGACCTTGCGGCCCACGCGTCGTCGGGGGGTGCGGTTAGAAGCTGACGGCCCACCTGCTGCCACTGACTCCGTCGCGCTCGACGGACCGTCAACATCCGCGGCGGCGCTGCTACCGGGTGGCGGCATCTTACAAGGCAATGGCGCGTGTGGGGGGTAATCCGGTGGGTGGGAAGAGGTGGGGGGACTCGTGCAGGCAGCCAGAAGTGGGGAAGTCCGCTACCGACCGAGGCAAGCGAGCACCCTCGGACACAAAGACGCGGCGGCGACGGCGATGGTGCGCCACAGCCCCCAACCTAAGTCCGCGGGCAGCAACAATACGATAGATTAATTGAAAAATCGTGATTTCATGGATTAATCTATAGATTAATCTATCCGGGATGTAAAAAATCGCGATTTTTTCTATCCCTGGCTACAGACCGATGGACATCGGTTTCTGGTGGAGGGCCCTAGGGTTCTCCGTACTGTGAGCAGTGACCATGTCACTGGTGCCCCCGCACCACCGGGGCGGGATGCTAAGTGGACCCGGGCCCTTGGGGCCGAAGCCGTCTTTAAGGTGGGTGATCATATTAAGGAGGGCCCTGAATTCGTTTTCGAACGATTTCTCAACCACGGTTGGGATGATGACGGACAATTGAAGGTCCTGATCAAATGGTTCGGGTTTCCTGAACAGGAAGCCATGTGGCAATTGGCTTCTTCCCTCCCTAGGGGTCAATTCGCTAATACTGCTTGCGAAAACGTGTCAAGCTCCCCGCCTTGACGCGAAACGGCGTTTTCATTTCTGACAAGTCGGCAGACGGTCGTTTGGGTCCCTGTGACTTCAAGTCACAAGAAAAGAAAAGAGCACAAGAAGAGAAGCTAAGCCTTTTATTCCCCACCGGGCCCGAGATCAGTCGATCGTAAGAAAGAAGGCGATCCTCCCCTTAGGGGGGGCGACAGCGGGCGAAAGACAAAGCAGAAGGGGGACACAGGGAGCACCTGGTTACCCTAGGGTGACCAAGTCACCAACCCCCAGGACGGGCCCCATAGACAGGATCTTAGTCCTGGCCACGGTTCTCCTCGGGCGCATAGTAATGCGACCCCGAGTGAGTCGGCGGGTTCTCCGAAGGGCCCGTCTCAGCCCCATACAGGGCTTGAGACGAAGAAACGGCGCCCGCCCCATAGTGGGGCGGGGAAGGAGACGGCGCATGTCGAGGCGCCGCAGGCAAAGCGGCCCCTCGGGGCGGAGCCGACGAGCCGGCCAAGTTCCGGAGTGACCGTCCGGCCACTACCGTGCTATCGTCTGCCTCGGCGGTGCCGTACTCCTCCGTCAGAAGACGGCGGAGCGTCTCGGCTGTGCCGAGATGGTATAGAGGCTCGACGTCCCGTTGCCCAAGGGGGCGGGACACAATCGCAGCAATCTCGTTGCGCAGCCGCACCAAGGTGCGGCTCAACGCCATGATGAGCGTATGGTCCACCCCATTATTGAAGGTGGACGGGAGTTCCCCTAAGGAACGCCCCAAACTCGACCATACGGCCGGGTTGACGGCGCGAGGGGTCCCCAACTCGGCCGACCCTTCCCAAGTAAATAGAGAAAGGGGATCCAGAGGGGGACCCGGGGGTCCCCCAAGAGAAGGAGTCGTCACACTGCTACCCCCAAGGGGGTAAGCACGACAGGTGCGCCCATGTCGGCCGGGCTCTCGCCCCAACTTATTGGGAGACCCAGGGTAAAATTCCCAGGAGAAGTGGGGCTTGTCCCCCACCTCGGGGGGGATCTCACAAATATCCAAGTGCCTGAGCACTTGGCATACTCGCCAGTCCTTCCGACTGCGTAGGAAGGGGAAGTCCGTCACCGTCCCCTCGGGGACGGCGTAAAGGGAGTCATACATCCCCCGGATGGTCGTCCATATGGACTTCATACGGCGGCTGTCGACCGCGTCCAAGCGCTGTTCGACAATCGACCCCCCTAGGGGGGTACAAGGGTAGCGCCCATAGTTGTCGTCCACGACCGCCGGGGTCGGCCACGAGGCCGACAGGAGGATGACGAGGACGTCGTCGTCGATGTCCTCCTCGGGGCCCAAAACGGCGCCCGCCCCCTCGGCCTCACGATCGACCGCCATGGCGGCCGGAGCGTTGAGAGCCGCAGAAGATGCCATCCCGCCTCGAGAGGCGGGGAACCGGGGAGGATAAGGACGCCCCACCCCAGGGTGGGGCACACGAACAACTCGGGACGCGGGGAGAACCCGGTCGCGCCCGACGGCGTCGTCCTCCCGGTGACGACGAGGGTGCCGCCAAGAGTGCCAAACCCCCCGGTCACAGCTGGCGGTGACCGTATTATGGGACTGACCCGAGGCTTCCCCGGCTCGGTGAACCCGTCGGTCCCACGCCGTATGGCGCCTCGGAGCCAGCCCCCAGGGACACGATGACAGGGAGTCACAGGGCTGGGCTTCCCCCTGGCCTAGGGGGGGGGTGGCGAGACACCGCCCCCGGTCCCGCGGGACGCGGGTCCTGATGTGGGGGAGATAAGGGGGAAACCCCCTGTCAGGGGTGACCCGGCCCCCGGCATGACCCGGGGACGGGTCGTGACCAGTCACGTAGCACCCCCCTAGGGGGGTAGCGTGGGACAGCCCCCCTTGGGCGGGTTTCCAGGGAGCCCCAGGGCCACAAACGAAACGACCCCTCTAGAGGGGCGCGGGGAGAGGAACACCCGATCGGCCCCCCCGGGGGGGGTCTGACACAGCCGAGGGAGACACACGTCTTCCCGAATCCGGGCCCTCTGGAGGGACCGGGAAGCTTGTGGAAGCTTCCGCAATCCGAGCGTAAGCCGGACCGAGATATGATCTCGACCACGGACAGTTTTCCACCGGAATTCTATCCGGGAAAATTGAAAAATCTTGGGACAAGTCCCGGGGTATTGGTTTTGGGTACATCCTGAAATCTAGGAAGTCTTGGTGACTTTTTTGCTTCCGCCCGAGACGGGCGGGGGTCCTCTTTCAGTGGAACGGCAGTCGAGGATGCTGAGCATGGGCCACTAGAGGCCCGGGCCTGAGACCGTGGCCCTTTGGGCACCGGTCCCCCCATGGTAGCGCCAGAGGGTCGGGATTGTGCACGTCCTGCGTGTTGTTTCTGAGGGTATATGAGTGTATGCTTTGGGGTCATCGTGCGTATTCGAATAAATCAGCGTTGCGTTTACGTTACTTCCGTCGTTCTGGTGCGCTTCGCGCCCGGTGCTCCCGGCGTTCGTGCTGTTTCTCTGGTGTTGCGCTCCGCATCCTGGGCTGGGTTTTCCGACGGGGTTATATCCCGTCGGCTTCGAGGGCAGGATCCACTACAGTACAGGTACGAGAATACCTCTGATAGCAGGAGTGCGTCACTTGAACGGGTCAGAAGGACTCATGACTACGTAAAGCTGTGCAGGGGTGGTTCGTGTGGGCTCACAGTTGGAGCAGACCTCCACTATGAGCAGGGACTGACTTTGTCCGATTCACGCCATCGTGGTTATTCTGAGGAGGTCCTGGGCAGCGCCAACCCTATTTTCAACTCCAAGGGTCGGGACGTGAAGCATGCCCTGCAGCGATACGTCGCGCTCCCGGACGGGGCGGAGATCTCTTTGGTCAAGGCTGGGATGACCAAAATTGTTGGACGTGGGATGATGAGAATGTGATAGAACTTGACCTGACCACTTTTCTCAACATTGCGTCTCATCCGTGAGGGCGAGAAACGCGTAAGACGTGTTCAGAATCTCTTTTTGACAGCAGGAGCGTGCTCATAGACCCTGTTTTACCTGATGTAGTGTAGAGGGAGCTCCCAGGTCGGTGTGCATTCTGCGGCCGCACACCCTCTCACGCCTTGATCGCCGTCACGGCGGGGGGGCTGAAAACTCCCCGACCTGTAACTCGGGCCGTGGTGCTCCGTTTTCTGCGTTGTTTGGTGAAACGTGCTGTACTTGTAATTTCTATGCTCCAAACACACAGGCCTGCACCTGGCCGCTACGCAAAAGATAGATATTTCATAGGCCCCCCCGTTTTTATCTCTTTTCCAGTGAGGGCCATAAAAGCGTCGGACGTGCTCAGAATCGTTTTCTGAAAGCGGGAGCGTGCTCAGCGGCCCTTTTACACCCGGTGTTGTGTAGGGGGTGCTCCCAGTCTGTCGCGTATTATGCCGCCGCACACCCTCTCACGTCTTGGTCGCCGTCACGGCAGGGGCGCTGAAAACTCCCCGACGCGTCACTCGGGCCGTGGTGGTCCGTTCGCCTCACTCTCTCGTGAAACGTGCTGCGATTGGAATTGACATGCTCAAACAACGCAGGCCTGCACCCGGCCGCTACGCAACAGAAAGATAATACCTCATCGGCCCCTCCGTTTTTATGTCTGTTCGAGTGAGGGCCATAAAAGCGTGGGAAGTTCTCAGAAGCGTTTTCTGACAGCGGGAGCGTGCTCAGCGTCCCTTCTGCACCCGGTGAAGTATAGAGGAAGTTCCCAGTTCGATGTCGTTCATTCGTTAGGGCCTGCGCTCGCATGTGGTCAGCAGTCATTCTGCGAGTGCGGTCATTGCGGCAAGTACATTCTCTGCTTGTGGGACAGTGCTTACCGAATGCTGTTCCGTTGGTTTTGCTGGTAAAAGCTTCTCCATGGGGCGCCTTCCTCGTCGCAGGTGACCATCGTGGAGATGGGGAATGTGTTGCATTTGATGGCACGTAGAGATTGTAATGCCTCACAGCAGCGCCAACAAACACACGGCACATGTCCCCGGTGATATGCAGTAGCATGCTATCTATGGCTGTCATCGGCCACGAGTTAAAGTGGTCTGGTGAGGACCAGCGCCGGAGCCAGCCGCTGCCCACAGAAAAGACATCCTCTATAGGGTTGAAGTCCGGGGAGTATGGGGGCAACAACACAACAAAAACACCCGCAGCCCTCACCCTTTCCAGGGCCACTTCGTCGTGGATACGGACGTTGAAGAGCACCAGCACACACCCCGGCGGTGAGACATCCAAACCCCCCTCCACACACGCCGTCATTCCTGGCAACACCAGCGTGGTAAGAAAAATGAGGAAGCCAACAGACGTCTGCCCCGGAGGTGGGCGAGCTTTGAGCCAGTCGAGCACGCGGTCGTGAGCCATGGCAACAGAAATATTGGTCCTGGCCCCCGCGGACGACGCCACGTACATGTCAGACCGCGCGCCACGCACCGACCACGCCCACCGTCTCTGTGCCGCACACCCCTCCCGATGATCTTCGTCCACATAGACGCGGCAGCTGAGAGGGATCTGCCATTGGGAGGCCACCCGCTGGGCCTCTCTTCGCGTGAAAAAAGCCTTCTCAATAATCTTCTGCGTGTAGCCGTTACGGGCAAAGATTCTCCCAGTCGACGCCGGGGACACCTGCGCGGCGCCGTCCACGCCCACCGTCAGCGCGTTCACCGCCTCCGCCAGCTCTTTCATGAAGATCTCGGGCTACTCTTGCACGGACGAGAGGACGGCACCCCGCAGCGTCGGGTCGTCCTGCATGTTGTCCGCATGAAGATTCCACTGCTCGGGGTCATTGTGGAATTCGCCACCAGAGCCCATGAAGTAGCACAGGAAGCGCTGCGCCGACCGCTCAGAGAGCCGCAAGCAATAGGCGGCGCCCGCATCGCTCTTTCCGTCAAGACACACCATACGTACGAGGTGCTGCCACGTCTCGGATTAGAACATGACGGAGGCGGGGTGGAGGAAAATGGAAGGGGGTGGAATAGAGGGCTGGGACAGCAAGGAGAGAGGTGTGGTGGGGAGAGTGCAAGGAAGGGGGACTCGCGACTGGTCCACCAGACGAGGAGAAATCTTTCAGCCAGAAGTGCGGGGCGTTGGAAACAGGGACAGGGTGAGCGAAAGAGCACAATCTGCGAAGAGGCGAAAACACGGATTGGTGTGGCGACGTCAAACGCAGCGGATTCTCCCCATCAGGTCTATCCCACCGGCCCTTCCTGGCAGTCTGTCGTTCGCTCGGGTCTCCTGCTTGGGACAAACAGTCAATTTTCTCCGGTCTTTCTCGGTCCGCGGTGGTTCTTCCACAAACACCGCCTGAAGCCGGAAGCAGAGCGTCTACCGCCGGCACCCAGGTCACCGCCAGACACGCCCACGGCTGCCGCAGCGGCCGGGACGGAAACGTTGGGCCTCCCCACCGAGGGGGGGAAGCCGACGGACGGCGCCGCCGCCAGGCTGCCCTCCGCAGGGGGCGCGGCCACAAAGGGACGACGGCCGGCCGACCCAAAGCCGCGACCGGCGGCCGCCCCCCCCGAAAAAACACCGCCAAAGTGCGGGGGGGGGGCGGGGAAGGCACCCCCACCCATCCCCCCGAGAAGGGAGCCCGCAGCACGGCCACCACAGGAAGGAGGGGGCACGACCCCCGCTCTCACCCCCGCCAGGGCCGGTGCGGTGGTCGGCGGAAAGATCTCATCGCCGACCACCACGAACGCCGGCACGCGATTGGCCGAAATCGCGCCAAATACGCGCAAACATAATTCCAATCGCGCCGCCGGCGTCGGCGTCGCGATCACGACGTCGAGCGCTGCCGCGAACGCCGGCCCCACGGCCTGTTCCGCGGCCCGATCCGCCATCTCACCACCCCCCCCGCCAAACCCGAGCGGTAGGGGGGTGCTTCCCACCCTCCCCGCACTCGCCTACCGCCGGCCAGCAATCGAACCCCGGTCTATCGCATGGGAAGCGATGATGATTACCACTAGTTTATTCAGCGGTCGAGAATAAACTCCGCCTCAAACACACCTTCAGGGGTGGCCTCCCTCACTCAACAACATGCGCACCCAAAGAATTCGGACCAATTGGCCCCCCCTCACCCTCACCCTCAACCTCCGCGGCGGTCCCCAAACACCGGCTGTACCCAATGGCTACAGCGCGGGACCGAGAACGCCACAACGCCACCGACATCCGCCGCAGCAGGGTCGCGCGCGCGCCAGCACGCAGAGGCCCGCCGAGCGCGTCGCGCAGCAACCGCCGGGTGGCGGGGCCGATGCGGCCGTACGACTCCCACACCAACGGGGTGAAGGTGTGGGTGGTACCCCGCCCGACAAGAGCGGGGGCGTAAATGGCCACCTTGGCCGCCTCGCGCGCCACGGCCGTCACTGGCCGCAGCGTCGCGACCGCCGCATCGGGCATCGCCCGCTCTCCAAACGTCATCGTAATGGACGCGTCGGCCCAGACGACGACGCCCGACGCGGCGTGCGTCGCCCGCAGGTCGGGACGGAGGGCGCCGTGCCACACGGGCCAGGGGCTTATGAATCTGCCGATTTTCGGCCCACTCCGATATACTCAACATTGGCATTTTTTGAATCAGATAAGAGTCTTGACGCAATTTCGTGAGCACGGATAGGATATATATCCGAAACTAAAACATGTAGGATATGAATAGGAATAGGGATTCTAATCAGAATTTATCAGATTCTGCAACAACTACGTCAGATAAGAAGTACTTGCGATGCTGATTGCCAAGACATAACGAAGAGCGGGTTGTGGTGGAACGTGTCAACGCGACCTATGCGAGACCATGACACGCTCGGGACAGCGATTGCCAGGCAAGATGCGCTGGCATCGTTGCCCATCTCGCCACCTTGGTTAACCATCATGGATGAGAAGTGTTCTGAGTCGTACAGGCCGCCCTTCAGCTGCCACGCGCAACAAAAGAAGAAAATTCGCCCAGACTTTCAATCACCTTCGCCGTCGACGATGTGTCCTGAGTTGGCTCACTGCTATCAAGTATGTGTCTAACATATTACTGCGTGTCTCGTGCCGGCTTCGCGCGTTCAGAGCTCCTGGGCGAGTCAAGTTACCTGAGGTAGTGGGATGCCTTTGTTTAAAGACTGGTAAGTCGTCGTACTTTCGTTTATCCGCTTCAGAGCCATTAAAAGCGCGGTGCCATTCAAATAAGAGTACGCATATTCGGGCTTGCTTTTCATGAATCTGAGTCTATCCGAGTATATCTATCCAATATATCAGAGTTCCAGTTATTCACGTAAGCCCCTGACGCGGGCAGCGCGATCTCGGCCACCACGTCCTTCCAGGACGGGGCCACGCGCAGCGCCTCCACCGCCAGGTGCACCACGTGGTGGTGGAGGCGCGCGCGGAGGGGCGCCAGCTGCAGGCACGCCGACATAAAGTGGCTCCCCTCGGCGTCGACGCCCCGCCCGCAGCGGCACCGCCCGCCCGGCGGCACCGAGCGCGGCGGGGCGCCCAGCCACAAGCAAACCGCCACACGCATGGGCGCCCCCGCGATGGCGGTGCCCTCCACGCCCGGTGTCGGCAGCGCCGACAGCCAGAGCGCAGCGCCCCCGCCCTGGAACGCCGCCATCCCCGCACGCCGCCACAGGGATAAATCGTGGAAAAGACGCGCGCGGGCGGCGGCGCGCGCAGCGTGGGACAGCTCGCGCTGCGTGGCCCGCGCCTCCCCCCCCAGCAGCGCCCGCCACGTGGCGGGCAAGTGCGACGCCGGGCTGTGTTGGCCCGTAGCCCTTGCGGCGGTCGCACCGGCGTCGCACGTAGGGGGAAGGGGGTAGAGAAGGGGAAGCGCAAGCCCGTCCGCGTCGCGCTGCGGCGCGGCCGCGTCGGGTGGCGGCGGGGCCCAAAGGCCAGCCGACGCCGGGGCCACTGCGTGGGCTTGCTGAGCATTCAGCAGCTCCAGCAGGCCGCGACGCAGGGCCAGGGCGGCGGACGCCTCGGCCA
>Ga0209186_1003204_pt1 | contig 11315 bp, 8 predicted proteins | sample SidtaG_FD_187426 | JGI IMG/M metagenome (GOLD analysis project Ga0209186, IMG submission 187426) | Marine algal microbial communities from Sidmouth, United Kingdom - Sidmouth_Male2 metaG (SPAdes) (version 2) | ecosystem: Host-associated > Algae > Red algae > Unclassified | place: Sidmouth, United...
ATGATAGTGGTGAGAATGAAAATAGTGGCGACGTTCAAGCGCGTAGTGTAAGCGGTGGCAATACAGTTACAATCAATAATGGCGGAGGGCCCTGGTTCGACATTCCAGTAGCTGACCCTAACGGTGCACCTGGCGCCTACTCGACCACCAGCGGCTTCCCGGGCGCTTTACCTCTTGACGCCACCCTATCCATACCTGGCGGTCAGTTTCCTAATGTTCCTGCCTATCCATTATTCCAACCCGTTGCTCCTGTCAGGATCGCGCCTGTTGCGGGCACCCTTACCGCAGAGCAATTTGCCGCGCCGTTTCGGTGGGAAGGTATGCCGAATACTCCAGGTGGTTTCATGTATATCGTGGGGCTGGCTTATGAAACAGACGGAAGTTTCGTTGGTTTTCAATTCTTTTGTACCACTGTTGACGACGGTGAATTCACGATGCCACGAGAAGCGAATGAGGAATTTGCAAATACAATATGGGAGATTAAGTATTGTTACGAACGTGCCATAGAGCGCGTTGATTTCGTTAACGGCATCGTTTTTCATCAGTGGTCGGTATCCGGTGAGTGATTTTCAGGCTACACGAGACCGGTAAAAACCAAGGCTGTTTCTTAAAAGCGCTTGAGTAATAATAATAAGTTTGGAAGATGCATCGCTTGCATGGTGAAGACTTTCCCACGAAAGGTTGACGCCAGTTTTTACTCGTGTACTATCGGTTGCCCAGACAGCATACGCTGCCAGGCAATTCAGGAGATATCAGATGCATATGTCGAAAACTGATAACCCGACTGCTCACCTTAAGAGTGCGCGTATCTCCTAGCAATTCTTGCTCGCTAGCCGACTTCATCTGCCGGCAACGATTTCAGCCATAGAGGTAACGCGAATTCTTTTTCGCGCAGTAGCCTGTTGCTGAATTGTTTGTACAACCAAAACCCACAGCATTTTTCGCGACAAGGCTCTGCCATTTAGCCGAGCTCCTGTATGGAGCCATTTCTGGTCTCGAACATCATGACTCAGTGGTACAGACAATCCGATAACGCGTTGAAAAGGCTTTGGCAAGTGGGAGCACAACAGCGCTCCCTTTTTGCTTTGGCAGCCGGTGCCATGCTGTTGGCTAATATGTGCCTGTTTGTACCGCCCTTGCTGGGCAAACTTGCCATCGACTCTTTGACACTCACGAGTGAGGCAAGCAGCAATCTGTGGCGCTACGGTTTTTTCTCAGTACTTGTCACCATACTTGCCGGTGCTTTTCAGTTTGCGCGAGGCCGTTGTACAGCGCTAGCTGCAGAGAATGTTGCTCGTAAACTACGGGCGGATCTATATGAGAATTTGCACAACAACAAGGCAACATTTTTTGACAATGAAAAAACCGGAGATCTGGTCCAGCGTTGTAGTTCAGATGTGGAGACTGTGCGCGTCTTTCTGGCCAATAATCTTGTCGACATAGCACGCTCGATAATTTTATTGCTTTGTGCAACACCTGTTCTATTTTGGGTCAATCCAACACTTGCTTTGATTTCAGTGTGCCTGATGCCACTGCTGGTTATCGGTTCTACCGTGTTCTTCGCTCATGCAAAGCGCCTTTTTTTGGCTGTAGATGAGGCCGAAGGGCGTCTGAGTAGTTGCCTGCAGGAGAACCTGACGGGCATTCGTGTGGTGCGTGCATTCAATCGTCAGAAATTCGAGATCGATCAATTTGGTAAGAACAATGCTGATTTTCGGGATTGCAATTATCGGTTAATGACGAGCATGAGTATCTTCTGGGCACTCAGTGATCTGGTCTCATTCACACAGTTAGGCATAGTTCTGATTGCTGGAGCGATCATGGTGCAGAACAATACGTTGAGCATCGGGGAGTTGTTTGTCTTCATGACCTATGTGGCCATGGTGATCTGGCCCGTCCGTCGCCTGGGCCGGGTGCTGGTCGATAGTGGAAAGTCTATGGTAGCCATCAGGCGCATTGATCATATCCTGTCTCAGCCAGCAGAGCCTGCAGGTGTCAGGCCTACTGAAGATCGTGCAAGCGGTGCGCTGAGTATCAGAGGCGTCAGTGTTTCTCATAACGATAATGTCGCGACTCCTGCGCTAACGAATATCAGTCTTGATATCAAGGCTGGCGAAACAGTTGCTCTCGTCGGGGCACCCGGTAGTGGAAAATCCACACTGATGACAACGCTACTCAAGCTTTACGCGTATCAAAGTGGTTCCATTACTGTGGATGGGCATGAGTTGTCAATACTGGACAGGCACTGGTTACGCCAGCAGTTTGCTGTGGTATTTCAGGAGCCGTTTCTATATTCACAAACGATTGCAGGTAATCTGCGCGTCGGTAACGATCAGGCAGACCGTGCAGATATGACCAAGGCTTGCAACGATGCGGCGTTGCACGATTCCATCATGGAGTTTGAAAATCAGTATGAGGTGCTAATCGGTGAGCGTGGCGTTACCTTGTCAGGAGGACAAAGACAGAGATTGGCATTAGCGCGTGCACTACTTGGAAATGCCCCGTTTTTGCTACTCGATGATGCTCTTTCAGCGGTAGATAGCAAGACTGAGAAAATCATTCTCAATGCACTTTCATCAAGGCGAGGCAAGCAAACCACGTTAATCGCAGCGCACAGGCTTTCTACCATACGTCAAGCTGATCGCATTGTTCTTCTTGAGAACGGGAGAATTGTTCAGGATGGTACACACGAAGAGTTGGCTAACACGGAAGGACCTTATCAAAGGTTGTGCAAGATCCAGCAGTCTCTCGATGCATCGATTGATGATGAGCTTTTTGGTACGTAGGTTACGCGAGCAGGAGTGCTACGGTATGAACACACAACACAGTGAACACGACGAAGAGAAATACGCGCGAGGACAGGTGAATTGGCAGCTATTGATGCAGCTATGGGCCTATGCGCGTGCGCATCCGCGAGTGCTTTCCCTGCTGGGTATCTGTGCGGTGATTACAGCGGTAATGGAAGTGTGTTATCCGCTGATCACACGTGCTGTTATCGATACGATTGAGCAAGGTGGTAACGCAGACAAGCTTTGGTTCTATGCAGTTTTTTATGCCATGACCACAGTTACCATCGTGCTTTCCATCGGTGGATTCATTCGTGTTGGCGGTTTGCTGCAGAGCCTTATCAGTCACGACATTCGTCGTGATGGATTCTCGCGCTTGCAGGAACTGTCGTTCAGTTATTTTAATCATCGCCCTGTTGGCTGGTTGATGGCCAGGATGACAGCCGATTGCGATCGCTTATCCAACATACTGGTATGGGGTTTTCTGGACACTGTTTGGGGATTGTCTTTGATGCTGGGAATAAGCGTGGCTATGATCTGGTTGAATCCTTTTCTTGCATTAGTCGTCTTGAGTATTCTGCCTGTATTGGCGATTGCCTCCGTCTACTTCCAACGTCGCCTGTTGGAAAGCGCGCGTACGGCGACTGCTATTAACAGTCGCGTCACCGCTGAATATAATGAGGCTATTACTGGTGTGCTGACGAGCAAGGTATTTGTGCGCGAGCAGAACAATAGCCGGGATTTCGGTCGACTTGTCAGCAAGCTATCACGCGCCAAAGTCAGAAATCTTACCTATGCCTCTATCTATATGCCGGTGGTTGTTACGCTGGCAAGCCTGGCTATTGGTTTGACATTGGTGCTTGGCGGTTTTAGCGTGTTGGAAGGGGCCATATCTGTAGGCACACTAATCGCCTTCATGAGATTTGCCACCCAACTCTTTGAGCCTGTACAACAGATAAGCTCACGGTTCGCCGAGTTGCAGATGGCGCAGGCGTCTGCTGAAAGAATACTGGGGCTGATTAATACCGAGCCAACGATTAAAGACAAGGTTGTGCTTAAAAGCGCATCGAACTCAACGATTCGTAATATCAGTTTAAGGAACGTCAGTTTTTCTTACGAAGGTCAAAACACGCCAGCCATACTCAGTGAGATAAATCTGGAGGCACAGATTGGTCAGTCGATCGCAATCGTTGGATCAACGGGTGGCGGCAAGAGCACGCTGGTGAATGTAATAGCGCGTTTTCATGAACCTACTGCTGGCACAGTGGATATCGATGATATTGAATATCGGGACTTGAGCCTGCACTGGTTGCAATCAAGACTGGGCGTGATATTACAGGACAATCATATATTCAACGGCACGTTGATGACTAATATCCGCTATGGATCGCTTGATGCTACTGATGAACAGATAATCAGGGCAAGTAAGCTTGCAGGTGCTCACAACTTTATTACTTCACTACCGTACGGCTATCAAAGTGAAGCTGGGGAGAGGGGCGATCGGTTATCCGCTGGACAAAAACAGTTAGTGTCCTTTGCACGCGCTATTGTGTCTAATCCGCAGATTCTGATCATGGACGAGGCCACCTCGTCTGTTGATTCGGAGACAGAGCAAGAGATACAACAAGGTCTTACCTCGTTGTTACAAGGCCGAATAGCGTTTATTATTGCACACCGCTTGTCCACGATCCGCCAGGCTGATCGTATCATTTATATTGAAAAAGGACAGATTGTCGAACAAGGGACACATGGTGAGCTTATTGCGCTGAAAGGTCGATACCGCGATCTGTATAGGATGCAGCAAGTGAGTGAGGTGGCTGCGTAGTTTTGCTGCGGTGTTTCGTGGGTATACCCATTGATCAGAGTTTGGCCTCGGCCCTCATCGAGTTGAAGGCTTGGCTCTGGTCTTGGTATCGTTTTACGATTATGCAGTCTTAGTATAGCGCCGCTCATGATTCTGATTTTGGCAATCATGACTTTGATATTCATCGGGTTTTTATCTCACGCTGATAAAATCAAAATCCACAATCAATTTCATGTTGCCTTCCTTACTGGTATCAAGCTGCAGATTACGCACAATTGTAATTGGTTACGAATTAAGCGTTTTTTGCCTGCCACTGGCTTTTGGACAAACGATAGACCACATGCTTGCGTAATGGGCTAGTAACCTCAATTCGAGGGTGTTCGAAACCAATACCATCGTCGAACATGCCAATTTTGCTCATCACATTAATTGATGGCAAATTGCATTCGGATGTATACGATACCAACTTATTAAACCCTAGCGAAGTAAAACCAATCCTCAATGAGAATCGTGCCGCCTCAGTGGCATATCCGTAGCCCCAATGATCCTTGCCAAGTCTCCAGCCTATATCGATATGGTTTGCGCAAGGGTGCCACTGTGCAGGGATTGAAAAGCCAACAAATCCGATGAACGTAGTGCTTTCAATAAGCTCCACTGCCCATGCTCCCCAGCCTTCATTAGCGATAAGGGTGAGGTTTTGGTCTACGAATCTATTAGAATCCTCACTTGTATATCTTTGAGGAAAGTAGCGCATGACGTCGGGGTCATTGTTGATCTCGGTAAATTCACGACGATCTGCGTCTTTCCACTGACGCAGCAGGAGTCTGTCAGTTGTATATGTCTTGCACATCAGGGTTTGTTGTTGAAAAACCTTTTCGTTAGCTCGCACTGATAAACAAAGCACTAACTTGAATGCCGTTATATTTACATTCTCGCGTAAATGATTTTAATGCAAGCCTGTTATTGCTAAAATATCAGCTATTGCCAACATATGTTTGCCGCAGTGCTGCAAAGTTTTCAGATTTCTGGCTGAGTGTTTGGACTAGATGTAAAGCCTGCGGAGATTCGATGATTCCGCACACTTTCCAATGCCTTGTGCTGGGCGCGCGCCCAATTATTTAACAATACTTTCGCAATCATCAAGCTCTTTCGCATCAACTTCAGAATAATCATCTTCCAGTTCGCTGCAGTCCTCGACATTGTAGGACGCCTCACCCGTATCCTTACTTTCACTATTTTCTTTTTTCGAATCGCTCGTTACCCGAAGAATTGTTTCAGCACTGGTTGCTACCCCGACTAGCTCTTGATCCGCAATTTGTGCGGCAGAAGCTTGATAGGGGATGTGTGAGAGCAATATCAATCCTGCAAAAGCTGATAGGTTTTTAATCATGTACATACACTCCAGTTAATTATATGGTCGGTTGGGCATCTTACTGTTTCAAACAACGACTGTTGTTGTAGACTACATCAAGGGCAGGGCCAGTGCGAGCATTCCATATTTTCAGCTGCTTTGAATTCCGGGTAATTGCCAAAACCAGATGTCATTTTTACACATCTCACGGCTGTTGGCGAAGTTAGTTGTGCAAGGTACTACTCTCAGCATACTATAATGACATTTATTCGACTATCCAGAGCAGCATTTCTTTAAAGAAAATGCCCGAAGCCTACTTACTGAGGCTGTCGAAATCCAATTATTCCTTTCGGATGGTTGGATAAAATTTACAAATCAGATATCTCGGGACTTCTTACTTGTACCCTAGGTTTTCGACATTCGTTGAAATGTTAACGATGAATAACCGGAGAAAGGTATGAACTGGGATCAAGTGAAAGGAAACTGGAAGCAGCTAAAGGGTTCCGCTCAGGCAAAGTGGGGAGAGTTAACCGATGATGAGCTTGACGAGGCCGATGGCGATCGTGAAAAGCTGGAAGGTATCATCCAGGAACGCTATGGAAAAGGTAAGGAAGAGGTTAAAGAAGAGGTCAATGCGTTTTTAAGTGAGATCAAGTCAAAAGACGACGCTTGATAGCCGTTCTGGCCACAGCTACTCAGTCGACTGTAGCGCGTAAGCCGACGAAGTTAATTGTGGCCAGGCAGGCAGTTGTTTTGTCCGTCTGGTGGGTGAGAGAGAGGTAGTGTAAAGGTGTCGAAATGATGCGAAACAGTTTTCTATCGTATCTGCAAAGAATTTCGAGGATTTGCTAACACTCTTGACCTCCTTCTGCGCTCATTGGAATGCATAAATTATCGAATGTGATTTCAAAACATTCCGCAAGACTTTAAGTCGTGAAATTTATACATAATTTGACACACACTCGTTACGAAAATCCGGTGTTCAAGATCGGATATAAGCACACCGATAAAAGCTGAAAACGACTGACAATATCGAAACTAAAGGTGTAATTTCGTGAAAACCAGAGATTTTTTGTAATACACAGTTTAAGCATTGCATATCAATTGCTACTGCCACCAAGCCAAACACGTGTTGCTGATGGTAAGTAGGCTAAGCCCTAAGGCTGTTTCGCTTTCCTGAACGCCTTTCGAGTTGGTGCAGCATTAACCATACGGCTGGTTCGCGACTCGGACTCTCTGGATAACTTGGCGATAAGTGGCGCTTCTGGTAAATTTTTCCAGTATTTAACAGGCATCTCGGCTCGCATGGCATTGAGTCGCAGGCGTGCCGGATTAAACGTATTGGAAAAATACGTACACCAGAGTTGCTCCATGATTTCAACATCTGGAATATCTTCTCGTGTGCCTGGTGGTCCGAATACTAATGTTGACTGATCCCAGTGGGCACTGCCTTGTGGGGTAAAGATGGACCAATCCATATTGGTGAAACGCTTGCAGAAGAAGTCGCTGCTTATGCGAAGAATATGATGCGTGGGTTCAAACCAGCTGCTGTAGTGCTCATGCTCGCCGTGAGCGGATTTACGAAAGCGTACAAAGGCAGTCATCTTGTGCCGATCTCGCGATACCGCCTTGGCAAAGCCTGTCAGTGTATGGACATCTTCATCGCTCGCACGTTGCAATAGATGACGCTCACCGTGTGTCATTCGCCACAGAAGACGATAGAGCAAACCAAAGCGTGTTTCATTGCTGTGGCAGACAACGTTCTCGGCCAGTGCCACGAATTCACGTGGGACAGTAAAAGAGTTATTCGCGTCAACATCGTTTATTGATGAGTCAGGCTTTGCAGGCAAGTCAAAGCTATCGTCGCCAGAAAAAAGGTCTGACGAAAAACCGGCAGCGTGCCAGAGAACATTGGAAGGCTCAACCTCGGCACACAGTAGTTTTCGTGCTTGTATGCGCCAACCTGCAAAGTCCGCTGCGTGTTCCAGATTTACTGTAAACATCAAACAATCATCACCCGAATAAGTCCTGCTGGGCATGCTTTTGTACAAATTGATCCCGCAAAGTAGCTGAATCCAGTAACGATGCAGGTGACCAATCACGTGCGATGATAAATGGCAGCATTCGTTTGATTGATCGGGAGATTTTCTTCAGGTCAGCTAAGCGTAAAAAACCGCTGGTACGACTGGTAAGGATGCGCTCCACACCACGGGTTCCAAGTCCCGGAATGCGTAACAGTCGCGCACGCTCTGCACGATTGATGTCAATAGGAAACTGATCACGATGCTTTAATGCCCAGGCAAGTTTGGGATCCAGCATCTCATCAAGCATACCCGCCTGCCCACCGGAAACGATTTCCTGTACATCGAATTCGTAGAAGCGCATAAGCCAGTCAGCCTGATAAAGCCGGTGCTCACGAGCCAGGTTGATGGGTTGCAAGGGCAAGTTTTCGCTGGCATCAGGAATGGGGCTGAAAGCTGAGTAGTACACCCTTTTCAGCTTGTAGTTGGAATACAGCGTATCGCTACAGTGCAAGAGCTCATCGTCAGTCGCTGCATCAGCGCCCACAATCATTTGTGTGCTTTGACCAGCCATGGCGAAACGGGGCGCAGACTTGCCGCTGTGGCTTCTTTCTGATGCCTCGTCTCGCTTCGAGCGAATGGCAGACATAGAGCGGCGAATACCGTTACCGTCTTTCTGCGGCGCCAAGGCGGCAAGACTGGATGATCTGGCCAGTTCGATATTGATAGATAGGCGATCAGCGTACAAGCCTGCAGCGGCTAGCAGGTCGGGGGATGCCTCCGGAATGGTTTTCAGATGAATATAACCACGAAAATCGTGATCGATACGCAGCTTACGTGCAACCTCAACAATCTGTTCCATCGTGTAATCGGGGTTTTGAATGATTCCGGAGGACAGAAACAGTCCTTCAATATAGTTGCGTTTATAGAAGGAAAGCGTCAGCTGCACCACCTCGTCGATGGAGAAGCGCGCTCGCTGCACATTACTTGACACGCGGTTGATGCAGTAAAGACAATCATATGTACAGAAATTGGTTAACAGAATTTTCAGAAGCGAAATGCACCGGCCATCGGGGGTATAAGAATGGCAGATTCCAGACCCGGCAGTGGAACCTATACCTGTACCATTCAGTGAATTACGGTTTTGTGTACCGCTCGATGAACAAGATGCATCGTATTTTGCCGCATCCGCAAGGATTGCCAGCTTGCCTTGCAGTTTCAGAGGGATGGGCGGTGCAGAGGTGTACTTACTTAAAGTCGGCATATGAAGTAATGGCTGTTATTTAATACAGTATACAAAAAACCAGTAAAAACAACAACTGATCGAGAAATTTACAATTGCATGCCGAGGTGCGGCGGATCAAGTGTGTGGTGCGGCCAACGCGCGGCAATTGGCAACCGTCCTGCTGCAGGAACCCGAACCCCGATCTTCAGGACCGAAGGCTAGCGCTTCGATGGGTGATCTATTGACGCTGCTAAGATACAAATGACCAGCAACTGTTGATCCTGTTTTACGTCTACGAGGCGTCGATAGTGCCACTCGTTAGCGTTTTAGAGTTCCCTGCCAACATGGTTACATCACGTCTGCTTCACGCTCGAGTGCGGCTACAACGTGCTTAAGAACCTGCATATGGGGAAAATCATGAGTAACTTCGATCATAAATCAAGAAAATTCCCAAGTGACAATAAATCAATGTCCGCGTTTCCAGTTGCGGAGGAAAGCTATTATCGCGAAGTCATCGCCAGTTTTCGTGGTGACGACAGTGAGCTCCACGTTCTAACATGGGTCTGCAGACTAATTTTGAGCGCCGGTCTCAACTGTTGCGTCATCAAATTACTGCTGGCAACGAGCGTCGAGGAACAGATTGTATTTGGTGTTTTCGCAATCATGCTGAATTCGGCACAGATTGCACTAAAGCTCTGGTTCAATATGCGTCTCAACCGACGCGCTGTTATTAGCGAGATACGCAATTTGCAACTGCAGTTCACTGGCGCGATTGACTAAACGCGCGAAGTAATTTGAGCTCCCATTTCATGGCACCGCTCAAATGCATTGCACGGTTCGCGTGTCCATCTGATAACTGATTCGAACTGGCAGCGGAAAATCAGAAACGGGAAGCTGAAGCACCTGCCGAGATGAATCCATTGGACTGGTATGCATCAGAAGAAGAAAAGCCTGGGGCGACAAGAAAGAGCCTGTCGGAGACCGCCTGGAGAACATGTGAATCAAGGAGTGGGCACAAGAACTCATTTTGTGCCGAGTCAAAAGTCTAGTCGATCGCTGTCGCTTCACCAGTCGATCGATCTTCTATAAAAGTTTCATCCACGGTACCCGATCGAACAGATCGGATCGGATCGTCTGATATCGTGGATGGAGGAATGCAGAGGCCTTGAAGACTGAACACACGAAGAAATGGATGGCTTCAATCAAGCTGTACAAGGCTGAATTAAAGACTTGCGTGGCAGCACTGAAAATGTCGAAGAACATTTCGCTCACAAGTCAGATTACATCGCCGCTTTATATTGCGTTCATGGTCTGATGATATTTCAAACGCTCCCGCGGGAGTGCATGGAAGCTAATAAAGCGGTATCCGGCCAGAGGTGATGTTGAACAAAAGCAATAGAAGAGTCTGTGCTTTCGGGATCTTATTGATCGTTCTAGATGAAACACTGAAATTAAGATTCAAAACGTAGCTCTGATATCGTCAGCAACGTCTTTAGGGTTTTGGTCGACAGTGCATTAGCCCAAAGAAAATTTATAGCAGCACTCCCGCGGGAGAGTTGCTGGAAGCAATGATAGCCTCCCGATAATATTGCCTGGATAGCCGAGGTGTTTTTACAAACACTCCCGCGGGAATGTATGAAAGGTAATTTATTGCTCTTGATATATATTCGCTATTTATACCCGGATATATGCTTGCATAGATACAGGTACACACAGAAAGATGCATACACGGATATGCGACCTTGAAAAGTAGAGTTGATACTCTCCAGTTGATGTCGTTTGACCGTTGCTGGTTGCGAGCACGTTTTTAAATTTAAGCTCGTCGGCTGCTATTCTCTTAATTACTCTCCCGCGGGAGTGTTTTTGGAGTTCGGGTTCGCGGCGATCTATTAAAAGAGCACGGTTTTTGGATATCGGATTTCTAAAGCTGGATATCGGATTTGCACCTACAGGATATAAGAGTCGTAAATCTTAGAGCTATATAAAATAACAGTAAAAAGAGTGTCTGATTATTGACACTTGGCTGCAATTGATTCACTATATACGCAGTCTAAAAAGAGTATAAAGCATGGACGCGCAAGCTGATTTCACCGATGTATCCACTCGCGAACTGGAAGCATCCATCACA
>Ga0209186_1003215_pt1 | contig 11288 bp, 13 predicted proteins | sample SidtaG_FD_187426 | JGI IMG/M metagenome (GOLD analysis project Ga0209186, IMG submission 187426) | Marine algal microbial communities from Sidmouth, United Kingdom - Sidmouth_Male2 metaG (SPAdes) (version 2) | ecosystem: Host-associated > Algae > Red algae > Unclassified | place: Sidmouth...
AGCGCGGTCGCCGAGCGACGAACGAGAAAAAGGGCGCGAACAGCCACGCAGAGAAAGCTGCTCAGGCAGCACGGGGGGGGGCTGCATGTCCACCCGTAGACAGCGGGGTAGCGCGCCGCGTCGGCCCGGAGGCCGAGGTGCCGCGAGGCGGCGACAATGTTGCACTGGTTGTGGAGATAATGTTGCTAGCGGGAGACAACATTGTCGCCGCCGCTCACTGCCCTAATTAGCCGGTGAGAAAGTCCGTAACACTGTGACGAGGTGTCGATGTGGTGGCTCAACCCGATTTCTCCCCGAGCCACAGCGTAACATCGCCGAGTTTGCGACGCGGGGTGCACGCATTTGACTGGACAGACCCGTCACATGTGACGTCGCAAACTCGATATTACGAAGGATTGCGTTGCTTGGAATGACCCTGAAGCCTTGCGCGACCAGGTGCGCCTTGTACCTCGTCACATTGCCCGCCGAATCGCGCTTGATGTCGTACACGTACCGATTCTTGACAGCCTTGCCCTTGTTGCTGCTCTAGGTACCAAGCGTCTTGTGCGCCAGGTATTGCTGATCCCCGATTTTTGTCCTGGTGGACCGAGACTGACTTGCGGACCGACTCTCTCCACCAACCAGATGCGCCCCTGGCACTGACTTGGAGCTTCTGATTGCCTAAATGTGCCCATACGGCCTGAAAATCGACATGAGCTCGTCTTCTTTTCCGCACTTCTGGCAAGGAAACGGTAGAAAATCTCAAGATCTCCCCTGGGCAGCTTCCTCCGTGCCAAGAAAAGCGGATCAAGCGGCAACAAACAGGGACTTCTGCTGGATGCAAGGTCTTGCAACCAAATGCGGGCTTTCTCTTGGCTTCGATACCCTCTTACTGTCGTTTTAGACCAGTAGAATGCTCTTATGCGCCGTCAGTCTCTGTCTCTGTCCCCCAGGACAAACTTCGGGGGTCAGCAATAATCTTCCTTTTCTTCCGCCTTCCACAGCGGACAGTCAGAACGTGCACGCGCCTCCTTCGAGTTGGTCGGCGGCTTGCTCAGGTCCCAGGCGGACTTAGCGCCAACGAATGTCCCCGCTACCACGTACGCCTTCGGGTTGCTCCCCCACAAGGTCACCTTTGGTGCAGGCTTGCGCTTGGACCGCCGGGGTGCTTGCGCCCCGTCGTCATCACTCTCCGTTGTGGAGTCAGGCAGAACTTGGTGCCCCTCTTGAGGCTCCGCGTCCTCGCCGGCGTCATCGCCATCGCCGTCTTCCCCTTAATGAACGGCCTCCTTGTCCGGCGCGCCGTCGCACTCTGACGACTGCTGCGGAGCATACTCGTCCCCGCTGGGGACTTCCGCATTCAGCATGTCCATCGCACCGTGTTTCTTGACACCATCCGTCAGCGCCGTCAGGCGAGGACTGGCGCTTGACCGAGCAGCAGACATCTTGTCGATGGTCTTGCTTGAGTTCTCCTCCATGAGCACGTCTCGGCGCTCAAAGATCCTGTTTGATTCATCCTCGAGGATGCGGTAGGCCTTTCCACCAACGGTGCAGCCAGCAAAGCGGCCAGCATCGGTCCTTGGATCCAGCTTTCGATGCTGCTGCTTGGGCTTGAGAGCCCAGGCCCGGCTCCCCCAGACGAGAAATCCCCTTATGTCGGGGCGTCGCCCCGTGAGCGCCTCGAGGGGCGTCACATCTTTCCCCGCCTTCGGGGACGGGTTGAGCACGTGGATGACCGAAGAGGGCGCCTCAGCCCACAGCTCCTTTTCCGCACCGGCGTCCAGCAGTGCCGCGCGAGCGTGCTCCATAATGTAGCGGTTGGCACGCTCCGCCTCTCCGTTCTGCTGCGATGAGTACGGCGCCATCTTCTCCGACGTGATGCCCTTGTTTTCATACGACACCTTCAGGTCGTGCCTGACGTACTCCTTTGCGCCATCGTGGCGCACCAGCTTCACTTTGAGCCCTGTGAGAGTCTCAAGCTGCGTAATGCGGGCCTTGATGACCTCCGGTACCATCCCCTTGGTCTTGATGGGCGTCGCCGTGATGAAGCAAGTAGAGTCCTCCATAAGCGTCATGAAGTCTACTGAACCGCCTAGCGACTCCGTCAAGGGCCCATCGACGTCGGTGTGAACCAACTCGCACTTGGTTTTCGTTGCAGTCGAGCGATTGTGCGAAGCACGCGCCATCTTGCTGTAGACATACGGGACGCACACCGTGCCAAGAACGCGCTTGGCGTCAGCCACCGAAGCTGGAATCCCGTCGACCATCCCAACCACTCGCTTGAGGTTCTCGAAGCCGAAGTGGTTGAACCTGCTGTGCCACAGCTCCGCCTCGCCGTCCATGCGTGTTGAGGCGGCGCTTGCCGACGCCTTGACCGGCGTCACCTTGAGCACATAGTTCTCGGACTCGTTCACCGAACCGATGACAGACGTGTTGCTCAACACCCCGCTGGTGAGTACCGCCTCTCCATCGCTAATGATGTAGCAGGCGTCTCCGACAAACACCACCGCTCCGCCGCGGCGGTCGACCGCACGGACAGACAAAAGGTTGTCAGTCAGGTCTGACACGAGCATGGCCTCACCGAGGACCATGCGAGCCTTGGTGGTGCCCGTCCCCACGTCCATGGAGACGTATCCGTGTCCCTTGATGGACACCTTGTGACCGTCAGCCAGAGTGACCTTGGCCCCGCTCCTCGAAGTTCTAACGGTGAAACCCTTGTCCCCGGCGGCCATATGGTTGGTCGCGCCGGAGTCCAGCACCCAGGTTGACAACCCGCTGGTGCTCCCGGGAGCCTTCTGCTTCCCGGCCTGGCCTGCCGACGCGGCGTAAGCCAAAGCGGCACGCGGATGTGCACCACCGCCCCCGATACCATCCCGACGCCCGCCGTTTGGCTTTCTGTTGCCCTTGGCGTCGTCGGCCTTATTTTTGAGGGAGTCGCGCTTCATATTCCCCTTCTTGTCGCAGTAGTAGCACACGACCGCCGTCTTGTCCCACGGCTTCTTGGTAGCCGATGCCGCAAACGCTTGCGACTTGACGCCAGTCGTCGACGACGACCGCCCTCGGCTTCCCCGCTGCTCCATCGTGAGCAGCTTCGCGCTCACGTGGGCGAGGTTACGCTTCCCGTCTATGTTCTCCAGGACGGTCTTTATCTTGTCGTACTCTGCTGGCAGACCCGAAAGAATCTGCAGCACGAGTGTGTTCTCGTCCACCTGGTTTCCCAGCATGGCGAGTTCTTGGCGGAGGCCCTTGGCGCGCGCCGTATGCTTGATGATGTTCTCGTCGCCGCCCTTTTTGAGGTTGCTCAGCTCGTGCATGAGCTGCAGCAGCCGTGCGTTGTCACGCGCCTCAAAGATGTCCTTGAGCGCGTCCCACGCGTCCCTGGCCGTACTGACCGCCGTCACAAAATGGAGATGAACCGGCTTGACCGACATCGGGATTGTCGCCAACGCCGACTCGTTCATGATGTCCCACGCGTCCGCCACCAAATTGCCCTTGGAATCACTCCCGGACGCGGGGCGGTCCGTCAGGACCGCCGACCAGACCTTCTCCTTAATGAGCTGTGCACGGCAGGACACGGCCCAGACCTTGTAGTCGTCGTCCAGCTGCGGGAAGCGAGGGCCGCCGTAGCGCCCATACTCCGACATGACGATGCCAACCGCGCCCCGAGGCGCGACACTGACGACGTGGGAGGCTAAGCCCACCCGCCCGGCGCCGGAACACACAACAGACCAACGAGCGTCGTTCCGCAAAGAACAGAGCGGAAAAGGACGATTACCACCAGCGACACTGGGCCCATAACCTGTGAAGTCGATGATATTGAGTGGGTGCGTGTTTTTACTAGGCACGGCGTTGCCAGGCCTGCGACGGCGCGCCTGATATCCCCCAGGCCACCTCTGCCGCAGCGCCTTCCCAGGCACCCCCAATGGAGTGGCCCACAAGGCCCGCACTGCACCTCCCAGGGCAGCTCCCGCACCTCCGGCGGGCGCCCATAGCCTCACACTCAAGACGCCGCTCCCCACACAAATCTCCCCCGGAGCTCAATCCCAAATGGGTTCTCCGCCGAAAGATCTACAAACAAGTACATGCAATGTCACCAGACAAATACAACAGCTTACGACGCACGCAAGGGCCAGTCGTTCCCGGGGGACTGCGAAAGTACGCTTCACAGCTCCACCAAATGTGGGATTAATGACGCTGGTTAGTTAACCAGTAAGTTAAGCCCCAGCGTAGTCACACAATACAGAGAACACTATCGCTCAAGGGACGAGGAAGATGAACCTTTGTTTGGATGATATCCGATGGGGAACCGGGAGTGACGCCGACGTCGAGTCCTGGGCTCACGGTGCTGTAATATGACGAAAGGAGAGGGGCGGGGTCGATCGACCGGGCGATCCGAAGGATCGAAGTAAACCGCCGAAAGGTGAAGCGATAAACAAAGACAGATACACAAGACGGAAGTAACCCCCCAATGGGCAAGCCACAAAGTGGTTCATTCCTCCTCATGAACACCAACCAGTTAAGGGGGCCACAATTGGTCGAATCCCAATCGACCAGGAGATATGCTACAACCACGTCGGATCGACGTGGGTCGTTTTTTATGGAACTACAACCTCGCCTCGGGGACATGAAAAAACATGGACGCTGCATAGTTCAGCCCAAAAAAAGGAAAAAAAGGAACAAGAGTATCACGTAGCTCTATTCCTCGGACGCATCGACACCGTCGCCGGCGGCCGCAGCGGCCGCCGTCGCTGGCGGCGGCGCCCACCAGCCGCCCAATGTTGTCGGCGCCACAGCAGCTGCGAGGGGCGTGCCCCCCCCATGGATGCTCAGCGCGAGCGAGGAAGCAAAGCGCACCCTCTTGTTGGCCGCGCCCGCTGCCGTTGCCGTGGCGGTCACGCCGCGGGGCCTGATCGTCCGCCCGTGGCGGCCGCCCGCATCGGTGGGGGGGCGGCCCCACTCGGCCACCGAGGGGGCCGAATGTTGGGACAAGAGATTTCGGTAGCTCAACCGGGCGGAGCAATTCTCCCAGGGTTGGGAACTTGTCTGTGGCCAGATCCAAATTGGACCGGCCGGCACGACCGTTGGCGGTGGATTGCGTGGGAGCCGCAACAACGGGGGTCGGCGGGGCGGAGCCGCGTGGCGACTGTTGCCACTGTGGCGCTACGTGGGAGCAAGAGCGTAGGAGGGGCCGCCAGCGCAGCGGGCGCTGAGGGGCACGTCGCGGAGCCGCGTGCAAGCGGGGGCGCGCGGGGCGCGCCGTCAGGTGTGGGCGTCTGGGGCCAGCCGGGGCGACAGGCTGGCACACGCGCGGGCGAGAGCCAAAGGGCCGACCACGGGGCCGTCGATAGGTGGATAAGCGGTGGCAAGCAAGGCCAGGGAAAAGAGAGAGAGAGAAGCAAGAAACACACCGCCACAACCCCACCCACTTTCCCAACACAGAACATGCCGGGGTGGTTGCTGACGACCACGCCGCCGTGGCGGTCGCCGACGGTAGCGGCGCGGCACCCGGCGCGCCAAAGGAGGCGGCGGCGGCGGCAGCGGACACGGCGGCGGCCACGGCGGCCGACCGGCTGGCGGCGGACGCGCCGCGTGCTGACGGCCGCGGCGGGGGGCGCATCGTGGCGGCGGCGGCCGCCGTTTCGAGCGCCGCAGGCAGCGGCGGGCAGCGGCCGGCCGCGGCGCGGCCTGCCGCCGCCTCGAAGTCCCGGACTCCGACGAGCAACGTGCCGACGGTGGCGGCAGACGCAGCAGGCTGCGGTAAGCACCGGCGCGAGTGCGCCCGGCGCGGTCGCGGTGGCCACAGCAGCGGGCGCGCCCCGTTGGTTCTTGTACACCTGTATATATGCTTGTGAATGCGCTGCTCTGCACGCAAGAACAATGTTTCTGTTCGTCGCAACGTGCCCCGCTGAACGCAGAACTCACATGATATTCCCTGGCCATTAGGAAAGAGTGCTGTCAAGGTGCAGTGTCACCAAGAATGAGTTATAGTCACGACATATGCCACCTTTTCGGGGAAAAGAGCTCCGAAGCGCCTTCCTGATGCCGTGGGGCAGAGGCCGACAGGATGTCCTCATCCCGACGAATGACAGGCGAACATAGTTGGTAGGGGCGCTACGAAAGGCCGACGCCGTCGAGACGGTGCCCGCCCCCCCCCCTCCGCCATCACGCGCATTCCGTCGTTGACGATGGCGCCGCGGACAGCTGCCGACGCCGCCACGTTGCCCGCCCCCCGCCCCAGCACGCACATGCTGTCCTTGAAGACAGCTACGCGGACAGCTACAGACGGCGAGACGGTGACCGGCGCCCCCCCCAACATGGACGTGCCCGCCTTCACGGTGGCAGCTCAGGCGGCCGCCGACACCGACACGGTGCCCACTGCCCGCCCCACGACGCACGTGTCGTCCTTCAAGGTGGTGGCGCGGACGGCGGCCGACACAGAGTCTGTACCCGCCTCCCCGCCGAACTCGCGCCCCCAGTGGTTGGACATTGCGCCGTCGACGGCCGACGACGCGAACACGATATCCGTCATCCCCCCCATCACGGACATTCAGTTGTTGGAGGTGCAGGCGCGGACGCCGGCGGACGCCGACACGGTACCTACCCCCCCCTCAACACACGCATGCAGTCGATAGTGGCGTTGGCGCTGACGGCCGGCACCGTGACGCCCGGCCCTGTACACGCGCGGTCGGTGCCGGACGCTGTGCGCACGGCCTCTGACGCGGACGCAGTGCCCGCGCTCCCCCCTGCATGTCCAGGCAGTCTGTGATATGCCATGGGCAGACTGGTGGCGCGGGCTTGGGTGCTGCTGATGCTGACACTGTGTCCGGGTCCCCGTGCCACGCGCCTTTGGTGCAGGCGGTGGCGGTGCCTGACAGCGGTGGGAGTGGCGGCTGGGAAGGCCGGGCGGGGAATTGGCTGATACCGCCACACGTCGTCCAGGACTCGATACGTATACGCCGCCCCTCGGGCGCGACCGCGGCTTCGGCGGCTACAGCTCTCGACCCCCCTCGCCACAGGGCCGCATCCGAGTCTTGGAAACAAATGGGATGGAGACAGAAAGTGCGTGACAAGGTGGTCCCCCACCCACGTGATGAGATTACGAAAAATTTGAATCGCTCGCTACAAGAGCGTTATGCTCTTGCTCACGACATTTCATGGCACACGCTTTATCGCTCACCCAACCGCATCCTACCTTGTTCCCATGGCACTGTTGTTGCTACCCGCTGCCACTCCCTCCTATCCGCCCGTCTCTTTTACCTCCCCCCCTCCTCCCACGCGACAGCGACCAAACACACAGTGTCAACCCATCTCCCAAAGATCTCCTAACATGGCGTCCATGGTCCCTCCCATCCCGCCTCCAGGGTGATAGAGAAGCTCACCAGACACCAAAACGTCCTCCTTGGCCGCCACCCTCACCTCTTATCGTACTGCACAGGAACGAAACGCCCTCCGCGCACACACCGCCGCGGCCGCCTTCGCCGTCGCCGCCATCGCCGTCGCCGCCATTGCAGCCGCGACGAGCGCCACCAGCGGCCAAGACGGACGAACGAGGGAGCGGTGCAGCAGCCACGAGGGAAGTTCAATGGAGGAGGTGAGGGCGGGGCGCCTGCAGGAGGGGGGGGAGATGAAGGGTAGGTGGAGGAACGCGCGCGGCGTGGCGGTTGCGCGAAGAACGCCATCGGCGGCCGACACGGCCGGGGGGGAGAGAGAGGCGGCATCCAGGTGAAGAAGGGTGATGGTCCGGGCGATCGCCGTCGGCTTCCGAGACGGCCGGGGAGGACTGCGAGGCGGCATCCAGGATGAGAAGGGTGATTGTGTGGGTGATGGACGAGGGGAAGTGCGAGGCGGCATCCAGGTGGAGCAGGGTGATGGTCGGGGCGATGAGGGGGCGGCGGCAGGGGAGGGGAAACTGGCGTGAGAGCGGGGCGGCGGCGTGGTGGGGGGCGGCTTGAAGATTCGGTCTGCTTGCAAGAACGGTGTGCGTCCCCCAGCCCACGTTCCCTCGTAACACCGAGGGCGCGCGCGCGCGATTCTAGGTCCCTCACAAACTGATGGACAATGGAGTCGCCGAAAGTTCGGTGTATTTGTCTTTGCGAGCTTGTGAACCGGACCGCCTTTGTGTCCAACCCAACCACACATAACTGAGTTATATAAAAGGAGCAGGCGCAAGCGTTGCCATATTGCTGTCTTCCCAATTTTGGCCAATGTGGTCGAAGTCAAGACAGGGTCTCGGCCAACTGCCCATTGGTCGATCGACTTTATCCGGCGGAATGGATGGCTGAGAAACAGTTTCGCACAGTTGATCACCCCTGTTGACATCGACGGCATCGGCCAAAATTGGGAAGACAGCAATATCACACTTGGATCTCGGCTTCATCAGATCCCAGCGCCACAACAAGAATTCAACACAACCCCACGCTGGATGCGGGCCCGGCCGGCGTCGGGCTCGCACAGAGGTGTGTCGTCCATTTGGCATCACCTCAGAAACGCCTCTATTGCTGATCCCCAATCGTGTCCACATCGACGGAGAACGGGACTGCTTGTGCACTCAAATATTTTGCTAATGAGGCCCTCAAAAGCTCCGCCAAGGTCTAAGCTTTCACGTAGTGGTGTTATTCTTGTGCTTAAATTTATTCTAAGCCGGCTTCATTCCTTGACCGGTCTGTATCAAGCTCAGTCAGACGACAAGCTTGGCGCAGCAGGGGTGTCGGGGCTGCGCCTCGCTATGTGTCGAACCGTTTCTCCTGGGAATCATCTTTCTCTTCACTGTAGTCCCTGTCATTCCCCCCTCTGCTCTTCGGCCAGCCCGCAACCCTCGGAGACTGCTTGTTTCCTTGAGTTTTTTCCATTCTTTTCTGTTTCTTCCTGCTGCCTTGATGCGTCGAACAAGTTACAGTGATGCAGTTCACGAGCATGCGGTGTCCACGCAAGTGTTTTTCGTAGTAAGAGCATCCACGCGTGACCACCCACCAGCGTACCCCCTGCCATGTCGCGGACTCGCTCGCGATGAAGAAGCCCGAGGTCCTGCGGCTTTCTGTGGCACTCCACGTTCGGAGTGGGCAGCGTGTGCGGCTCGCTGCTGCCAATTCGCACATGTCGCGCCGCACACTAACGCGCTTTTTATCATACGTGGAGGAGAACGGAGATGTGCACGACGACCTGGAAAAGTAGAACAAGCACGAAGATGCCCACTCCGGGTGCCCTGAACTGCATGCAGAGGCCTTGCTTGCCGTGGAGCAGTACCCAGAGGTATATCTTGATGAGCTATCGGTTTTTATCGTGCGCGTGCAGGCGTTTCTTGGGACTGACTTCTCTATCTCCCCCTCCTCGGTGTCAAGAATTTTGGCTGCAGGTGGCATCACACGCAAGGTAATTGAGACTTGCTATATCTCACACAATGAGCTCAGCCGAGCGCAGTGGGATCGCTCTCAGTGGGACATCCCCCTGCGTGCGCGCGCTTGCGTGGACGAGGCCCACCGCTGCGGTCGGTCCGCCGAGCGCAAGTGGGCATGGATGCTTCCGGGACTGAGGGCCGAGTGCTACATCACTAACAGCAATGGAGTGAGCACTAGCTTCCTCGTAGCTATGGGCCACGACGAGATTCTGGACTGGGTGATCACCCAACCACCCCCCGGTCAGTCATCGGTAGATTTTTTTCTATATATCTTGGCTCATCTTTTTCCCTATATGAATGCTTATGGCCCTGCCCTGCCGTGGTCTGAGCAGCCGGAGCGCTGTGTCTTCATTTTAGACAACGCTCGTGTCCATGATCAGCTCGCTTTGGCCGTGTTTGAGGCGGCGGGAGTTTTGATTTGTCGTCTGCCTCCGTACAGCCCCGACTTCAACCCAATTGAAGACGTCTTCTCTGTGGCAAGCAGTTGGCTGCGTCGAAGCTTCTCGCCGGAGCAGCTCAATGATTGGCCTTTCTTGAAGGTGGCGCCGATGCTATCCCAACTTTCGCCAATCATGTGCACGGGCTTTGTACGTGGAGCGGTCATGAACTACTGCCTGTACATCTGACCCCATTTCAATGTACGTCGGCTACGGTCTGTCCTGGAGATGGAGGGATGCATGTACACAGATATTCGGTACCCCCCGCGTGAAATAGAGAGGCCCACGACGAGACCATCAGGATTTTACCCAACCCCCATGCAACCCGCACGAGCGAGTGAAGGCACGCCAACGATAACCATCACGCCCGACACACAACTCGCGAAAGAACTGACACTCCTCTCCTCTCTTCATTTTCCTCCTTTCACGCTGCCCCCAACCACCTGCTCCGCCGTCTGCGCATTCCCAATCCCTTTGACTTGTTTAGACTCCACCAGTGAACTTCCAGGGCCGTAAGAGGTCGTTATTTGGGGTGGCCGCGGCGCCTGTGGCGGTTGGGACCCTCGGGTGGCGGACCGGCCTGGGCGGCGGTGTACGTGGCTGGCGGATCGGCTGTGATGGTTGCTGGACGGCTTTCGTGGGCCCTACGTTGGCCTCGCCCCGCAGCCGGATCGAGGCTGTGATGTCGCCGTCTGAATGGGCCACGTGCGCTTGGATATCTTGGCCGCTGCTGGTGGCGGTTGTCGGACTTGATTTTTCTTTGATTGTATTTCTCATTGTTTGGAGGGACTTGATTTTCGCATTACGGGTGGCCTGCATTGGCCGGCTCCGATTGGAGGCCGAGCCACGGGCTCTCGAGGGTCGCTTGCTTCCACATATTTCCGCGGGTTGGGACCGAATAGCGGCCACCCAGCGAAGGCGCCTCGTTCGCGCACTAGGGGCCGGGGTGCTGGCGTGTGTTGGCCCGCTGTGGCCTCGCTAGGGGGCCGCCGTGGGGGCTCTTAAGGGGACGTCTCGGCCTCCCCCTCGTGTCCAGAAGAAAAACCAACCGTGCCTTCGGTCTCTTGCTCCCTCAGGTCTCTGCCGTAATACCTCTGTCCCCCTCTTTGGGACGGGCGTGGACTGCACTTTTCCCTTGCCGGTTCCTTCTGGGCCTCCCTCCTTTGGGCCCCAGGAGTTGTTGATTTCCTGTCCGGACTTAAGAGAGAAAACCGCTACATTAATGGTGGAGCAGCAGGGGAGGGACATAGTTTTCTCCCGTATCGGGACGCCCGTCCTCTGTCTTTGGCCGAGCCCCTCTCTTCTTTTGTCCGTTTGGGTTCTCTTCCCTCTGGTATCCTTAGGGGACCAGCCGAGTGCCGTGGGGCCAACATGCCGGACCCTCCCGCTGGTGGACGGGGTCGGGGTGCGCCCCCGGACGTGTCTTTAGTTACTCCTGCTGGCCGAGGGGGAGGGACAGGTCTCCGACGGACTACTTC